>Ga0306926_10005075_pt1 | contig 13954 bp, 17 predicted proteins | sample flu12Cox44000178_FD_203759 | JGI IMG/M metagenome (GOLD analysis project Ga0306926, IMG submission 203759) | Lab enrichment of tropical soil microbial communities from Luquillo Experimental Forest, Puerto Rico - flux8day.12C.oxic.44.000.178 (v2)... | ecosystem: Environmental > Terrestrial >...
TAGATCGGCACTCCCTTTGGGTCTGGGCATAGATGTTCAAGCGGAGAGCAGAGCAGCTACAGTATGGGACTCTTTTTAGAGGAAAGATATTACATTATTTATACGTGGCTCAATAGTTGAAGCCATCGCCGCCTGCGTTGTGAGGTGGTGAGGGGCCTAACCCGCCAAGCAGCCGATGGATTGCGTCGTAATCGATCTTCATTCCAAAGTAACAGCAAGCTAATCAGTGCGCCGACAGCCCCCAATGTGAGCAACGGAATACGAATCGTATCGCTGTGGAAACCATGAGCGGGGCCCCCGGCTCCTGCCGCAAGCAACGAGGTCAGTCCTAACGCGACACGCACTCCGCTGAGTCCGACCGCAGCGACGCATAGGCTTTCGGCGGCCGCCAGTGCCAGCGCCCCCCAACTTAACAACAAACGAGTTGGCTTCGCGAACGAGTCTTCCGGTTTGAGTGAATTCAAGCAGCGCTCTTTCGTTTGATGTTTGGTCCGTTTAAGTGTCAAGCGATCGGTGAGACTGCGCTTACTTCTGGCATTCGTCCATTTCTTCCTGCAAACGAGCGTGAAGGCGAGCGCTGTAACCGACAGGCAACTCGAAGGTGCGATCGTCAGCTATCAGAACGAGAATATTGCGGGTCGAATCCAGAACTGCAGCACAGTGGCGGCAGTGTGCCAGATGTTGTTCGACGGCCTCGCGAAGTTCAGGCGTGACGGTGTCATCGATATAATTCGAAATCTCCGCCCACACCCGCTGGCAGTTCAGAACCATGATCCGCCTCCTCTCTTGAATAGCCCAAACAGGCTGCTTCGCTTCGAGGCTAGTTGGGGCGTGAGTACTCTCTGCATCATGAGCCTCGCGCGAGGCAGGCGTGTCTTTACCACTCCTTCACTGACGCCCAATACCGACGCCGTTTCCGCTATGTTGATTTCCTGCACGTCCCGCAGAATCAGCACCTCGCGATACAGCTCGGGCAAGCTCGCGATCGCCTGCTGCAGCAATTCCCTCAGCTCCTTTCGCTCAAGCGCCTCAAGCGGGATTTCCCGCCAATCGCTGATGACGGCCGGCGTGAAATGACCATCGATTTCCTCGGTCGTATCGCCGATGGTCTCAAACTTGATCGTTCGCTCGCGGCGTAACCGGGCCCGCGCCTCATTGATTGCGATCGCGACCAGCCAGGTACTGAATTTCGAGGCGGCGCGAAATTGATGTAGATTCTTGAGGGCCTTTAGCATGGTTTCTTGAGCTGTATCCTCGGCATCTTGTGGATTCCGCAATACAGAAAAAGCTGCGAAATAGACGGCTTTCTCGTAAGGCCGCACCAATTCGTGAAAAAGTTCTCGCTCGCCTGCTAAGATCCGGGCGATCACGCCCGCCTCGCGAGTCGCGACGGAGTCGTCGGGCGAAGACGGCGAAATCTGCGCTTTTAGTGTCACGCTCGTGGTGCCTGCTGACATCGATAGTGGAGGTTCCACGAACAGTACGATTCGCAAGCGTACGAAAAGTTACCTGCGTGGAGGAAGGAATACACGCGGACGATCTGTGAGATGCATGGTTTGGAGGAACATCACCTTGAACAAATGACCAAGAAGAATGGGCGTGCGGCCAGCACGCCCGGGTTGGGATCAGTTCAGGTTCTTAGTTCGAGAAGCTCGCGTTTGCAACGATAGTCGCAACGTCGCTGCTCGAGCCGTTTTCCGCCAGTTCCTTGGCGCGGTTGCTGCTCGGTAGCTCGCGTCCACTAGTGCTGCCCAACGTCCAGACCTGGCTCAGGAAATACTCATTTCCGGAGTGCTGGAAGATGAGCTGTGTTCTTGCTGATGGCTCGAGTGCAAATGTCGGGTGGGTATGCACAATGGCAACGTACTTGCCATCTAAGCTCTGAAGCCAAATTACAGATTGTGGATGGACGTCCGAGTCCGAGATGGTGTAATCGCCCGCGGGAAGAGTCTGGTTCCCAACCGTGAAGTTGAAGGGGACCGAGACTCTTATGAACGGCACGTTTTCCGCCTGAGTATAAACGGAAACAGCGCCTAGCAGCAGGGCAATCGCGAGCAGCATACGGATGTTTTTGGCAATCATGTAGATTTCTCCTTTGAATTGTGGGCGGACCATCAAGTGAGTGATCTCGGTCGCCCCGAAGCTCGCTCCCGCGTTGTCCAGCCTTTTGCTTTCATTCTCTGAGAGCCTTGAAGAGCCAAAAAGTTTCAGCGAGACTTGCAACTCAATGCTGGAACAGAGGGTTCTCCAGATCTTCGCAAGAAAATGAACGCTTGGCTCACTGAGTTTAAGCCAACGACAAACGGGGCTGCCTAACTAGCGAACACACGCGCGTGTCCTTGTCTGAAACATTACCGGGCTGTAACTTTAATCGTTTTCGGAGCTCATATCAGCCTTGGAGCACGGGTGTGCGCCTGAGAATACTGCTCTTGAACCTTGTTGTGTTGTCCGCGACCCTGGTCTCGTGTCAGCAAATGCCCGGCATCCAAGCCGGGAAGAATGCACCGGCGTTTCAGGCTCGCGATCAGTTCGGTAAAAAGCGGACGCTCTCCTCGCTGATGGAACCGAATGGATTGGTGCTCTTGTTCTTCCGGTCAGCTGACTGGTGACCCTTTTGCAAACAGCAACTGGTCCAGTTGCAAGAAGCGAGTGAGGAATTACATCGTCATGGTCTTGGCTTGGCTGCCATAAGTTATGACAGCGAGGCCATTTTGCGGGATTTCTCGGAGCGGCGCAGGATTCAGTATCCGCTGCTTGCCGACCCCGACTCCGATATCATCCGCAGCTACGGCGTATTGAACGCAGAAGCGACTGGGTTAACCAAAGGAATGGCGCGGCCGGGTTATTTCTACATTTCGCCCGCGTTCGTCGTCAAAGAAAAGTTTTTTGAAACCGCATACACCGACCGCGATACCCCCAATAACGTGTTGCTCAAATTGTTTCCCCAGCTCGTTGAGGGCAACGGGCGTGATGTCCCAGCACCGTATATAAAGCTGCGCCTTTATCAGTCGGACAAAGTTGTGAGCCCCGGCAGCCGGTTCACCGTGACGGCCGAGATCGAGCTCCCACCCGGCACCCACGTTTATGCTCCGGGCGCGAAAGGTTACAAACCTATCCAGTTGACCCTGAACGGCCAAGCCGAATTGAAACGACAGCCGGTGCGCTATCCCGAAGCGAAGGTGCTCTATCTCCCCGCAGTCCAGGAATCGGTCCCGGTCTTCGAGGGGAGATTCCGCGTCTTTCAGGACATTGTAGTTTCCGCGGACAGGAGATTCACAGACTCGTTGAGTGTTGGGAAAACCCTAACCCTACAAGGACACCTCTCGTACCGAGCCTGCGACAGCACGATATGCTACTTGCCTCAGACGTCGGCCGTGTCTTGGAAAGTTCAGGCTGCGCCACTGGATGGCGAGCGTTCGCCGAAAGCCATTCAGCACAGGTAGCAAGGCCCCAACCAGCCTTCGTCAAGCTATCTGCGCCATTGGCCAGCCGCGAGCAAGCCTTTCATCTTGTCGGGGATAGTCAGTCCTATCGATTGTACGTGCCTGTGCCAGCGCCAGCGTGCAGAACGGAACGAAGCTGTAACCTTCGTGGTCGTCCGGAATCAGAGTGCAAGGAGATCGATCATGGTTTCATCCGAACATACTGCTCTCAGGCATGGAGATCAACTGCACCGCCGGTACGCGATAAGGGAGTGGTGTTGCGTGGATGGCGAATTGACATGCTTTCGAGTTTACCTGCCTATTGAGGGCCGAGACGGACCCGAAGGCTTTGAGCAACCGGATGTGCTAACGGCAGGCACCGAGTTGGCCGAGCGACCAAATAAAACCGTCCAGGGCCGCCGTACTTCCCCCCATCTCACCTTGGACAGCACCTTGGTGAGCGCCGCCTACTGAAATTTAGCAGTGAACCTGGAGTGTGAGACGACGGGACAGACTTCCGAGCACCCCGTTTCTGGACGGTACGTGCACTATGGCCTGCCCACCTGGATTAACTCTTTAAGGCTCGCGTTCGAATCGATTTGGTCGTACAGAAATCGTACTAATAAGCCTGTGCGAGCTGAAACCTTTACCGATTGAGAGACTCTCAGTCCTTATTAAGACGGGTGATTGGACCTGTCTAGACCTCTCTTTGGGGATTTACGATGCAACGACTTTTCCGTGGCGCAATACTCGGCGGCATTGCCGGGATTGCAGCTTCGCTCGCACTGCTACCTGCTCTCGGTCATCCTGTCCCGGTGTTACTGATGGGCGCGGCGCTTGGGGCGGGATACGCTTTGCTGACGGGGCAGACTCCCAAAGCATATCTCGACAACGTATTTACGGCTGGAGCGTATGGGGTGCCCCTCTGGGCAGTGATCAGTGTGATTGCCTTGCCTGTGTTCTCTGGGCAGATGCCGGAATGGAGCGCCGAGCAGATGCGCTCGCATTTTTCCATGCTGGTCGGCTGGGTGCTGTTTGGGCTGACCTTGGGCCTGTTCACGCAATTGCTTAATGAGGTCGCGGCGAGGGTGTCTGGACCGGAGGTGGCGCCAGTGGCCGAGAACAACTCGCCCAAGAAGCGCATTGTGATTCTGGGTGGCGGCTTTGCCGGCATGACAGCGGCGGAGTGCTTGGAACGAGAACTGCAAAAAGATCCTGGGGTTTCGATCACTCTGCTGAGCGAAACCAACGCGCTGCTGTTTACGCCGATGCTGGCGGAGGTTGCGGGCAGCAGTCTGGAGCCCAGCCATATCAGTACGCCATTGAGGACGACACTGCATCGTACGGAGTTTATTCGCGGGCGAGTGACCGCAGTTGATCTGGAGAACAAGCGAGTCTTGTTAGACGCCAGCATCGGCGGCGCGGAAAGCTGCGAGAGCGTGCTTAGCTACGACCACCTAGTTTTCGCCCTGGGAGCCGTATCGAATTACCTGGGCCTGAGCAACGTGCAGAGGCTGGCATTTGATTTCAAGAGCCTGATTGACGCGATTCGGATTCGTAACCACGTAATCGAGATGTTTGAGCGAGCGGATCGCGAGCGCGATCCGGAGGCGCGGAAAGCGTTGCTGACCTTCGTGATTGCCGGCGGTGGTTTTGCTGGAGTGGAGCTCGCTGGCGCGTTAAATGACTTCGCGCGTGGAATTCTCGCCGATTATCCGAACCTGCGAGGCGAGGACGTACGGGTTGTGCTGGTACATTCGCGCGACCGGATCTTACCGGAACTGAGTGAATCCTTAGGTCGCTACGCGCAAAAACGCATGGAGATGCGTGGCGTCGAGTTCCGCCTGAACACGCGCCTCACGGATGCGCGAGAAGGTGCGGTTGTGCTGAGTGATAGAGAGATTCCTGCGGAAACGCTGGTGTGGACTGCGGGGACGGCGCCGAATCCGCTCACAAAGGCATTGCCATTGGAGAAAGACAAACGTGGCGCGCTGATCGTCGCACAGGACCTCTCTGTGGCTGGACATGCAGGAGTGTGGGCGCTCGGTGATTGCGCGGTGGTGGTGGATGCGAAGAGTGGGAAGCCATGTCCGCCTACCGCGCAGTTTGCGCTGCGTGAGGCGGCAACCTTAGCGAGAAACATTCGTGCCACTCTCGCAGGCCGCACCACGAAAGGATTTCATTTCGATTCACTGGGAGCACTCTGCGTGGTGGGACACCAGACAGCCTGCGCCGAGCTGACCATTCCTTTCGTACGCCAAAAGGCTCTGCGCTTCTCGGGATTACTGGCGTGGTTCATGTGGCGCAGCATCTACCTGGGCAAGCTGCCCGGGCTGGAGCGCAAGATCCGCGTCCTGGTGGACTGGACGGTAGAGCTGTTCTTTCCCAAAGACATTGTGCAAACCATTGACCTGCGGTAGGAGCGAAGTATTATGTCAGTTACCCAGACGATTCCCGCAATTGATGCCGAGACGAAGATGCATCGCTTTGTCAGAACCGAGTCGGTGATCGGCCTCACCGTCGGCCTGGCCGGAGGCGCTGTAGAGAGTGCCGCGCTCGGCGCACCGTTGACACATGGGTTGATCGTGGGTGGACTGTTCGGCCTGATTTTCGCAATCTTTTTCCAGCGCAGGGCCGGCACCGCCGGCGCAGGCTTGATTTGGGGACTCGCTTCGGCTTTTCTGATATGGCTGGTTTTTCCGGCAGGGCTAGGATCTTTGTACAGCCGTGGGTTCCATTCCATGGCGGCATTGGGAGATGCCCGGGACCAGTTTCCGTTACTTGTGGGATATCTGGTGTGCCTGGGAATGCCTGTGGGTCTGGTGCTTGGGATTCGAAACGGAATGCGCCCTGCCCGCGTGGAGAGCCACTTTAACTGGACTCGAGCCGTGGTGGCCGGCGGGCTTGCGGGCGTGCTGGGAGGGACGATCTTCGACCGGTGGATGTCGGCGGGAGAGTTCTTTCCGTTGCTGTCGGGGTTGAGTGCAACCTTATCGCCTGGACGCAGCCTGGTTTTGCAATTTCTTTTCGCCGTGATGATGGGAGTGATTTTTGGCACCCTGTTCCAGCGCGATGTGCGCGGCTACGGTTCGTGCATGGGGTGGGGCGTTGGATACGCGATTCTGTGGTGGTTCCTGGGCCCGATGACCCTGTTCCCACTGGCTTCGCGCACACCGCTGGATTGGTCGTCAGACGTAGGCAGTGCAATGTTCGGCTCGCTCGTGGGTCACATCTTGTACGGACTGATTCTGGGCGTGACTTACGCCACCATCGACAGGGTCTGGGTAAGGCTGTTCATTCAGTCGGACCCGTTGAACCGCGAGCCGCATGGCCCGGGATTGCGCGTGTTGCAGTCGCTGGGATGGGGCGCGGTCGCGGGATTCGCGGGTGGCTTGGTCTCCAGCCCGATCATGCTGAAGACCGGCGTGCTCACAAGAGTTGCGGGGCTGGATACGAGTTTCAGCAACTGGCATGGGTTGCTGGTGCATCTGCTGGTGAGCACAGCTATCGGGATGACATTTGGGCTGTTGTTTCGAAATGAGTCCACTAACCTGAGCGCAGGCGTAGCATGGGGATGGCTGTTTGGCCTCATCTGGTGGTATCTTGGGCCGATGACGTTGCTTCCCCTGATGCTCACCGGCGTTTGCGATTGGAGCACTGATGCGGCCTCGGCCTTGCTGCCGTCCCTCATTGGGCACCTGGTGTTTGGCGCTGTGACAGCGTGCGTCTTCCTTGTATTGGAGAGCCGGTATTTACGGTGGTTGCTGCTCAATCCGCGCATCGCCATGCGCGAGAAGCGGCGCGTGCGGCCGCTGGGAACTCCGGCGCCTGCGCTGTGGTTCCTGGTGTTGGGGCTGGGCGTGCTGCTGCCAATCCTTCTCGGCTAGACTGTGCTGCAGGCCAGAACAGTCATGGATAACACATACGCGATCAATGTAGCCAAAACAGAATATCGGGAAGGGTTCAACACAGGCGATGCTGAGAGGGAACTGTCTGCGCCGGAGGTCACGGACAACTCCGATGGGCGGCCAAGCCCATAGCCAATACTCCTCTCGTGGGCGAAGTCCCAAACCCGGCGGCAATTACCCTTCGTCACGCTGTTGCAGAAGATGCTGACGGAATCGCCCGCATGTTCCTCGAAAGTGCTGAGTATCATGCCCGCCTTGATCCTGAACGCTATTCGATCCCCCCAGTCGAGCCAATAGCGGCCCGCTACCGAGCGGGGCGGCAGAATCCGCGAGATGCAGGTGCAATGGCTATCACCCTGATTGCGGATCTCAGCGGTGAGATCGTTGGATTCATCGACGCCCGACTGGAGCAGTCGCCGGACCCAATGCATCGGGAAATGATGTATTGCCACATTGCGGAGTTTGCGGTTAGCTTCCGATATCAGAATCAAGGCATCGGTCGGCGACTGCTTCAAGCGGCTGAAGACTGGGGACGCCGGTTGGGTGCGGAGTTCGCATCTTTGGACTATCACGCCGCAAACACCCGCGCTGGCTCCTTCTACCAGCATCGCATGGGCTACCGCCCGGCAGCGATCATAGCCATAAAACGTCTCTAGCTTAGCTGTAACAGCCGCTGTTTCAGCAGATCGGCAATTTTTTCGCCCGCATGTTGTCGTTCAGTGAGGCGCGAGCCGATCTTCCACACTACCTGTGCCACGAATGCGTCAACGGATTTAGCGCCTATTGGCCTAACAATTGTCTCGCGAGAAAATCGTCCACAACTACCCATGTGGCTCGAATCGCTGCTGGGCTGTAGTTCTTTCCGCCGTTGAACAGAGGCTGCGCGTAGCCATGGTCCACGCCCGGATAGACGAACAGCTCACAAGCGCGGTTCGCAGGTTTCATGTTGGATAGGAAGTGAATGGCCGCGTCCGTTGCGCCGTTGTCCTTGGCGCCGCTGATCACTAGGACTGGACCCTCCAGTTTCTGCAGCCGTTGCGTATCGACAGTATCGAATCCAAATCCATACACCATTACCGTGGCGCTCACCGCGTCAGGATCATTGAGGTTTGCATTGAGCGCTTCCTGACCACCCATGCTGAATCCGATCGTCGCCAGCTTTCTTCCCGGCTGCTTTAAGTAATCGAGGCCGACTTGCAAGGTTGCAGCGGCAGCCTTTCGGTCCAATGATTCCATCAACTTTACCGCCTCCTCATGGTTGGTCGTCGATTTTCCGCCGTAGAGATCGATGGCAACCGCGCGGTATACCATATGACCGAGGCGTTCCACCGATTGTTCGGTGGCATCGGATATGCCGAGATAATCGTGAACCACCAGGACTGCGGCCTTGGCGTCCGCAGGGCCAGCAACGAAGGCGCGGACTTCACGTCCGTCGTTTTCTTTCAGGCTTATGAACTGTCCCTTTTCCGGAACGGCGGTGTTGTTTGCAGCGAATACGCTTGTTGTGGCAACCGCAACGGCCAGTAAAAGCAGGAACGAACCTAAAGTCTTCATTCAACACTCCAATTGTGTTTCGGCTCAGAAGTAACGATCGAGAGCACGCCAAAGTTAAAAGGGGTGAGCCATAACCAAAACACGAGCAGAGGTCATCTGTTTTCGTTAAGCGTGGCCGGCCAGGCTTCGTCGGCGGTGAATACGGCCGCGCCCAGCAGGAGGATGTCCTTAATGAGGAACCCTTTGGGTCCCGCCATCCAGCCCCGGCGTGGTTACTAGAAAGCTAAGCGTTGTCAAAAACATCAGAATGCTTGCGGTGCTGCCCACAGCAGACGCTCTCGGGAACCAGCGACGAAGCACGATGAGAACAGCTAGAGCAACCTCTATGCAGCCGATGAACTCTGACCCATGCTGAACGCTGGCGATTCGATAGATCCATGACCGAATGGGGCTATGCGCGACAAGCGGTTGAATCGCCTCGGCTTCCGGTTTGGTCCACTTTGCAGCGCCCCACAGCAACAGCACAAACACCAGTCCGTAGCGGAGAATGAACGTGCCCAGTGATTCTAGTGTGGCAATCGTTCTTGTCTAAGGCTGTGTATAAGGCACGTCACTAATCTCGCACATGCATGTTTCCTGCATTACAATCTCCCGATTCAAAAAATGGGCAACGCTAATCAGGCGGCAGTCCAGCATTACCTGGAAGCTGAGATGAATGACTGCGACGTAGGTTACGGCGTTGACAGACTGTTTACATTCGGTAAGCCTGTTGTCTCTGAGACGAAGGTAGGGCTTCCACTGGCAAATCGAGCTCTCCAGCGAAGGAAACGTAATCCTTACGAACTCTCGGGTCGCAACGCGAAGGACGTGGGCAAGATGGTTGGAACATAGTCTAGAAATGCAGGACCGCACCACCCGAGATCACGACGTTGTGCTGCCCGCCTCCCTGCACCGCAGCGCCAAACGTGGGATTGGTAACCGAATAGTAATCGCGCACTTCGCCACGCAGACTGATGGGGAACAATAGTTTAATTGGCGTGCGGACATCAACTCCGGCGCCGAACTGAGCTGCACCCGTGCTTTGGTAACGCGAACCGTTGCGCTGGCCGTTGCCGAAGAACTCGCTGCCCTCCCGGATGCCATAACCGAAGCCTCCAGAAAGCCAAGGAGAGATTCCTGCTCCTGACGCGAAGTTCACACGCACCGAGGGCACAACAAAGATGGTCGCCAGCGAAACAATAGACTGTAGGTTGGCCGACTGCACGCTATTGGCTGGTTCGGCAACAAACGGAAACTCCAAAGATAATGAGGTCTTGCCGTCTTTGATCAGCCGCGCATAGTTGGCCGAGAAGGCGATGCTGGCGCCGAAGTTGATGGCCTGACCTGCCGATGTGGTTCGCTGCGGAACCAGGCCGGCACCGAGCGACAAGCCAAGCTCGTTTTTGGTTTCGGTTTGTGCGGCCGCCGAGAGACAGAGGACCATCACGGTCAGCGCGATACGAATCAGTTTGCTCATCGTTAGTTCTTCCTTCAGCTATTCTGGGAGCGATTAGGCTCCGCTGTTGCATGGGAGTCGCCAAGCCCCCAAAAGAGACACAACTGGGGCTTAGAAAATGACGATTCGGGCACTTATAATGGCGGAGTGAACTGGGGAGGGGCGTGTGGACGATACCTACTTAATTAATGTCGCCAGGACAGAGTACCGGGAGGGGTTCAACACCGGAGACGCCGACAGAGTGATGTCCGTGTTCGCGCCGGAGTTCACGGACCATTCCGATGGCCGCCCCACCCGTTATGGCAAAGACGCGCCGGCCAAGCTGCGCCAATATCTGAAAGGCCTGTTCGCTGAGTATCAGGCGAATCTGAACCTCATCACGCCCGCAATCGTGATTTCCGGCAACCTAGCCTTCGACTACGGATCTCAGGAGCTTACGCTCACTCCGAAGAACCGCGGCGAAGCTCGGTTCATTCGCAAACGGTTTTTGGAAATCTGGGCAAAGCAGGCCGACGGGCAGTGGCGGATTATCCGTTACATCGATAATCAGGACCTGCCGGATGTGGTGGATTAGCTCTTCGGCTTTCCCAGGCCGGTGTTGAGCTTGGAGTACAGCCTCGCTCCAAAGCCGGCCGGAATTTCGAATTCGGCCTCGTCGGCGACCAGCTTGATGACGTTGCGGGTGCCATCCAGCACGGCAGTGCAGTGCTTACACACCCTGAAGTGCGCTTCCATACGAGCGCGCAGCTCGGCATCGACGACGACGTCGTCGATGTAATTCGAGATCTCGCGCCAAACTTCGCTGCAGCTAATTTCGATCACCATAGATAGATGCCGTAACTGCAAAATTGTTACACACCGCTCAGGACCAGGGACGAACTTTCCTGCACTCGCCCCTTCCCGTGGTCCACGATCCGTCAATCCCGGGAGCCAGCGCGTCGCGCATTTGCAGGCGCGCCCGCAAAAGGCGGGTTTTTACGTTGGCCTCGGTAATACCCAAAATCTTGGCGTTTCCGCGATGCTCACGTGCTGTACGTTGCGCAGTATCAATATGGAATGCCCGGCGATCAGGCAGACACGGACGACGCTTGCAGCTTGGGTTCGCACGAGTCTTGTCGTTTCGACATCAAATTCATCAACAAGACTGCTGAAAGGACAATCTGAATGACCTGCAGAACTGCCCAGTTGTGGATTTCGTGGGTTGCGGGAAACATCAGTCCAGAGAATCCCCACAAAATGTCTGCGAAGGCATGGGTGAAGGTCGGAACCCAGATGCTCCTGGACCTGATGTAGAGCCATGCCATGGGGACAACCACCAGGATGTTATCAATGGGGGTCATCACGAACGGCCCGAAGAACGGATGATCGGGATATACGTGCATGACGTAGTAGATTGGCGTGTGCCACAGACCCCAGACAATGCCAAGCGCGAGCAAACCAGCGATCAAGCCGAATTGCCGGATGAGCCGCGGTTGAGCATAACCTCGCCAGCCAAATTCTTCTCCGAAGGCCAGAGGCAGCGAAATCACCAGATAAATCAGCATGTTTTTCAGCAGCTTCACCGGGTGCACAATGAGGCTGCCGGCCGGTGTAGAGGCTGGCGCCGGGGCCACATAGGCGAGGCGCAGCGAGACTGTGACCGCAATGAATATCGCGAGGGTGGGCAGCAAAATTCCGACAAGCCAATACCGCCAGGGCCCGAAACCCCAACCGACTGAGCCGAAGTCCTCCCGGCGGCGAAGAAGATGGCAGCTGCCACCAGTCCAGGTACGAACATCAGCCCGTTTGCCGCCCAATTGCTTGTAACGTGAAAGAGCGGAAAGCAGGCAACGATCAGCGTAGTGGAGAGGACAACCACCAGCGCAAAACAAAGCAAGTCCTTCTTTTCGAGATTCATGACCTTCAGTTATCCAGCTGAGTTTTCGGGCGGACAGAGAACCAGGGAAAGACGCCCTAGGAATAAATACGCAGCGGAAACTTAAAAGTTCCCTCGGCTAGTTATCAATACCTCGCGGTACTTCGGCGCCAGGGCAGCCATGGCCCGTCGGAGCGCTTCCAGTAATTCCTTTCTTTGGAGCTCCTCCGAGGGAATCTCTCGCCAATCAGCAAAATCCCTGGGGCGATAATCACCTTCTTCCTCCTCGCGCTCCGGATTGATCGACTCGTAGAGGTGGCGCCGGTCCTTGCGAGGCTTCATGCGCGACTCGTTAATTGCGATCTGAATGATCCAGTTGCCGAACTCGAAGCGGAAACTCGGTACAGCTTTAACGGCCTTGAGGACTATCTCTTGCGCGACCTCTTCGGCGTCGGCCGGATTGCTGAGTACGTTCACGGCGGCAAAGTAGATAGCGCGCTCGTACGGGCGCATGAGTTCGTAGAAAGCCTCGTGCTCCCCGCGACAGACGCGCTGGATAAGCTCCACTTCGCGGTCGTTGGTCTGCAAACTGGGCGCTGCCATGTTCAGAGCGTCGAAAACCTGGGGAAAAGCTATGCTTCCATGGGTTAGCAGGACTTTACGAGATTTTCGTCCCACCAAATACAAGAAACGCGGTTTTGTCGAGCGCGCGTCATTATTTCTCAGTAACGAGCGGGAGAGCACTGTTCGGATTGGGGCCAGAAAAATCTTCTGAATCCGTAACCTTTCAAGAGGGGCCGAATCCCACCTCGCATGGGACGGGAAATCCAATGTGCTCCAGCCGCAGCAGTGCAAATGTTCGCAGCGCAACAGCTGTCAGAACCTGCGGCTACCAGCGCCAGGACTGGACATTGGTCGATGAACGCGAAACTGGCGTTCACGCAACATTGGCCGGAATACGTGATCGAGGGCTTGTGTCTTGGCATGTTCATGATTTCGGCCTGCATTTTTGCCGCCCTGCTGGAACATCCGGCATCGCCAGTTCGAATGAACATTGCGAGTCCAGACCTGCGGCGCTTGCTTGCCGGAATCGCCATGGGTCTGACGGCGATACTGCTGATCTACTCGCCACTGGGACAGCGATCGGGAGCACACATGAATCCGGCGACCACGCTGACATTCTTCCGGCTCGGCAAGCTCGACAGATGGGATGCAGTGTTTTACGTGATGTCCCAGTTTATGGGAGGCGTGGCGGGCACCTTGTTTGCATTCGTAGCGTTGGGGCAAAGTTTGGCGCACAAAAATGTGAACTTCGCGATTACCCGTCCGGGCATGCAGGGAACTGCTGCTGCATTCGTGGCTGAAATTGTCATCACGTTTCTGCTGATGACGGTCATTCTGAATGTCTCGAACAGCCGGAAATATGCGCGGTTCACCGGATTGGCGGCGGGAACGATGGTGATGTTGTTCATCACATTCGAGGCGCCGCTCTCGGGCATGAGCATGAATCCGGCGCGGACTTTTGCCAGCGATGTTGTAGGAATGCAGTGGCAGTCGATCTGGATTTACTTCACTGCGCCGGTGATTGGCATGTTGACCGCCGCTGAGGTCTTCATTCGCACGCGGGGATTGCACTCCGTAATTTGCGCCAAGCTGAACCATTCGGGCACTGTGCGCTGCATCTTTCGCTGCGGGTATATGACGCAAGAAGCCATAAGCGCGCCGACCAAGTAGACTCACGGGCCCGGGCACAACCAACACCAGAACCGGCCCACTCGCG
>Ga0306926_10005076_pt1 | contig 13954 bp, 12 predicted proteins | sample flu12Cox44000178_FD_203759 | JGI IMG/M metagenome (GOLD analysis project Ga0306926, IMG submission 203759) | Lab enrichment of tropical soil microbial communities from Luquillo Experimental Forest, Puerto Rico - flux8day.12C.oxic.44.000.178 (v2)... | ecosystem: Environmental > Terrestrial >...
GCGCTCCGGCAAGGTGGTCCTCGCCGCCGGCCTCAGCGAGGTGCGCGAGTCGGGGTGGATCAAGGAGAAACGCGATCTCAATCCCCCGCTGCCTCTCCTCCGCGAAGGGGCGGCAGCCTGGGGCCCTGTGAACATCATCACCGACCGCGACGCTTTCGTGCGGCGGACCCGTCTCACCCTCGACTTCCAGGATCGCGAGTGGCCCGGTTTCGACCTGCAGATCTACCGGGTCGCCAAGAGTGCAGGCATCCCGGCGGCGCCCCCACCCCAGCGCCCGGAATTCCTCATCAACTACGCGGGGCCGCCCGGCACCTTTCCGCGCGTGGCCTATTCGCGCGTGGTGAGCGGCGAGATCTCACCCGATATATTCGAGGGGCAGATCGTGCTCGTGGGCGCGACCACCCAGATCCTGCACGACGTCTTCCCCACGCCCTTCGCCCCCCTCCGCACCATGCCGGGAGTGGCCATTCACGCCAACGTCATCGACACGCTCCTCGCGGGCATTCCCATCCGGCGCGCCCCGACGTGGTTCAACACCGGGTTCGCCGTGCTGGTCGGAGCTGCCGCGGGATGGATCGCCTCTGCCTTCCGGCCGCTGCCCGCCTTCCTCCTCGTGTCGGGCACGGCCTTGGTTTTCCTCGCAGGTACGCAGGCGGCCTTTCGCTGGGGCCGGCTGTGGCTCGACGTGCTCCCCGTGCCCCTGGCTCTCCTCGTGCCCTACGTGGGGGTGGTGGTGAAGAACTTTGCCCAGGAGCAGCTCGAGAAGCGGCGCCTGTCGCGGTTCTTCTCCCCCAGTGTGGTCAAGGAGATCGTGCGTCAAAAGGACGACGCGGGCTTGGGGGCAGGGCGTCGCCGAATGACCGTGCTCTTCTCCGACATCCGCGGCTTCACCTCCATGTCGGAGAAGATGGAACCGGAGGAAGTGGTGGCCTTCCTGCGCGAGTACCTGACGGAGATGACGGAGGCGGTGTTCCGTCACGGGGGGACCGTGGACAAGTACATCGGCGACGCCATCATGGCGCTGTACAACGTGCCCTTCGAGGCGTCCGATCACGCGGCCCAGGCCGTGCGCACTGCTCTCGAGTTCCAGCGTCGCCTGGCGCCCCTCGCCGAGCGCTTCGCGGCCAAGCATCGCGGCACCCTCGCCTGCGGAGTGGGCATCAACACCGGCGACGCGGTGGTGGGCACTATCGGCTCCCAGCAGCGCCTCGAGTACACGGCCATCGGCGACACCATCAACCTGGGCTCCCGCCTCGAGAGCATCACCAAGGACTTCAACGTCCCCGTGGTCATCAGCGAGGCGACGTGGCTCGAGATCAAGGAGCTCTTCGAGACGCGCTATCTGGGCGAGGTGACCGTGAAGGGCAAGGAGATCCCCGTCAAGATCTACACGGTGCTGGACACTGAGAAGACGGCCGTCTGAGCGGGGACGCGAGCGGACGCGGGCGGAGAGCTGGATGTCAAACCAAGCGGTGGCGAGGTCCTAGGATCTCGCCACCGCTTGTCTTGCCCGCACCGCTCAGGGGCAGCGATGGCTGGACGTGCACCTCACACTCGGCTCGTCGGCGCCTCGGACGACGCCGGCGGCCGGACCGAGACTCTGTTAGCAGTCCTCGCCGGCGGTGGAGTTCGCGGGCGGCGTTGCGCTGTTCACGTCGCACCTCAGCACCACCCCCGTGGTCGTCCCGAACATCGACAGCGACATGCCAGCCGCGTCGCCTCCTACTCCGGATACGGAGATCTGCCCAAGGAGCTGGGGCGGGTTGTTCGTCGTCACCGTCAGCTGCGCGGTGGGGACGTTCCAACGGCCGTCGTACGTATTGAAGGAGGACGTGTCCAACCCCACCCGCTGTGCCACCTCGCTGCGGACACAGGTGCTGCCGGCGCCCTTGAGCTGCACGCAGCCGGACAGGGCCGTGAGGGTCGAGCCCGCGAGGGCCTTGGCTTCCGCCAGCCGAGCGTCACGCGTGTACCCCAGATACAGGGGAAGCGCAACCGCCGACAGGATACCTATGATCAGGATGACGATGAGTACCTCGACGGCCGTGAAACCAGCGTCGCACCCCACCCCAGCCCACAAGTCCCGCTTCTTCGACAGCATCAGTCCCCCCTCGAAGTGATTGATCGTTCCGGCTGGCGCACGTCCTGCGGGCGCCGACCTCGTCCATAGGAGGAGAGCAAGCCTCATGCCCGGGATCTATCGGTCCAGGCACTATCTGGACAATCTTTCAAATCACCGGCTTATGAATCAAATAGAGCTCGTCGAAGCTCGCCGGGATTCCACAATCTTGGTTGGGGCCGCAATTTTTGGGGACGCGACGTGCCCCCGGTCGGCACTGGTGGCTTCCTTGACACCCCGCGACGGCGGTGCCTATGATCCGCTGCTCGGAACCACTACATGAATCGAACCCTGTTGCCAGGCGCCCTCGTCGCCCTCCTCGTCGCCGTCGCGGCCGGCGGCGGCTATGTCCTGCACGGTGTCTTCCCAGGCAAGATGGCGCCCGGGACAGCGTCGGCGAGGGCCAGCTTCGGCGGCGCTACCCCAGCGGAGAGCCTGCAGGCGGCCTTCGTGGGCGTCTCGGAGCACCTGCGCCCCGCGGTGGTGAATGTGGGGATCATCCAGAAGGCGCACCCTCGCCGCGCGCCGGGCCCCCAGCAGGGCAGCGACGACCCCTTCTTCCAGGACTTCTTCAAGCAGTTCTTCGGTCAGGACAGTCCGAGCGGCGGGCCGGAATTCCGCCGGCCCGGCCTGGGCTCGGGAGTGATCTTTGACAAGCGCGGCCTCATCCTCACCAACTTCCACGTGATCAAGGGCGCGGACGAGATCACCGTGAAGATGGCCGACAAGCGCGAGTACACGGGTCAGGTGGTGGGCACAGATCCGAAGACGGATCTCGCCGTGGTCCGCTTCCAGCCTGATCGCGATCTGACCATCGCCACCCTGGGCAACTCCGACGCACTGCGCGTGGGCGAATGGGCCATTGCCATCGGCAATCCCTTCGGGCTCGATCAGACGGTGACGGTGGGCGTGATCAGTGCCACCGGGCGCTCCGACGTGGGCGTGGCGACCTACGAGAATTTCATCCAGACCGATGCCTCGATCAATCCAGGCAACTCGGGCGGGCCGCTCCTGAATCTCAAGGGCGAGGTCATCGGGATCAACACGGCCATCTTCTCCCAGAGTGGCGGCTCTATCGGCATCGGCTTCGCCATTCCCATCAACATGGTCAAGCGCGTCGTCGATCAGCTCGTGGACAAGGGAAAGGTGGTGCGGGGATGGCTCGGCGTGTCGCTCCAACCGCTCTCCCCCGAGCTCGCGGAATCCCTGGGGGTGCCGGACAAGCAGGGGGCGGTAGTCGGATCGACTATGGCGGGAAGTCCCGCCGCCACCGCGGGCCTCCAGCAGAACGACGTGATCCTTGCGTACGACAAGACACCGGTGGAGAGCTCGCAGCATTTCCAGCGGCTCACCGCCGAGACCAAGGTCGGGAGCAAGATCGTCCTGCAAGTGCTGCGCAAGAAGCAGAAGATGGACATCACGGTCACCGTCGCCGAATCTCCCGACGAAGGTCCGCGTCGCCCTCCCGCCGCCCCGAAGAGCTAGCGGGTCGCCTCTCCACCGCCCTAGGCGACGAAGGGCGGAATCGGCGGGATGTCGACCTGCTGGGTCTTGACCTCGCGCACGCCGCGAACGGCCCGCGCCACATCGACGGCCTCGTCCATGGCCGCCGTCCCCTCGAGAGTGACGAGCCCGCTCTTGGCCTCCACCGTGATGCGGTACTTCCGCGTCTCGGGATTGGTGGCGAGGGCGACCTGGATGCGCGAGGCAAGCGAGCGGTCCTCGACGAGCTGCTGGGCCGCCGGCGTCGTCTGGAGCTCGGGACGCCGGAGGGCGTTCGCGATCATCTCCACCGCGGCGTCGATGGTGAGCTTGTCGGTATTGACGACCATGTCGTAGAGCGAGGGATCGCGCAGGTCTACCTCGTAGAGGTAGCGCATGCGGCCGAGCTTCTCTTGGTCGTCTCGGCGCGCCATGTCATGCACGGTGCGGGGGTTCGTCTGCTCGCCCATCTGGCCAGAGAGCTTCTTGCCGAGGCGCTTCACGCGAAGATCGAACGGCGCCATCACGCGCAGGCGCAGCACGTGGGGCAGCCCGCGGAGAAGCCACTGGCTCGCTCGTCCCATGAGCACCACGCGATCCTGCTCGGCGAACTCGAACACCGCCGTCTGCAGGACGGTGATGTAGCGTCGCGTCTCCGCATCGAAGCGCTCGAACAACGAGGGCTTCGACTCGTCGAGGCTCGAGAGCTTTTCCTCGAGCACGCCGTACCGTAGAGCGGCGTCCGAGATGAGCTCCTGGTCTACGTAGTGCCAGCCCAGCTGCTCGGCCACCTTTTGACCGATTTCCGGGCCGCCCGCGCCGATCTCGTGGGACACAGTGAGAATGCTCATGATGGTCACTCCTTCCGGTATTTGGTCCGGAGGGCGGCGGGCGCGATGGCAATGCGCTTGCCGCTCACATCGTCCAGGACATAGACCTCGTCGGCCAGGGTTCCGCTGGCGAAGACCTCGAACACCTCGAGGGCTTCTTCCAGGGTGGTTCCCGCTGGCTTCTCCGCCATCAGTGCCTCGACGGCTTCACGCTTGAGTCGCATGGGAGGGGTCCTGAAAATTGCTAAGGGAGTACCAGGAAAGCACGGTCAATACAAGAGGGCAAATGACGTGGCCGGGCAGCCTGCCTAAAGGCTCGGCAGGCGCACCCCGCGGTCAGCGACCGGGGGTAGCTCCAGGGCCTCCCGGCCCGGCGCCCTGGACGGTGTCAGCCTCGGCCTCCAGGGTCTTCGGTTCGGCCCGCTGCCCCCTCCCCCGGAACGTCTCGGCCTCCTGCCGGAGGGCCCGCCCGAGATTTGAACGCACCACCGAAAAGCTTGGCTCCATCCGGAGCGCCTGGCGGAGGAGAGGGATCGCTTCCCCGTGGCGTCACTGGTCCACGTAGAGCATGCCCAGGCGACCGGGGGCTTCAGGCACCTGGGGGCTCAGCCGCATGAACTCGCGCAGGGGAACCTCTGTCTCCGCGTAGCGTCCCTGAAGAGCCAGGGCGCCGCCCAGCTTGACAGCGAGGTAGCGGCGCGGCTCATCCCGCTCAGCGCGTAGTTGAGGCCGAAGGTGACCCGGTCAGCGGGATGTAGTGGCCCATGAGCGAGGTCGTGACCATCCATCGAAGCCGGGCAGACCCCAGCTCTCGATAGCTCTCGTTGCGGAGGAAGTTCCCGCCCCAGTTCAGGAACTGCCCGTCGAGGGCCGGCCACAAGCTCGCCACGGTGATCGCGGTCACGAGGAGGGCGAGGAGGAGAACGCGGCGCGAGGGCCGGGAGGTCATCGGCGCCGCGGGCAACGGCAGAGAGCGGCGACGCGCGCGAGCGCAGCCGTGGCTATGTGCGACCGGGGATGCAGGCCATATCGACGCGAGGCACGGGAGGCAGGCCGACCCAGACGTGGCGGCCGGTCGCGTTCATCTCGATGGCGAGCCGGAGGACATTCTCGAGGGCGACGGGGAATTCCCGCGGCACGCCCTGCACAGCTAGCAAGCCGCGGCTGAGCCCGTCAACTGGTGGCGCGGCGACGAAGCTCCTCGAGCGTGCTCGGCGGAATGGTCATGAAGCTGTCCACCACCGCGGGATCGAAATGCGTGCCCGCGCAGCGACTGATTTCCGCCCGCGCCGCTTCCAGGGTCACCGCGCGCGAATACGGCCGGTCGTAGGTCATGGCGTCGAGGGCATCGGCCACCGCGAAGATGCGGGCGCCCAGGGGAATGCTCTCGCCGGAGAGCCCCTCCGGATAGCCGTGGCCGTCCCAGCGCTCGTGATGGTGGTAGACGATGGGGACCGCGCCGGCCAGGAAGGGAATGTTCTCCACGAGCCGTCGCCCCACTTCCGGATGAGTGCGCATCACCTTCCACTCCTCGGGGGTGAGGGGGCCGGGCTTGAGGAGGATCGAATCGGGGATGCCAATCTTGCCGATGTCGTGGAGGATGACGCCGTACTCGAGGTCGCGCAGATCTGCCTCGCCCATCCTGTGGGCACGGGCGAGGCACATCGCGTAGACGCGGACACGCTCGGAATGCGACCCGGTGCCCGTGTCCCGCGCCGCGATGAGACCGCGGAGCGCGATGAGGGTCGCGCGCTCGCTGCGGGAGAGCGGCGGCAGTCCTGAGGGCATCAGGTGAATCTCCGCGCTCCGCCCGAGGTCGGCCGGGGCGGGGTCGGCGAAGGACCTGGGGGGCGCTGGCCGCAGGATCAGATCGTAGGTGGCGGCAGCGAGACCCTGGAGCGCCTCTCGCACGTTGACGCCTTCGTTCAGGACCACCACACTCCTCGCTCCGAATTCGAAGTCGGGCACGGGCTCCGCCGCGGCGATGCCGACCGCTGCCGCGTCGGGGAGGGGCGCATCCGACCCGCCCGCAATGGCTGGCATGACGGCGGCCTCCTCGCCCGGGCTTGGTAGGGCAGGCTGGAGGATCGACACGCGATTCTTGCCCGCGCGCTTGGCCGCGTAGAGCGCCTCGTCGGCCGCGCGGATCAGGTCCTCGGCGGTCGCCCCCACGTCCTCGGGGAGTGCGGCGATGCCGAAGCTGGCGCTGAGCCGCCCGTGGGCGAACGGATGATGGGCGAGCACGTGGCGGATGCGGTCCGCGTAGATCTGGGCACCCGCCTTGGGCGTCTCCACGAGGAGAATGGCGAACTCATCTCCGCCGTAACGGCAGATGATGTTGACACCCCGCGAGTGCTTGAGGAGGAGCTCCGACACCTCACGCAACGTCGCGTCCCCCGTCGCGTGGCCGAGGTCGTCGTTGATCTCTTTGAAGCCGTCCAGATCGAGGAGGACCAGGGACATCGGGTGGTGAGAGCGCCGGTAGCGTGCTACTTCCTCTTCGAGACGGATCGAGAAGAAGCGGCGGTTGTAGAGCCGGGTCACCTCGTCCTTGAAGGAGACTTCCTTGAGCCGGGCGTTGGTCGCCTCGAGCTCGCGGTAGGCCGCGTCGAGACGAGTGGCGAACTGGTTGATCTCGCCCGTCTGCGTCTCGATGGTGGAGAGCATGCGTGAGAAGGAGCCCATGAGTACCCCAATCTGATCCGTCTTTTCCGCCACCGCTGACTCGACGTCGCTGGTGGCCGCCACTGTCTCCGCCGTCCGCCGGACGATGGAGGCAAGATCCCAGATGACGAGGCCGCCCGCGGACATCAGGAGACCCGTGAATACGAGAAGTGTTTGCCCCCACAGCGCGTCATGGCCGAAGAACGGGTACTGACCAAGCCACGCCATGAGGGCTCCAAAGATCGAATAGCCGAGGAGAAGCACGGGAATGGCGGCGCTGAGAGTCAGCGCCAGCGAAATCTTCCGTCTGAACCACTGGTTCCAGAGCGGCCCCGCTTCCGCCGCCGCGGCAGCCTGGAAATCAGGTGGAGGGTCCGGCTGGAAAACCATGCCTACCGAGGCTTCAACATCCATGCCAGTGGCCAGAGGCTTGAAATCATTCACGTCTCACGCACTCCGTCTCGCGGCTGACAGACGAACGCCGGCGACGGGGCCGACGAAAACTGGCAGCGCGGACGGGGGAAACCTAGGGGAGGAGCTGAGCGACGGGAGCCGGAGGCCCGGTCAGGCTTTGGTGAACGAGACGAAGAAGGAGCCGAACTCCACGGGTTCGAAGCAGTCGGGGATCTCGCCATGCTTCCATGCTCCCGGGATCTTCACCACGCGGAACTCCGGCGCGCTGCCCCATCGCGTGTGGAGCTCGGCTTCGCTGAAGACGCGGCAGTGATCGGCGTAGCCGTGGATGGGAGCGTAGTCGGGGATGAGACCCTTGACGCGGAACTCGTGCATGGGCACCACGAAGCAGAACCGGCCGCCCGGACGGAGCACGGTCATGATCGAGCGCACGGTAGCGTCCACGTCGCGCACATGCTCGAGGACGGCGAACGAGTAGGCGAGGTCGAAGCGGCCGGGCTCGAAGTACTCGTGCACTTCTTCCGCCAGCCCTTGACGAAACGTCGCGGAGCGCGAGCGATTGAGCCGCCGGGCGATCTTCACGTTGGTCGATGACACCTCGACGCCATCCACGGTGAGCTCGGGATGCCGCGCGCACAGGGCCATAGCCACCCCGCCCTCGCCGCTACCCGCATCCAGCACGCGCTGCGGCTTGATCGCCGCCACCTCGCGCTCGAGCTCCTGGAACTCCGGATCGCGGCCGCGTCGCTCGATCATCTTGCGGGTCTTCTTGCCGGAGAGCATGCGCAGCTGCTTCTCCAGGAGCTTGAGTCCCATTTTCCAGCGCAGCCCCCGGTACTGCTGCTCCTGCGCGGCCACGTAGGCCTCGCGGCTCTCCAAGTGGCCGAGCCAGGAACGGATGCGCGCGGACTGCTCGACGTAACGGGAATGCGGGCGCTTGGCCTGGGCGGCCTCCAGGATGTCGAGCGCGCCGTAGATGTTCTCGCGGAAGAGCTCGAAGCGCACGGCCTGGATCACGCCGTCCACGTCGGCGGGATCGAGGGGCGGGGCGGGCACCGAGGACTCGGTCATGAGCGCATCATTCCCCGACGCATCGTATCACCTCGACGGGGGCGACTCTGCCCCGCGCTCGCGGAGACCGAAGACCTCGGCGAGGCGAGAGTACGAGCGCAGGCGCGCCTTGAAGTCAGCCCGTCTCCAGGCCGCGGCGGAGCACCTTGGCGATGCTCTCGGGAGCAAAGCCGAGCTGGAGAAGGGCCGCCCCCGTATTCGCGTACTCGCGATAGGCGTGGATGCGCCCGCCCTGGAGCTCGAAGAGACTCATGCCGGAGAAGCGCACGCGGCGCCCCTCGCTGCGGGGCACCGCGGCGGAGGCCGTGTAAGCGAACGTCCACTCCGCGGCGGCGCGCCGTTCGTCCTCCACGATCACGTCCATGCCCCAGTGATAGTCCTGGCCTTCGCGGAACATCCGCTCGAACATGCCGCGCAAGGCCACCCGTCCCGCGTGAGGCCCGTAGAAGAGATCGCGATAGGTCGCCTCCGCCGTGAAGCAGGCGAGCAGGGCCTCTACGTCGCGTCCGTTGAAGGCCTTGGCGAAGCGCTCGACGATGCTCACGGCCCTCCCCCTCAGGCGGCGACCTTGATCCGCATGTTGTAGAAGGAGCGCCACACGAAGACGACGGAGACCACGAAGAACAGGGTGGCCAGGAACAGACTCAGCGCAGCCCCGCGTTCCAGGGTCAGGCTCACCGCCAGCTCCACGGCGAGGAGCCCGAAGAGCGTGGTGAACTTGATGATGGGATTCATGGCCACCGAGGAAGTGTCCTTGAAGGGATCGCCCACGGTATCCCCCACCACCGCCGCTGCGTGGAGCGGCGTGCCTTTCTCCTTCAGGTCGACCTCGACCACCTTCTTGGCGTTGTCCCACGCGCCGCCCGCGTTGGCCATGAACACGGCTTGGAAGAGGCCGAACAGGGCGATGGAGATGAGATAGCCGATGAAGAAGTAGGGCTCGAGGAAGGCGAAGGCGAGGGTGGCGAAGAAGACGGCGAGGAAGATATTGAACATGCCCTTCTGGGCGTACTGCGTGCAGATCTCTACCACCTTCTTGCTGTCCGTCACGGAGGCTTTGGTCACGCCCTCCAGCCGGATGTTGGCCTTGATGAACTCCACTGCGCGATAGGCGCCCGTGGTCACCGCCTGCGTCGAGGCGCCCGTGAACCAGTAGATCATGGACCCGCCCGTGATGAGCCCAAGGAGGAAGGGCGGATGGAGAAGCGAGAGCTTCTCGACGTTCTGGGTCAGGCCCTGGGTCAACACCACGATGATCGAGAAGATCATGGTGGTGGCGCCCACCACCGCGGTGCCGATGAGCACGGGCTTGGCGGTGGCCTTGAAGGTGTTGCCGGCGCCGTCGTTCTCCTCGAGCATGTGCTTGGCCGACTCGAAGTTCACGTCGAAGCCGAACTCCTTTTTGAGCTGCCCCTGGATGCCGGGGATCTGCTCGATGACGGAGAGCTCGAAGACCGACTGCGCATTGTCGGTGACGGGTCCGTAGGAGTCCACTGCGATGGTCACCGGGCCCATGCCGAGGAAGCCGAAGGCGACGAGGCCGAAGGCGAACACCGCGGGGGCAATCATGAGCGCGTCCAGCCCCTGGCGGCTCACCAGATAGGCGATGCCCATGAGGCCCACCACCACGATGCCGAGCCAGTAGGCGCTGAAGTTACCCGCCACCAGACCGGAGAGGATGTCAAGGGAAGCGCCGCCCTCGCGTGCCGAGATGACCACCTCGCGCACGTGCGAGGACTCCGTGGAGGTAAAGACCTTGACGAACTCGGGAATGATAGCGCCGGCCAGGGTGCCGCAGGTGATGACGGTGGCGAGCTTCCACCACAGGGAGCCGTCGCCCAGAGTCGGGATCAGCCACCAGGAAACGATGTAGGTCAGGACCACCGACACGATGGAGGTGATCCACACCAGGCTGGTCAGCGGCTGCTCGAAGTTCATCCGGGCCGCCTGCCCGTAGCGGCCGCGCGCGAAGATGTCGTTGATGAAGTAGGAGGCCCCGCTCGCCACGATCATCATGACGCGCATCACAAAGATCCACACGAGGAGCTGGACCTGGATCGTCTCCTTGGGCACGGCGAGGAGAATGAAGGAGATGAGGGCCACCCCCGTCACCCCGTAGGTCTCGAAGCCGTCGGCGCTGGGGCCCACGGAGTCGCCCGCGTTGTCGCCCGTGCAGTCCGCGATGACGCCCGGGTTCCGTGCGTCGTCTTCTTTGATGTTGAACACGATCTTCATGAGATCGGAGCCGATGTCGGCGATCTTGGTGAAGATGCCGCCCGCGATGCGGAGGGCGGAAGCCCCCAGCGACTCCCCGATGGCGAAGCCGATGAAGCAGGCTCCCGCGTAGTCACGCGGCACGTAGAGGAGGATGCACAGCATGATGAGGAGCTCCACGCTGATGAGGAGCATGCCCACACTCATGCCCGCGCGAAGGGGGATGGCGTAGACGGGAAAGGGCCGACCTTGCAGGCTCGCGAAGGCGGTGCGGGAGTTGGCGAAGGTATTGATGCGCATGCCGAACCACGCCACCCCATAGCTGCCCGCGATACCCACCAGGCTGAAGAACAGGATGATGGTGACCTGCTGGATCGAGAAGTTCTGGAGGAAGCCGAAGTAGAAGGTCACGATGACCGCGATGAAGACCCAGAGGATCAAGAGGAACTTGCCCTGCGTCACCAGATACGTCTTGCACGTCTCGTAGATCAGCTCCGAGATGTCGCGCATGGATTGGTGCACGGGCAGGCCCTTGAGCTGGTGATAGATCACCATGCCGAAAACCCCGCCGAAGAGGGTCACGAGCAGACCCCACTGCAGGAGCACGCGACCGGTCAGGCCCCCGAAGCTCACCTGGGAGAGATCGGGGATCTTGAGATTGGCCTCACCGCCCCCCTGATGCTGCGGGGCCGGGGCTGCGCTCTGCGCCCAGGCGGCGTCGAGCGCCGTCCCGGCGAGAGCGGCCATGAGAACCAAGGCCAGGAGCGCCGGAAGGATCCAGACGGCGCGCCGGTGCGTTTCATGGATTCCGCTCATGTGCAAATCTCCTAGACCAGTGGGGATGGGCGACGACGCCGTGCTGCGGCAACCCCTCACTTATGCCCATGTTTCGCGCGCGAGTCAAGCGTTCCGAGCGCGCTTGCCCCACCCCGGGCCCTCGTCTATCCTTCCTGACCATGCCCTACGACTTCGATCGCATCATCGAGCGTCGTCACACCGAGAGCAACAAGTGGCACAAGTATCCGCCGGACGTCCTCCCTCTCTGGGTCGCCGATATGGACTTCGCCTCCCCGGAGCCCGTGGTGCGCGCGCTGCGTGAGCGGGTGGAGCATGGGGTGTTTGGCTACGGCGTGGAGCAGCCCGAGTTCCATCAGGTGATGCAGGAGCGCTTCAAGAAGCGCTTCGGCTGGTCGGTCGAGCCCGAGGCCATGGTGCTCCTCCCCGGGGTGATCCCCGGCTTCAACACGGCGTGCCGTGCCTTCGCCGGCCCCGGCGATGGCGTCCTCATGTGCCTGCCCGTGTATCCGCCCATCCTTCGCCTCCCCGACAACGTGGGCATGTCACGCGATGGCGTCTACCTCGGGCGGGAGGCGGACGGCCGCTACACCATCGACTTCGAGGCCTTCGAGCGGGCAATCACTCCGCGCACCCGCATCTTCCTCCTGTGCAACCCCCACAATCCCGTGGGTCGTGTCTTCACCAAGGAGGAATTGATGCGGATGGCGGAAATCTGTCTGCGCCACGATGTGATCATCTGCGCGGACGAGGTGCACGGCGAGCTCGTCTACTCCGGCCACCGCCACGTGCCCATGGCCTCGCTCGATCCAGAGATCGAGGCGCGCACGATAACGCTCATGGCGCCGAGCAAGACCTACAACCTGGCTGGCCTCAAGTGCTCGGTGGCGGTGATCCCAAACCGCGCCCTCCGCGACAAGTTCATCGCGGCTCGCGCGGATATGGTGCAGGCCGTCAACGTCATGGGCTACACCGCGATGCTCGCCGCGTATCGGGACGGGCAGCCCTGGCTCGACGAGCTCCTGCGCTATCTCGAGAGCAATCGCGACTTTCTCGTGCAGCACGTGCGGAGCCGGTTCCCCGGCGTGGAGATGGGCATGCCCGAGGGAACCTATCTCGCCTGGCTCGACTGCCGGAACGCGCGGATACCGAACAACGACCCCTTCACCTTTTTCCTCGATTCCGGGCGCGTCGCCTTCAACGACGGCGTCACCTTTGGACGGGGGGGCGAGGGTTTCGTGCGGCTCAACTTCGGCTGCCCGCGAGCGCTGCTGACCCAGGGACTTGAGCGGATGGAAGCGGCCCTCGCGCGCCTATAGCTCAGATTCCCCACAAGTACGCGACGAGGCTTCACCACACCCCGCTCAGCGGACGGTGTCGTTCATCCCCAGCCGGCGCTCGATGTCGACCACGTCGAGCGGCCGCTCGAATGGCGCGGGAGCCGGCGCGCCCGCCTCACGGGGCCGGCCGATGGCCTCGAAAAAGTTCTCGAGCCCCGGCGGGGAGACGATCCAGAGCATCACGAGATCGTCGGGGCCCTCGTTGATGATCTCGTGCTTGACGTCGTAGCCGAGGAAGCAGGCGGTGCCGGGCACGAGTCGATGCTCAGCGCCGTCGACCATGACCCGCCCGCCGCCGCGGAAGCAGATCTGCAGCTCCACCTGCTCGCCGTGAGAGTGCTCGCGAATGCGCCCGCCGGGCGCCACGCTCTGGAAGCCCATGGAGAGACCATCAAAGCCGGTGCGCGCCGGATACAGCGCGGGATCGGCATGGCCATTGGCGGGAACGGGTTGCCAGTAGGATGGGCCCTCTCCCGGTTGCACAACGACGGCGCGCCCTCGGACCGATTCGCTCACGCTCATGGCTGGCTCCTCGCGGCTCTTCCCTGAGATCTCCTGACGCCGCCGCCTATCTTCTCACGTCTGCGCTTCCAGCGATCGGCCACCAGGGCCCAGCGCTCGTGGTCCTCCCAGCGGCCGTCGATCTTGAGATAGCCGGGCGAGTAGCCTTCGTAATGAAAGCCTGCGCGCCGAACCAGCGCGATGGAGGGAACGTTCACGGGCAGGATGTTGGCCTCCACGCGATGGAGCCGGAGTGAACCGAAGGCGTGGCGAAGGGCGAGCGAGAGCGCTTCCGTCATGTAGCCCTGGCGGGCGTGGGCGGCGCCGATCCAATAGCCGAGGAACGCGTTCTGGGCCGGACCGCGGATGATCTCGTTCAGGTTGATGGCGCCCAGGACCGCGCCGTCGGGCTTCCGGCAGATCAGGAGTTTTTCGTGGCGCCCGCTCTGGGCGCTCGCCAGCCACGCCATGAAGAGCTGGCGGGGGGTCTTGCCGCGCGGGGCGGCTGGCTCCCAGCGCCGGAG
>Ga0306926_10005077_pt1 | contig 13953 bp, 11 predicted proteins | sample flu12Cox44000178_FD_203759 | JGI IMG/M metagenome (GOLD analysis project Ga0306926, IMG submission 203759) | Lab enrichment of tropical soil microbial communities from Luquillo Experimental Forest, Puerto Rico - flux8day.12C.oxic.44.000.178 (v2)... | ecosystem: Environmental > Terrestrial >...
TGTTGCGCGCCATCGTTCAAACCCGCAGAAACAGCCGTACGTTCCTGTTTTGTACCATGACTTGATAGCTGAGGATAGTGCGTAATCAGGTAGTGGAATACCTCATCGACATCGAGAAGACCGGCGTCGTCTAGACCACGCAATGTCGTCGGATCGGTTTCGAGCCGAATTTCGCCGTCGCGCGTTTTGATTATCGTGCGCCGAAATCTTCGACGGATTGCCCGGAAGTCAGCAGCGTTCTTTGCGTCCTGAATGGCGCGCATGTATCGCCCGATCTTCTGCCGCTCCCGACGGCTCAGTGGATCGACGGCGCGAAGTCCCTCATTGGTAAGGACAAGCGCCGGCCGCTCGCGGGATAAACGCTCGGCCGCAGCCACAGCGCGGGCGGGTGAGACGCTGCGCTTGCCGATCGCGATATTATGGACATGACTCTTCGAGATACCCGTGCGCCGCCCGATCTCTCGGACCGAGAAGCCACGCTTGCGGAGCCGACGGATCTCGTTTGCGAGCGCCAGACTGGCGGTTGACGCTGGGCGCGTGCTGCGTGCCATTGGCCGAGCCGGTCCGGCGCCCTACGCGCCGCCTGCGTCAACAGGCGGCCACGGGCCAATGACGGGGCAGAAAGGCTCCGCCTTGGGCGCCCGGAGTAACAGCCCATAACGAGCGCTCATTATCTCGTGGAGGGGCTCGACGGCGAAGCGCGCGAGCCAGTAGGAGGCCGGGAACACCACTGCATGCCAACCAACCGGCTGGCCAAGGCGAACGAGGTGTTGGATCTCCAGCCCGGCACAGATACCAACCACGTGCTCGCCGGCTAGCCCAGCGAACGGGTCTGCGTCCTTGGGACGGCCTTCGCCCCGCGTCACGACGATGCCGGCGCCATGGCGCTCAAGCTCGGCCCGCCAGCAGTAGCGCCAGTCGTCGCTGTGACGATAAAGGCCGCGGGCGTTGGTGAACTCTGCGAGCGGGAACTCGCGCCGGAAGGTGTCGAGGACTGCTGCCATCAGTGTGGGATGGACCGCGTGCGACGCCATGCAGTAGATCGGCCGCCCTTCTGCACGAGCGACAAGATCGGCAAGAGAGACAGGGAGCGGAGTTGCCGCCAGCATGCTGTCGGCGATACGGCTCATTGCCGTATCTCCTCTGGGTGTTTCGGGTAGCTGTCTGCGCGCCAGCGCCGTTCACCGATCCCAGTTTCGACCTCTAGCCCCCAGCTCGCCCAGCCCAGCCGGCGGTCCCTGGCAAACAATTCGAGATACGGACCAGGCACCAACGACTCTATACGCTCGTAAACCTCCTCGGGTTTCTGCGAGTGCGCTCGGCGAGGGGCAAGGATCAGTTGGCGCACTGATCGCGAAATGCGCTGCGGGCGTCCACGAGTTGCCAGCAGACACAGCTCGGGATTGGCTCTAGTCCAAAATCCGCAGCCGATCGGAAAGCCGGTTCCGTCCTTATTCGTCTTGATCCAAGTGAAGGCGACCGTTTTGTAGGCGAAACCCCACGCCGTAATGATCTCGAACGCGCGCGGCAACAGCGGATGAGTCACCCATAAAAACAGGACGCAATCGTCGGCGGCCCAATCGGGTACTCGCATAGCCTTGATCTCATCCAGCCCCATGCAGTCGTAATGCGCCTCAGCACTGCGGCCTTTGCCTTTTCGACTGTAGGTTGTGAATGACCAAGGCGGGTCGGCGTAGATGACTCTGTAATGATGCAGCGAAGGGGTCGCTGGCCCACTCGCCGACGCGTGATTAGAGGCGGTCGGCGAGAGATCGATCGAAGTGAAGTGGGCGAGCTGATTCCGCTGTACGGAATTGCACGCGGGCGCGAGTTGTGGTAAATGATCTTTATTCATCACAATACCTCTGCGGCATTGGCACGCCGCACTAAGGTTCCGAGCCCGCTGCTCTCCCGAGCGGCGGGCTCGCTCACTTCAGGTCGCGCACACTTCGTGGCCGTCGCTCTGCAAGCGGCACCAGCCCAACCAAATCCTCGCCAGTGGTCTCGATGAGGTGCTCGCGGAAGAGAGCCCGACCATCCTCATCCTGACCCGCAATCGGCAAACGGCCTTCGGCGGCCCAACGCAAGACGCGCTGAACCGATACGCCGAGCCTTTCTGCTGCTTGGGTGCCCGTTAACAGTAGGCTGAAACCGCGGGGCATTACTGTTGGTCTCCGTCTAAAAGTCGTGAACTTGCGAACGACATATGCCGGGGTGGCACCTGCACCGCAAGGGGCCGGTTCTTGCAAGTCAGGCAGTTTCGATGTAGGATGGAAACCGTTTCAAGCGGTGATGATCATTCAATGCGGTCTAACGGCTCCGCTCCCCACATTTCAGTGCCGCCGGAAGGCTGGATAAGTCTGCAAGAACTCCGCGCACGCACCGGCGTCAGCGAGCGTAACTTATCCGAATGGCGCCGACGGGGCCTTGGCGTGCCGGCGCCACAGCTAACCTCTCAGGGGAAGAGAGGAACTGTCTCCTACTACCCTATTGAAACCGTGCCGTTGGTCGAGCGGCTCAATGAACTCCGGCAGCAAGACCGGGACGCCGACAAATGGCTCTGGCAGCTTTGGCTCGACGGCTTCAATGTCGATATCCGTTCTTGGGCTTACGGCCACCTCGACGACCTACAAAAGAAGCTGAGCGGCGGAGCCGACGCGACGTCCCTTCGATCACCTGTCGGACGGCAATTATCCAATCGCGTTCGTAGGTCATCTGACCGAGATGAGTTTATCCGCGGCTGGCTCGCGGTGGCCGCTGGAGCGGCCCAACTTGTGGGCGTTTACGCAACCGTCGAGCCGCCGAGTTTCGACCTCTCCCTCAAAGTCAGCGGGCTGCCAAGCAATGTAAGGTCCCCCGATAGCAACCTACGCCGTGAGCTACGTAAGATAGACTTGTCGTTTAGCTGCCTCAGTGAAACTGTCATCAGTGATGCCAGCGATGAAGATTTCGAGCAGGCGCGGCGCGACTGGCGAGTGATTGCCAGTCTCATCAAGGCGGCCGAAATGACCGACTGGAGCGCGGCCGCCGCGGCATGGGACGCCCGGATCAAGTCGCTGGCGGGACAGCGGCCAGATCCTCCCTCGATACGCGCACGAAAGGCGCATCGGGTCCGCCCATTACGACCCCCAGAGATTGTCACTGTGCTGCGTTTTCTGTGGCACGAAGCCGTTGCGCGGGCCGTCATGCTCGCCGCCCTCCTGGCCTTCCGGCGGTCACCGCAGTTCTCGAAGTTTCTCTCCGAGATGCTGGCTGGCGCGGAATCCTTGTTCGAAAGGTTGTCGTCCGAAGAGTCCGCCCTGCCCGAAGAGCCAGCGGCAAAGACCTGTCCATGAACGCTGATGATACGCTCTATGGTCGGATCAAGAACCGCGTGCTGACGATATCCGGCAACAGCCCGAGCATCCGGGTTGACGGTGGCTGTCTCGTCGTCTCCGACGGCCCGATGCCGGTGCCAGCGAACCACTGCGGCGCGGCACCGCCTGCGAATGAACGGATGGCCGTTCTTCGACTTCCTCGCGCCGGATGCCCCGTTGACCGCATCGTCGTCGCTCGGCCCGACGGCTTTGTTACCTTCGGCGCTATCCGTTGGCTTCATGGCGTCGGCTGCGCGCTGGTCCAACTTGATTGGTACGGTACGGTTCTTCTTGCCACTGCGCCAGCCGGACCGGATCGGCCGGCCATTCGCCGCGCCCAAGCACTTGCCGCCGGCGACAAGAACGGGCTCGCGATCATGCGTGAGATCCTTCGTTGCAAGCTCGCGGGACAGGCAACACTGGCGCGGATACTCGGCGGCAAAGACGCGGCCGCTGAAATCGATCGACTGTCTGGCGAAATCGATCACGCATTTGACGGCACTCGCGTGCTAGCTGTCGAGGGCACCGCGGCAGCGATGTATTGGGCATTGTGGCGCGATCTCCCGTTGCACTTCGCTCGACGGGATAAAGTGCCGGAGCATTGGCGGAAGTTTGGTTTGCGCCGGCCAGAAGGATCTAAACAAGCACGCAATGCAAAAACCATCGGAGGCGCCTTGGTAAATTACTTGTATGGTGTCCTCGCTAGCGAAATGACGATTGCTCTCCTCGGCGCAGGGCTTGATCCCGGTATTGGCGTATTTCATGCGGATAGAGAAAACCGAGCCTCCCTTGCTTATGATGCCCTAGAGGCTCTCCGTCCCTTTACTGAGGCGTGGCTGCTATCTTGCATCGCCCAATGCCGGTTCTCGCAACGGGACTTCTACGAAGAAAATGACGGGACCATCCGAATTACGCGTCCCTTGACGAGCTACCTCGCGATGACCGCCCCGCTCTGGCGGCACAGTGCCGAAATGGTCGCCGGATGGGTTGCGGAGAGCTTCGCTGGATTTGCCCGCCGTTCCGGCGAAAGAAGTCGTGATGACGAGGCGATCGCCGCCGCTCCTATCGGCGCACTGATGGTGCAGAGAACCGGCAACCCCAACTCGGAAGGATCTCAGCTTTCGCCGAGTGATATGGTGCAATTACCCAAGCCACTTCCTGATCCGCTTTTAAATCTCCCCTCGCCGGGCCGCGCATATCGCTCGGCCTTCACCCATGATCTCATTCCTCGAGGCTGCTACGAGTGCGGACAGGCACTCGGGCCCAGGCAGCGTAAGTTCTGCTCGCATTTCTGCTCTGACACTTATCGCGCAGAGCTTCAGCGCGTTTTGCCAATTGGCGCGGCAGGCGCGCTATCGGCTGAGATCCGGCAAATCCGGGTCAAGGACGAGGCTCGCTCGGCGAAGCTTCGTCGCATTGCCGACGCGCGTCATTCCTGGGAGGCTGTCCATAAATCGATCGATACCGACCGAAGGCGGCAAGCGGAAATAGCAGCTCGCGAGGAACTGCGCCGGTGGTACGCCGCGCAAGTGAAGCCGCGCCTGATGGAGCTACAGCCACAAGTTATCGCCCGGGCTATCGACGTGTCGCGCACATACGCCCGCCAAATAGTCGCGGGCCACATACCGCATCGGGCCCACTTCGCCGCCCTCGCTGAGCTTGCTGGAGTGCCGGAGCCGACGGGTGTGCGGCTCGCGTCAGTGCCGGCTCAAGGAACGGCCGCAAGCGAACCCGCTGTGGACTCCTGATGACGGTCCGCAAAAATGAGAGGCGTTGCGTGATGGCTGACACCATGGTCATCCTGTGCGGAGTCGTGGGCGGTCGGTTTTGGCTCCGCCTGCCACTTCGCGGAACAACCTTGCCCGCGCCGGAGGCGCGAAGCTGCCGGGCGTGACCATTCAACGCTCTGGCCGCCGGTCGAAACGCGGGTATAGCCGTAAACCGTGGCAGCGGGTTTCAAGACGGCTCGCGCGCGGCCCTTGTCGGCTCGCGTGGCGGCGAACGGATGCGGGTTCGGCATGGGGTTTTGATGCAAGGCACTTACGTAACACGCAAGCCCTTGACGCGCCAACCTCGACCCAGTGTTGCTTTGGATCTAGCTTTGTGCAACTACCAATCCGGGGCTCGCGTAACTAGATGTTGCGAAAAATACCTCACATCGGGTGTGCTGGCACGTCGAACAGGATTGGTCCTGTTAGCGTGAAGGGGAGCGGTCCGGCAGAAATGCCCCTTGACGATGCCATCTCTATCGCAAGAACACGCATTGTTGACGAGGTAGACCGAGAAACTGGCTCTCTCAGCTTCCGGGGTCTCCCGATAGACGCCTTGCCCGAGGAGTTGGCGGGCCTGACCGCCCTTCAGCACCTCGACTGCTCCTATACCCAGCTGCGCGATCTGTCGCCGCTCAAAGACCTAGTCGCCCTCCAGGAGCTCAACTGCTCCTATACCCAGGTGAGCGATCTGTCGCCGCTCAAAGACCTGGTCGCCCTCCGGCACCTCATCTGCTCCGGTACCCAGGTGAGCGATCTGTCGCCGCTCAAAGACCTGGTCGCCCTCCAGGAGCTCGACTGCGCCAATACCCAGGTGAGCGACCTCGCGCCGCTCAAAGACCTGGTCGCCCTCCAATACCTCATCTGCATCTTTGCCCGGGTGAGCGACCTCACGCCGCTCAACTACCTGGTCGCCCTCCGGTATCTCAACTGCGTCGGTACCCAGGTGAGCGATCTGTCGCCGCTCAAAGACCTGGTCGCCCTCCAGGAGCTCGACTGCTCCTATACCCAGGTGAGCGACCTCGCGCCGCTCAAAGACCTGACCGCCCTCCAGCACCTCGACTGCGCCTATACCCGGGTGAGCGACCTCGCGCCGCTCAAAGACCTGGTCGCCCTCCAGCACCTCAGCTGCACCCGTACCCAGGTAAGCGACCTCGCGCCGCTCAAAGACCTGGTCGCCCTCCAGCACCTCAGCTGCACCCGTACCCAGGTAAGCGACCTCGCGCCGCTCAAAGACCTGGTCGCCCTCCAGCACCTCGACTGCACCAATACCCAGGTGAGCGATCTGTCGCCGCTCAAAGACCTGGTCGCCCTCCAGCTCCTCAACTGTTCGCGGTGCCGATTGCGCGCCCTGCCCACCTTTATTCGGAACCGGGATTTGGAACTGGTTGCATTCAACACGCACATCCCGGGACTGCCATACGGGGTCCTATCAGAATCCGAACAGGATGACTGCCTTGCCAGAGTGCGGGCCCACTTTGCTGACATGGCAAAAGAGGCGGCGGACCTAACCGATATAAAAGTGCTTCTGCTTGGTAACGGAGGCGTAGGGAAGACACAGATCGCACGCTGGCTCTCAGGCGCGCCGTTTAATCCCGAATGGGACTCCACCCATGGCATCCAAATTTTTGCCCAGCCCGAGCCCGAGAGTATTGCAGCGCGGCTGCGTCTACAGATGTGGGATTTTGGTGGCCAGGAGATTTATCACGGTACCCATGCGATGTTCCTACGCGGGCCGGCGGTTTTGATGCCCGTATGGGCAAAGGACCGCGAGAATCGTGACGGTGACCTGACGTTCCGGAATTATCCGCTCAGCTACTGGATCGACGTGGCGATGCACCAGGCCAGCCCGGAAAGCCCTGTGCTGATCATTCAAAACAAATGCGACCGAAAGGAGGACGAAGAACCACGCTTTCCCGTCTCGGAGGAAACCCTGAACGAATTGCAATATGTGACGGAGCTGCGCGTAAGCCCGAAGGAAAGACGTGGCCGCGCAATGCTCGAAGAGACGCTGCAGGACGCCATTGCCTGGATGCGCGATCCAAAACGTCTCGGCTTGCCACAGATAGGCGCCGGGCGGCTGCGCGTACAGCAGCGGTTGGAAGCTATGCGCGAGGCCGATATCGCCGTACCGCGGGAGCACCGTCGACATCGCCTGCTCGGGCAAAGGGACTTCGACGCAATCTGTGCCGAGGAGGGCATTTCCTCTCCGGCCGCGCTTCTCGCTTACCTTCACGCCAACGGCACCGTCTTTTATCGCCCGGGTCTGTTTGCTGACCGGATCGTGCTAGACCAGGGTTGGGCACTTGAAGCGATCTATGCGGTATTTGACCGCAGGCGCGTTTACGACGTACTCCGCCAGGATGGGGGGCGATTTTCGCGTGCGAAGCTGGGACTACTGATCTGGCAGGATCACAGCGACAGCGAACAAAAACTGCTGCTAAGCATGATGGTTTCTTGTGGAATCTGTTTCGTACACCGAAGTTTCGGTGACTTCGACGACGACAACACGGAATACATCGCGCCCGATCTGCTCCCGAGCCGGGAACGTGTCACCGGACAGCTGGCAGCGCGTTGGACAGAGGGCCGTCCGGGGGAAAGCGCGACGTTTCGCTATGCCCTGCTACATGGCGGATTAATCCGCTCGATATTGGCCCGGATCGGCGAGATAGCAGGCCCTGACGCGCTCTACTGGCGTGGCGGCGTGTGTGCTTTCGAGGGGACCACACGCAGCCGCATGTTGATTGAAGAGGAGATGACCGGCGACTGGCAAGGCGCGATCCACGTGCGCACGCAAGATGGCCACGCCGCAGTCCTGTTGGAAAAGGCGGTCGCGTTGATCGAGCGCGTGCAGACACGGCTCGCAATGCAGCCGATTGCCGTTGAACGCTCCTCGCCCTCCGTCGAACTCCACGACCCTCGTGGAATGTCGATTCAACAGGAGAAATCTGTTGTGCCGGAATGGTATGTGTCCTACGCGTGGGGTGATGACCGCACCCCGGAAGGACAGGCGCGCGAAGAAATCGTCGACCGGCTCTGTGAGGTCGCCAAAGCTCAAGGTCACACTATACTGCGCGATAAGGAAGTGCTGAGTTTGGGCGACAGCATTTCGGGGTTCATGCGGCGGATCGGGACCGGAGATCGCGTCTTCGTAATCCTGAGCGATAAATATCTGCGCTCTCCGCACTGCATGTTCGAGTTGAGTGAAGTCTGGCGCACCAGCCGACAGGAAGGAAAAGCTTTTCTCGAACGAGTGCGCATCTACGCGCTCCCAGATGCAAATATCTTCAAGCCAACGGATGGGGCGGATTGGGCTATCCATTGGAAAAAAGAACATGACGCACTGGAAAGCCGCGCACACGAGCACGGTACCGTTGTCCTTGGCGAGTTGGGAAACAGACGGCTGACGCAAATGCACAAATTCTACACCCAGGTCTCCGATATCCTAGGGACTCTCGCTGATGTTGTGCAGCCCCGGACCTTCGAAGAACTTGAGCGCTACGGTTTCAATGATCCGCCAGCGTCCTGACTATGACCGAAACGCGGCAGGGTGTTGACCCTGGGCCTGCGGCCCGGCCCGATCTTTCTATTTTTCTGCTCTTTGCTTTTCGGGACTCTTATCAAGCCAAGTCCCAAAATTCGTTATTCTGAAAGCATTTACAAGACTTCTCGAAGTCGTCAAACCGAGTTGGCAGGTATTGGGGCATAGGTTTCTCTGAAACCGAAGTGAAGCGAGAGAAGCTTGTCGCTCGCCCTGTTGCTTACCCGCGCGGGCTCGCTAGGGTTAGCCATTTATTCAAACACCGCCGAAACACATGGGAATTCACATCGTGGAAACTCGGCAGAAAGTTGCAACGAAGCCCGGCCGACAGCAGGTGCGTCACGAAACGGCACACCCCGCCCATTTCCCCGCCTCCCGCCCTCAAAACAGAAGGGCCTGTGGATGGGTGGCAACGTGCCGCTCGGTTATGACGCGAGCGGGCGAACCCTGATCATCAACCCGGCCGAGGCTGAGACGGTGCGTCAAATCTTTGCGCTTTACCGCGAGCTCGGTCGTGTACGGCGTGTCAAGGAGGCAGCCGACCAACTCGGCCTCAAGACCAAGCGCGGCATGACGGCAAACGGCGGTGAGCGCGGTGGCAAGCCTCTTTCGCGCGGGCACATCTACCGGCTGCTCTCGAACCCGATTTACACCGGTCAGATCGCCCACAAGGGCCAAATTTACCCCGGACAGCATCCCGCTCTAATCGATGCCGAGACTTGGACCGCCGTGCACGACCAGCTCACGGCCAAGGCGCGCCGTCACCGATCACAGGTGGGCGCAGCCGAGCCGAGCCTGCTGGCGGGGATGCTGACCGATCGTCACGGGATGCGGTTTACCCCGTCGCACGCCGTCAAGAATGGACGACGCTATCGCTACTACGTCTCAGCTCCGGGGCTCATCGAAACCGGCGCGGATCGCGCGCAGGTTCGGCGTCTGGCCGCTCAAAAGGTCGAAGGCGCTGTGATCCGGATCCTGGTCGAAGCCCCGAGCAGTCCGGCAAGGTTGCTCGAACGGTTCGCTACCGGCAGCATGCCCGCCGACCAAATTCGCAAGATGCTGGGTCGTGCGGACCGTCTAGCCGCCGCGTTCAGCGGCTCACCCCGGGATCGAGTTAAGCTCGTTCAGGGTCTCGTCGAGAAGGTGATCGTCGCCGACAAGACGATCATCATCAAGATGCGCTCCGGCGCGCTGTTGGGCCGGGGTGTCCCGTCATCCGGATCGGAGGACCCGAGCAGCAGCGTCATTGAGCTGACGGCAGCAGTCGCCTTCAAGCGGCGGGGTGTCGAAACCAAGCTGATGCTGCCGGGACTGGATCAACCAAACCACAGCGCGAGGCGCGATCCGGCGCTGATCAGGGCGATCGCGCGCGGGGCGCGGGTGGTTTGACGAGCTGGCCACCGGCCGCGCGCTGTCGTTGCAGGCGTTGGTCGAGCGTGATGGTATAACGCGGCGCTAGATCCGCCGGCTGGTTGGTCTCGCCTTCCTGAGCCCGGAGCTGGTCGAAGCGATCTTGCAGGGCCGGCAACCCGTCGCGCTCACCGCGACGCGGCTGACCGAACTCGATCTGCCGTTGGACTGGACCGAGCAGCGCAGACTGCTCGCAAGTTGAGCCGCACAACCAGGAGATATGCCGCGGCGTTACGACCGGCCTGAGCTTTGCCGAAGTGGGACTGCATCAATAGGCGACAGAGAAACAGGGCCAAACAGCGTCTGGTCGCGGCCGCCTAGTCCCTTTCTCACGTCCCGAAGCAGGGCCGGACCGGCGGCACAGCCGCGACTTTGGCCGATAGCGTCCGCGGGACCCTGCTGAGACGGACTCGTTGGCGGAGCAAAGCGGATTCGAACTTGCGGTCCCCGGTCACGTGGAGTGCATAGCGACCGTCGCCGACTGGGCGAGCCGCTGGGTCGGAGATGAGGAGACCTCGATCAAGGAGACGGCGCTCAGCCTCAGCGGCCAAGCGAACGGGGGCGCGAACGACCTCGAGACTCGTCCACGCGGCACGCGATCAAAGCCGCCGCCGTCGTGAAGGGCCAGAAGCTCTACATCTATCCGGCCGGAGCAGTACGAGGGGCAGGAATCCGATCCGCTCATCTTCTGCACCGGCCCCGTTCCCGCGCAGCAGCTCGATCCGCTTATTCCTTGGCTGATGGAAAAGACGGGCGCGAAGACATTCTATCTACCCTCGGCCGATTACATCTGGCCGCACGTCATGAACAAAAAGGTGCACGAGCTCGTCACGGCCAACGGCGGCAAGATAGTGGGCGAGGAATATTACCCGATGGACCGCGTGGAGTATGGCGAGACGGTCGAGAAGATCATTTCGAACGGCGCGGACGTGGTCTTCAACACGATCGTTCCGCCGAGCGTCGTGCCCTTCTTCCAGCTGCTCCACAATGCCGGCTTCCAGAAGTCATCGCCGGATCGCGAGTTTATGCCACCTCCTCTAGTGCCGGCTCTAAATCGACGATCTCGACCGATTTGACGTCGTCGGTTTCGCCTGAGTAGATCACCAGTGATGTTTTCAGTGGCGATCATCGCACTATGCGGCTGCCCGGTTGGATTGAGCGTGTAGCCGTTGCCGGGAGCCTCGATCGTCTTTCCAGACTTGTTCACCCGGCCACCGCGCAGATTGAAGATGTGCTCCTCGGATCGCGCCACGACGACGGTTTTGACCATTTTTCCGGGCGGCGGACAGATCTTCGACAGCACCGCCAGACCACCGCCCTCCTGACGGCGGTTGAAAATCAACGTCCGCTAAGTCAGACGACTCGGTGCAGCAGCGGTTCGCCGGTGCGCAAGCGCCGGCAGTTCTCGCTAATGATCGACAGGCTGCGCTCGAGTGTCTCGGTGGTGAGCCAAGCGAGATGCGGCGTGACGACGACATTCTTCAGCTCGAGCAGGGGGTCGTCTTTGCTGACCGGCTCGCGGGCAAATACATCGAGACCAGCACCGCGTAGATGCCCGCTCGTTAGTGCCTCGAAAAGCGCCGCCTCGTCGACTAGCGGACCCCGCGCGGTGTTGATGAGGACGCTGCCGCGCTTCATGGCGGCCAAGGTAGCAGCGTCGATCATTCCTGTCGTCTCCGGGGTCAGCGGCAAATGCAACGAGAGTACGTCGGCGACCGGTAACAACTCCGCCAGGGGCAGAAAGGGTATCGGCGCGTCCGCCGCCGGCTGTCGGCTGGTGTAGACAACTTTCGCGCCGATCACCTGCAGCATCGGCACGAGGCGACGGGCGACGGCGCCAAAGCCGACCAGGCCCACCGTGCGACCCGACAGCTCGCCGAGATCGTCCGGCAGCTCGGGCTCGAACTTCCAGCCTTTGCCGGCGCGGGTCAGACGATCCAGCCGAGCCAGACGACGCAACGTCGCCAGCACCAACAGCAGAGTCATTTCCACGACCGCCTGCGTGTTGGTTCCCGGCATGTTGCAGACCGCGATGTCGCGGCGGCGCGCGGCATCGAGGTCAATCGTATTGACGCCGATTCCGATCTTCTGGATCAGCCTGAGATAAGGCGCGGCATCGATCACCGTAGCAGTAACCGGCTCCAACACATGCAGCAGGATATCGGCGTCGGCCATCTCGCGGCGAAATGCGTCCTGGTCGGTTTCGTCGACCACTACGGTCGGGAAATCCAGCGCCGTTATTTGCCGCCGCAGGCCGGGGCTGGCACGGTATTGCAATACGACCTTCATTTCCGGCGCCACCCGGCGAAGGATGCGGCCGGCCCGAGAGCGGCTTGGATGCGCAGCCCCTCGTTCCATTTCGCCATACGCTCCGACCGGGCGAAAGAACCCACCTTGAGCTGGCCGGCGTCCCAACCGACCGCGAGATGGACGATCGTCACATCCTCGGTTTCGCCGGAGCGCGCCGAAACGACGGTCTGCCAGCATGCCGTCTGCGCCGCGGCCAAAGCCGCTTTAGTTTCGGTGACGGTGCCCGCCTGGTTCGGCTTCAACAGGACCGCGTTGCAGGCACCTCGAGAGGCCGCCGCGGCAACACGCGTCGCCGAAGTCACCAGATAATCGTCGCCGATGATCTGAATGCGGTCGCCGAGCTTGGCGGTGAACGAAATCATGCCTTGGTCATCGTGTTCGGCCACCGGATCCTCGACCGACACGATCGGGTAGCGCCGGCACCAGCCACCCAGCAAGTCGATCAGCGCTTCGGTTTCGAGTTCGACCCGATCGGCGGCGAGGCGATAGCGGCCGCCGCAATAAAATTGCGAGGCGGCGACATCGATAGCGACGCCAACATCCTCGCCGGGCCTCAGCGTGGCGCGATCGATGGCCTCGACCAGGGTGTCGAGCGCTTCCGCATTCGAGGCAAACTCCGGCCACCATCCTCCCTCATCGGCGACGCCGCGCAGCCGGCCGCGCTCGGCCATGACTTCGCCGGCCGCCCGATAGACGCGCGCTGCTGTTACCAGCGCCTCATCGAACGAGGCGGCGGCGATCGGCATAATAAGAAAATCCTGGATATCGACCCGCCGGCCGGCATGGGCGCCGCCGCCGAATATCTGGATCATCGGCATCGGCAGGGCAACCTCGGCGCCCGCCGCCAAAATGCGCCACAGTGGTTCGCGGCATGTCGCGGCGGCGGCATGCAAGGCCGCCATCGAGACTGCAATCGTGGCATTGCCGCCGAGCCGGGCCTTGTTCGGCGTGCCGTCCAGCTCGATCAGTCTGCGGTCGATCGCGTTCTGGTCGGCAATCGGCATCGAGTGAAGCGCCGCGGCGATCTCGCCATTGACATTCGCGATTGCGCGATCGACACCGAACCCACCAAGAACCGGTCCGCCATCCCTCAGCTCCACCGCCTCGTGCGTTCCCGTGGATGCGCCGGCCGGGGCGATCGCGCGCCCACTCGCGCCATTGTCGAGAAAGATTTCGGCTTCGACCGTCGGCCGGCCACGTGAATCCCAGACCCGTCGGCCGACGATGTGTTCGATCCGTGCTTCGGGCATGGGGTCCTCCTGTCAGCCGATAGCGTTGATTTCGCTCGCCCAGGCCTGGCGAATTTCTGCCAGGCAATCGGGCGGGCGCGCCAGCAGCGATCGTGCGATGCGGCGTACCGTGTCCTTGTCCCGTTCCTCGGTCAGATACTCGACAGGCGACTTGCCGTCGACCCGCGCGAGGAAGAGCCCCGGAAGCAGCTGCGCTGCCCGGCGATCGATAACCCGACAGGACTCCCAATCGACGCCGTCAAGGTAAGTTTCGCTCAGCCTTTGGAAGGCCGCCAAGAGCCGGCCCGCCGCCGTGGGCACCCACAGGCATTTGAGCA
>Ga0306926_10005078_pt1 | contig 13953 bp, 12 predicted proteins | sample flu12Cox44000178_FD_203759 | JGI IMG/M metagenome (GOLD analysis project Ga0306926, IMG submission 203759) | Lab enrichment of tropical soil microbial communities from Luquillo Experimental Forest, Puerto Rico - flux8day.12C.oxic.44.000.178 (v2)... | ecosystem: Environmental > Terrestrial >...
AGCGAGATGAGCGCGGAGAGCGCCAGCGGGCACGCGAGCCCGAGCAGGCCGCAGCCGACTTTGGTGGCGATCCAGCTCTCCCGGTCCTTGCCGAGCAGGGCCAGGTCCTCCGTCGGCACCGGCAGCCAGGGCACTTCCGCGGCGATACGCTGAGCCAGCTTGCCCGCCGGGCGGCCCGCGGGCTCGGCGCTGCGGCCGGGGTCCGGGGTGCCCTGGTCCAGGCGGGCCAGGGCCGCGTCCAGCCGGGCGGGCGCGGGCACGATCTCGCGCACGATGAGGAAGATGCCGAGGCCGCCGAGGATGCCGGCGGCGATGACCCACAAGTTCACCGGCGGCTCCCGACTACGGTGCGGTCATCGGCGAGCCGGTGCTGCTCGTCGGGGCCGAGGAACCGGCCGGCGGCGGGCATCGCGCCGAGCCGGTACAGCCAGCCGAGGCCGGCCGCGTACAGCCCGGTGACCAGGGCCAGCACGAATTCCCCGGGTATGGTCCCGTAGGGGCGCGAGTAGGACCGGTTGAGCACGGCGAAGATCGTGAACCCGCCGATGAAGACCGCGATCCACCGCAGTGTCGTCCGGTGCTGCGCCCGCTCCGCCTCGATCTCGCGCCGGGAGGCGACGTCCCTGGCGATCATCACGGCGAGCGCGTTGAGGACGTCCCGCACTCCCCCGCCCCGGTGGCCGGTCGCGATGATCAGCGCGGCCGCGATCCGGTCACCGGCCGGGTCGTCGATCTCGGCCGCGAACGCGCGCAGCGCCGCTTCCGTGCCCGCGCGCGAGTTCAGCCGGCTGGCCAGGGCCGCGACCGGCCCCGCGATGGCCGCGGGCGCCGAGCGCGCGCTGGCCTCGATGGCCTCCTCCAGGCCCCGGCTGGCGGTGAGCATGTCGGACAGGCGCCGGGTCCACTGCTCCAGGCCCTCCAGCTTCGCGGTGCGCTCGCGCTGGCCCCGGGTGCTGAGTACCCGGGGGAGGAAGATGACCGCCAGCCCGGCCGCCAGGCCCGCGACCGGCCACCGGGTGATCGCAAGCACCCCCAGCCCCGCCGCCGCCGCCAGCACCGCCTGCCGGTGCGACCAGTCGGACAGGGAGCGGGCGAAAGGCCGCCGCGGCGGCGGGACGCCCGGCGGGCGGGCGCGGCCGATCAGCTCCCGGACTCCCAGCACCAGCCCGGTGGCGATCGCCGCGCCCGCGAGGGCGGCCAGCACCATCATCGCCAGCCACCTCCCCGGCCCGCCGGCTGCTGGGCCAGCGCCTGCTGGGCCGCCGCCCGCTGGCGGTCCAGCAGCGCGGGGTCGAACCCGGCCGCCACGAGCCTGCCGAACAGCCGCGGCGAGGGGGTATGCGCGGCGACCGCCTGCCCGTCCGGGCCTTCGGGCAGGAACAGCCGGTTGACGGCCGGGCGGTCGGTGTCGCCCGGCGGCATCACTTCCAGGATCTCCGACACATACCGCAGCGTCCGCTTCCCGTTGTGCCGCCTGCGCACGTGCACCACCAGGTCGACGGCCATGCCGACCAGGATGTGGATGGCGCGCTCGGCCAGGCTCAGGCCGCCGCGCAGGCCCAGGATCAGGATCCGGTCGAACACCTCCCCCGGCGAGTTGGCGTGCAGGGTGCACATCGAGCCCTCCTGGCCCGAGTTCATCGCCTCCAGCATCGGCATGATCTCGCTGCGCCGTACCTCGCCGACCAGGATGCGCTGCGGGTTGTGCCGCAGCGCGTGCGCGATCAGGTCATGCAGCGAGATGCCGCCCACTCCCTCGGAGTTCGGCTCCCGCGCCTCGAACGCGATCACGTCCGGGTGCTGCGCGGTCCCGTGCAGGAACAGCTCGTACTCGGTTTCCAGCGTGGCGATGCGCTCGCCCGGCGGGATTTCCGAGGCCAGTCCCCGCAGCAGCGTGGTCTTGCCGGCGTTCACGCCACCGGTCACGACGATGTTGCAGCGGCCTTTCACCGCGGCGGCGAGGAAGCTGGCGAGCGTCGGGTCGACGGTGCCGAGCTGGACCAGCCGGGCCAGGTTGACGTTCAGCTGGCCGTGCCTGCGCAGCGACACGGACGGCCGCGGGGTGACCGACATGGTGGCCGTCATCCGGGCGCCGCCGGCGAGCGCGACGCTGACCAGCGGGGAGGCAGCCGAGAAGTCCCGCGCGGTCTGGCCGCCGCGCGCGGCCCAGTTGCGGATCATCGCGATCAGCTCGTCGTCGCTGGAGGCGACGGGAATCCCGCTGACCCGCTCCCCGGTGGCGTAGGTGACCCACACCTCGTCGCAGCCGTTGACGTCGACGTTCTCCACTTGCGGGTCCCGCAGGTACCCGGACAGCGGGCCGAGTCCGTACCGCTGGTCGTACACCGCCTGGGCCAGGGCTTCGCGCTCGGCGGGCGAGAGCACCGGGGCGCCGGCCCTGACCTCCCGCTCCGCCCAGGCCCGGACGGCGTCAGCGATCAGCGGCAGAGCCTGGTCCGGGCTGGCGCCGTCCTGCAGCCGGTCCGCGATCACCGCGAGGATGTCCGCGACGCCGCGCAGCCTGACCTCGCTGAGGCCCGAAGGCGCCCTCGGGGTCCGGTGGCGCCCGGCCCCGTCGCGGAACTGGTGCTGCGCGTACCCCCCGCCCGTCCCGGTCACGGGCCGCTGCTGCGGGACGGACGAGGAGGAGGGCGGCGCGGGCGCGAGGGTAGGGGACGCGAGGAGCGGGGGCGGCGGGGTGTGGTCAGGACGCGTCATCGGCTCGTGCTCGCCTCCCGTGGCGCCGGCCCGGGCGGGTACGGCGGCCTGGCGGACGAGCCGGGAACGGCGTCCCGCAGCGCGCGCCCCGCGGGCCCGGCCGCCCTGATCAGCGGCCTGGCCTGCAGCCCGCGGCGGCTGCCGACACCGTCCGACAGCACGCTGGCGGTCTTCGCGTCATAGGGCAGGGAGCCAGCCACCGGGACGCCGAGGGCCCGGGAGATGTCGCGCGGGTGGTGCGTTCCCTCGCCGATCAGCAGCAAGGCCAGGCGGCCGGAGCCGGCGAGCAGGTAGGTCAGCATCTCGACCCGGGCCCTGGCCTTGCTGACCTGGCGCAGCGTGGGGCGCAGGACCAGCACCACCAGGCTGGCGGCGGCGAGCACCGGCGCCGGACCCCCGCCGGCGTCGAGGCGCCCGCAGTCGGCGATGACGTCCGCGGGCTGGGCCGTCAGCGCGGCGGCCAGCGCCGGCCAGACCGGCGCGAGCGCGGTGCTCTGGCGGGGGTCGGAGATCCCGGCGAGCAGCAGCCTGCCGCGCTCGTCATCGAGCTCGATCAGCTGCGGCCACAGCGCCGAGGCCGCCGCATCCGGGCTCTGCCCGGCCTCGATGGCCAGCGCCAGCAGCCCGTTCCTGGCCGGCATGTGCCCGGCGAACAGCCCGGCCAGGACGTCGCCGCCGCTGGGGTCGCACTCGGCCAGGATGACCTGCCCGGGCCAGCCGAGGGACAGTGCCAGGGCCGCGGTGGTCACGCCGGGCGAGCCCCCGGCCGACACCAGCGCGTACAGGCTCACGGCGCGTTCCGGTGGGTGACGACGAGCGCGATCTGCCCGGTGGCGGCCTGCTCGGCCACCGCAGGCCCGGTGCCGGACGGGACCAGGAGGTCGACGACGTTGAGGCCGTTCTGGTCGGTGACCGTGTCCACCGCCTCGACGGTCGCCTGCACCGGCTGGGTGAGCACCGGCGCGGCCCCGGACCCGGTGTTCCCGGACCCGCCGGGCGTGGCGACCACCAGGACCTGGTCACCGGGCGCGAGGCCGCTGGCCGGCAGCCCGGACGGCTTGACCGCGACCGGGACAAGATCCTGGCCGGGGCCGGGCGACAGCTTGCCGGTCACCTCGGACGGAACCAGCAGCGTCCCCGGCCTCAGGGAGGTGGCGGCGACCAGGCCCACCACCTGCGACAGCTGCCGGGCCGGGATCGTGGCCAGGCCTGGCCCGGCCGCGATGGTCGTGGTGCCGACGTCGGCCGACGTGATCACCGCGCCGACGGGCACCGGCGCGGTCACCATGACCACGGAGACCTGGTGGTTCTCCCGGTTGTAGAGCGCCACGCTGGCCAGGATCCCGACGCCGACCAGCGCCGCGGCCAGGGCGATCATGGCCGGCCGGCGGCGCCGCGGCAGCCCGCGCAACTGGCCGTGCGCGGCCTGCCGGGCCGGCCCGTTCCTGGGCGGCTCGGGCTCGGGATGGAAGACGGTGCCGAAATCAAGATCCGGGTTGCTGCCGCTCATCCGCCGGTCACCAGGGCCTCTCCCGCCGCGACGCGCAGCGTTATCGGCGTGCTCACGGGCCTGCCGTTGGCGACCGTTCCACCGGCACCGCCCGAGCCGACCCAGAAGACGTTCCACAAGACGGTGACCGACGCCGCGTAGGCGTTGCCCGGCTGCCCGGCCGACGGCTGGTCATAGGTGTAGGAACAGGCGGTGTGCTGGGCACTCGCCGGCAGCGCCGGCTGCCAGGCGGTACCCGGGCCGGTGCACGTGACGCCGGGCCGCCCGCCGCCGGGATTGAAGACGATCTTCGTGGGCATCGCGGTCGCCCTGGCCCACACCGGGCCGGCCGTCACGGTCCGGCTCACCGGCCCCCAGACGGCGCGGGGTACCCAGAACCACTCCGGCAGGCCGACCAGGCCGTCCCGCCCGCGCGGCGGGGCGGTGCGCGGCTGCAGGTCGGGGATGATCAGCTCGCCGATCGCGATGATCGACAGCTGCTGCGGGGTCACCGCGGGCGCGCCGGTCGCGTTGTTGACCAGGGTCACCCCGCCGAACGGCTGGCCGCCGGGGCAGGTGATCGCCTCCCAGGTGTGGCCCTTGGGCGCAGGCCAGGACAGGCCGAGGAACCTGGCCTGCTGCTGGTCCAGCGGGGTCAGCGTGCACGCCGACTTGGCGCTCCCGCCCCCGCCTCCGCTGCCGCCGGAGCCGGGCTGGCCGCCCGTCCCGGTGGTGTCGGTGCACACGAACTGGAAACCGCCGTTGACCAGCTGGTAGTGGCAGCCCCCGCCGCCCGCGAGCCCGGGCGCGGCCGAGGCGGCGCCGGCCGGCAACACGAGCGCGGCGGCCAGCAGGGCGGCGGCCAGCGCGGGCCGGCCGATCGAACGGTTCAGGGAACGCACGACAACACCACCGGGACCTGATCGCTGACCAGCCACCGGCCGCGGGCGAGCACCAGCGTGCTGATCATGTTGACTCGGGGATTGCCCAGGCTGCCGATCACCTGGCCGGTGCTGACGCTCTGCGCGCCGGCATTGCTGAAGTCCGCGCAATCGTGCACGGCCGCGCGGTCGCCGGTGACCTGCACGCTGAGGATGTGCGGCACCGGGCCGCCGTACTGGATCTCGCCCCGCGCCCAGTCGGTCTTGAACCCGCTGATCAGGGACGGGATGAGGACGGGCGTGACGTACCGGGCCAGGATGACCCGCGCGCGGGGCGCATCCCTGGTGTCCAGGGCCTGGCCCAGCGCCTGCCAGTAACCCAGGTAAGCGGCGACGACCCGGTCGTGGGCGCTCACCGGCCCCCCGGCCAGCGTCGCAGACGACGCCGAGGCCGGGGCCGGGGCTGTGGCCTTGTGCGGTAGCGCGACGCCCGGCTGGCCGCCGCAGCCCCCCACGGCCAGCGTTAAGGCCGTCAGCCCGCCAAGCCAGCCAACCGCGCTGGCCAGCGGCCAGCCCCCCCGGCTCGTCACTCGCCGGGGCGGCCCGGACGCGCCGGGACACGGTTGACGGGCGGCAACGAGCAATGTCATATGCCGTACTGCTCCCGCCGACTGTATTGTTGCCACTGACCGCCTCGCCAGCATTGCGCATACCCGGCGGTGGGCACAACCCACTTGACCATTAAATATTGCGTGATCATGGGATCTTTTCGAACATGCCCGAGCAACGCCGCCGGGCTGGCGGCACGAATCACCGTGCCCGCGGGCCGGGCGGAGCCGGATCGCCGGAGGAGAACGGTGGCGCTGCGGCTAAGCCTCGCCTGCTCTGAATGCGACCGGACCCAGGGGCTGCGCGACGGCTCGGCGCCGGTCGAGGGAGTCAGCCTGACCTGCATCGGCCTGCCGGTCGAGGAGGTCTTCCACCGGATGGTGCGCTTCGCCGAGTTCGACGCCGCGGAGCTCTCGCTATCCAGCTACGTGCTCAGCCTTCAGATGGGCAACCCGTTCATAGCCGTGCCCGCCTTCCCGTCACGGATGTTCCGTCATAGCGGCATCTACGTCAATAGCCGCTCGGGGATTGGCGAACCGGCTGACCTAATCGGCGCGACGGTGGGCGTTGCAGAATACCAGCTGACCGCTAATGTCTGGATCCGCGGCATACTACAAGAGCACTATGGCGTGCCGGCCGCGTCGGTAACCTACCGGACGGGCGGGCTGCACGCGCCCGGGCGGGTCGAGAAGCTGCCGCTGTCGCTCCCCGACGATATCCGCGTCGAGCCGATCGGGGAACGGCAGACGCTGTCGCAGATGCTGATCGCCGGCGAGATCGATGCCCTCTACACGCCCCGGACCCCGGCCCCGTACGCGCAGGGCCGGCCGGAGGTGCGGCGCCTGTTCGGCGACGCCGCGGCCGAGGAGGCGCGGTACTTCGCCGACACCGGGGTGTTCCCGATCATGCACACCGTGGTCCTGCGGCGCTCCCTGTACGCCGAGCACCGGTGGCTGGCCCGGGCCTTCTTCAAGGCCTTCGAGCAGGCGCGGCGCCAGGCGCTGGACGGCATCGAGGAGACCGCCACCTTGAAGTACATCGTGCCGTGGCTGCCCGAGGAGGCTGCCAGGACCCGTCGCCTGCTCGGCGACGACTACTGGCCCTACGGCCTGCCGGCGAACCAGCGCGCCCTGGAAACCTTCCTCAGGTACTCCTACGAGCAGGGGCTCGCCCAGCGCCAGCTGCGCCCCGCCGAGCTGTTCGCCCCCGAGACGCTTGAGGATTTCGTGACCTGATCTATGCGAAACGGCGCGCCCGGTCCGCGCCGGTCCTGACGCGCCCTCAGCGGCCGGCCGTCCCGTGTCACGTTTCGGCCAGGCCGGAAACGTCCTTCTCATAGGCTCGTGCCATGGACGCCACCACCGGGCCAGGCCCGTGATGCCGCGGGTCGTGGACGATCCCGCCCAGGTCCGGGCGATCCTGGCCGACCCCGGCTACAGGGTGCCCGATCCGGGCCGTGGCGCGCCCGCAGGCACGATGGCGTGGCTGCGGCAGAACGTGGCCCGCCTGTCCAACGGCGCCGATCACGAGCGCCTCCGGGAACTTGCCGAGGACCTGCTGCGCCGCCTGGACCCGGGCGTGCTGCGCGCCGGGGCTTGCGACGTGACGAACGCCGCGATCGACGCGGCGGGCGGCCGCCCGTTCGACGCGATGACGCTGGTGGCGCGGCGGGTGCCGGTCCGGGTGCTGGCCGAGGCTCTCGACGTCGCCGACCCGGAGCAGGCCACCGGGCAGCTGGCCGCGGTGGCCGCTGCCTTCCTGCCCGGCATGGTCGACCGGGGAACGGCCGACGTCAGCGTGGCCCGGCTGGCCGACCTGCTGCCGGCCGGGCCCGACGAGCAGGTGGCTGCCCGGATCGGGCTGCTGGTCCAGGCGTACGAGGCCACCGCCGGGCTGATCGGCAACGCGGTAGCCGCCGGGATGCAGGCGGCGGTGCCCCGGCCCGCGGCGGACGTGGTGGCCCAGACCGTCCGCGGCAACCCGCCGGTCCGGTTCACCCGGCGGGTGACCCCGTCCGGGGAGACCATCGCGCTGGACCTGACCGCCGCCCGCGATGATCCGGAAGGGCACCTGGCGTTCGGTTCCGGCCCGCGGGCCTGCCCGGGCGCGGCCCACGCGCGCGCGCTGGCCGAGGGCGCCGTCGAGCCGCTGCTGGGCCGCTGCCGCTGGACCGGAGCCGAGATCAGCTACCCCGAGCCGCCCGCCCTGCACGTGCCGGCGAGCCTCGAGCTGGCCGAGCGCTGACGCCTGCCGCGCTCTCGGATCGCGGGCGGGCGGATCACGGCTCGGCGGCGTCTGGGTCCTCGCCGCGGTCGAAGCGGTTGACCGCGATCAGGCCGACGATGAACACCGCGACCATGGCGATCAGCAGCGCGAGCACGGACGCGCTGGGCAGCTTCTCGCCGCTCAGCACGAACAAGATCTTCCTGATCACGGCCACCAGCCCGACGATGATGAACGGCTGGGCCACCAGCCGGTGCGAGCGCAGCGAGAGCACCACGGTGTGCACCACCTCGACCAGGATCAGCACCAGCAGCACCTCGTCGAGGAGGGTGGTAGCCGCCGCGACGACGGACTTGTCGGAGACCCTGCTCGTCAGGAGCACGTGGACGAAGTCGGCGATGCCCGAGACGAGCAGGATCGCGGCCAGGATGACCAGGGCGAGGCCCACGACCACCGTGACAATGTCCTGGGCGTGCTCGAGCACGAAGATCGGCCCGCTGATGCCGCGGGCTCCCGGGCGCGGCGGGCCGCCGGGGCGGGCGAGGCTGCCCCGCGGTTCCCCCCGCTCCTCAGCTGCCTCGTCCACTGGCGGCGGCTACGTAGTGCCGGGTACCGTGCAGACCGCGCCACGGTCCGCGCCGGACACCAGCGCCGCGTACTTGGCCAGGGCCCCGCTGGTGTAGGCCGGCGGCGGGCGCTTCCAGTCCGCCCGCCGCCGCTGGAGTTCCGCGTCGTCGACCGCCAGCTCCAGCCGCCGCTGCGGCACGTCCAGGACGATGCCGTCGCCGTCGCGGACCAGCGCGATCGGCCCGCCGTCCCAGGCCTCGGGCGCGGCGTGCGCCACGCAGGCCCCGAACGTGGCCCCGGAGAACCGCCCGTCGGTCACCAGGACCACGTCGCGGCCCAGACCGGCGCCCTTGATGGCCGCGGTGACCGCGAGCATCTCGCGCATGCCCGGCCCCCCCTTGGGGCCCTCGTTCCTGATGACCAGGACGTCGCCCCGGCCGACCTGCCGCGCGGTGACCGCGGCGAAGCAGTCCTCCTCGCACTCGAAGACCCGCGCGCGCCCGTCGAACCGGAGCGTCTCGATGCCCGGCGTCTTCACCACCGCGCCGTTCGGCACCAGGCTGCCCCGCAGCACCGCCAGCCCGCCGTCGGGCTGGAACGGGTCCTTCGCGGGCCGGACCACCTGGCCGTCGGGCTCGAACGCGTCGGCCACGTTCTGGCCGAGCGTCCGGCCGTTGACGGTCGTCGCGTCGCCGTCGATCAGGCCGGCCGACAGCAGCTCGCGCAGGATCACCGGGACGCCGCCGACCTGGTCGAGCTCGCTCATGACGTACAGGCCGGACGGGCGCACCGAGGCGATCACCGGGGTGCGGCGGCTCACCGCGTCGAAGTCGTCCAGGGTCAGCTCGACCCCGGCCTCGTGCGCGATGGCCAGCAGGTGCAGCACGGCGTTGGTCGACCCGGCCGTGGCCATCACCATGGTGGCCGCGTTCAGGAACGCCGCCCTGGTCATGATCTGCCGCGGCCGCAGCCCGGCCGCCAGCGCCTCGACCACGGTCACGCCGGTCCGCCGGGCCAGGTCGGTCCGCTCGGCCGATACCGCCGGCGGCGACGCCTCGCCCGGCAGCGTCATGCCCAGCGCCTCGGCGCACATCGACATCGTGTTGGCCGTGTACATGCCCGCGCAGGAGCCCGCGCCGGGGCACGCGGCCCGCTCGATCGCCAGCAGGTCAGCGTCCGAGACCTCGCCGGCTGCGTGCCCGCCGACCGCCTCGAACACGTCCTGGATGGTCAGCGACCGGCCGAGCGCGTGCCCCGGCAGGATCGTGCCGCCGTACAGGAACGCGGCGGGCACGTCCAGCCGGGCGCAGGCCATCAGCATGCCGGGCAGCGACTTGTCGCACCCGGCGATCGCGACCAGCGCGTCGAACTGCTCGGCGCTGGCCATCAGCTCGACCGAGTCGGCGATGATCTCGCGGCTGACCAGCGACGCCTTCATGCCCTCGGTGCCCATCGAGATCCCGTCCGACACCGCGATCGTGCCGAACTCCAGCGGCACCGCCCCGGCCTGCCGGACGCCCTCCTTGGCCGCGGTGGCCAGCCCGTTCAGGTGCACGTTGCACGGCGTGACCTCGTTCCAGGAGGAGGCCACGCCCACCTGCGGCCGCTGCAGGTCGTCCTCGGACAGGCCGACGGCGCGCAGCATCGAGCGGGCCGGGGCCCGGGACGGGCCGGTGGTGAGCGGGCCGGAACGCGGCCGGGGCAGCTGGCTGGTCATACCTTCTCCGTGGTGAGGTTTCCGGGGTGCAGCGGGACGTCCTGCTGGACGCCGGGAGGTTCCGCGCCCGCGCGCAGCAGGCCGTAGGCGACGCCGTCGGCAAGAGCCTCCCACGAGGCGGTGACGATGTCGTCGGAAACCCCGACCGTGGTCCACTCCCCCACGCTGTCGGCCGAGGTGAGCATGACCCGGGTGACCGCGCTGGCGGCGGCGCGGCCGTCCAGGATCCGCACCTTGTAGTCGACCAGGTGGATACCGGCCAGGGCCGGGTAGAAGCCGCTCAGCCCGCGGCGCAGCGCCTGGTCCAGCGCGTGCACCGGGCCGACGCCCTCGCCGACGGCGACCACCCGGTCATCGCCGAGGCGCAGCCGCACGATCGCCTCGCTGCGGTCCTCGGCCTCGGAGCGCTCGATCATCACGCGGTAGCTGTCCAGGGAGAACCACGAGGGCAGCGCCCCGGCGATCTTACGCACCAGCAGCTCGAACGACGCATCGGCGGCCTCGTAGGCGTAGCCGCGGTGCTCGGCCGCCTTGACCTGGTCCAGCACCTCGGTGGCCAGCTCGGGCGACAGGTCCAGGCCGAGCTCGGCCGCCTTGGCCAGCACGTTGCTACGCCCGGCGAGCTCGCTGACCAGCACGTGCTGCCGGTTGCCCACCGCGCCGGGATCCACGTGGGCGTACGCGTCGGGGCGCCGCGCGATCGCCGACGCGTGCAGGCCCGCCTTGGTGGCGAAGGCCGAGGATCCCACGTAAGGCTGGCGCGCCTCGAACGGCAGGTTGGCGAACTCGGCGATGGTCCGGGCCGTCGACGCCAGCTCGGCCAGGCGGCCGGGCGGCAGCAGCTCGTGGCCCCGCTTCAGCTCCAGGCCGGCGATGATCGCGAACAGGTCGGCGTTGCCGCACCGCTCGCCGTAGCCGTTGGCCGCCCCCTGCACGTGCAGCGCCCCGCCGGACACGGCCACCACCGAGTTGGCCACCGCGCACGCCGAGTCGTTGTGGAAGTGCACGCCCACCCGGCCCCGGCCGGAGGCGGTCACCTCGGCGACCACGCGGGCGGCGTCGTCGGGCAGCGTGCCGCCGTTGGTGTCACACAGCACCAGCGTGTCGGCGCCCGCTCCGACCGCGGCGTCCAGCACCGCCAGGGCGTAGCCCCGGTCGGCCCGGTAGCCGTCGAAGAAGTGCTCGGCGTCGAACACCACCCGCCGCCCCGCGGCGGCCATGTAGGCCACCGAGTCGGCCACCATGGCCAGGTTCTCCTCCCGGGTGGTGCGCAGTGCCTCGTCGACGTGCAGGGTCCAGGCCTTGCCGACCAAGGTCACGATCGGCGTCTGCGCGGCCAGCAGGGCAGCCAGGTTGGCGTCGTCGTCGACGCCGCGGCGCGGCAGCCGGGTGGCGCCGAACGCCGCGAGCTGGGCGTTCTTCAGGTCGAGCACGCCCACCCGGGCGAAGAACTCGGCATCCTTGGGGTTGGACCCTGGCCACCCGCCCTCGACCACGTCCACGCCCAGCGCATCGAGCGCCGCGGCGACCCGGAGCTTGTCGGCCACGGTGAGGTCGAGGCCGACCTGCTGCGAGCCGTCCCGCAGCGTGGTGTCGTAGATCTCCACCTTGGGCTGGTTGTCCGGCCCGGCCAGCCCGGCCGGCCCGCCCGCGCTCACCGGGCACCTGCCCTCGCGCCGAGCGCGGACCGCAGCGCGTCGTGCCAGCCTGCGGTGGTCTCCGGGGCGCCGGCGCCGAGCACCGCGGACACCGCGGCGTCCAGGTCGGCGGCGGCGTCCGGCTCGCCCAGATGGTCCAGCATAAGCGCCGCCGACAGCACCGCCCCGGCCGGGTTCGCCCGGCCGGTGCCCGCGATATCCGGGGCCGAGCCGTGCACCGGCTCGAAGACCGACGGGCCGGTCCGGTCCGGGTTGAGGTTCCCGCTCGGCGCCACGCCCAGGCCGCCGGTCAGCGCGGCTCCCAGGTCGGACAGGATGTCGCCGAACAGGTTGTCGGTGACGATCACGTCGAACCGGGCCGGGTCGTCGACCAGGTACAGGCAGGCCGCGTCGACGTGCGCGTAGTCCAGCGGGACGCCCGCCTCGGCCGCCACCTCCCCGGCGGTCCGGCGCCATAGGTCCCCGGCGTGCATCAGCACGTTGGTCTTGTGCACCAGGGTCAGCCGGCCGCGGCGCCGCGTGGCCAGCTCGGCGGCGTACCGCACGCAGCGCTCGACCCCGGCGCGGGTGTTCAGCGACTCCTCGGTCGCGCTCTCGAACTTGGTGCCGCGGTGCACGGTGCCGCCCGCGCCCGCGTACAGGCCCTCGGTGTTCTCGCGCACGATCACGAAATCGAGGTCGGCGGCCGGATGCCGACCGACGGCGCCCGCTACGCCGGGGCGCAGCTTGGACGGCCGCAGGTTCACGTACAGGTCGAGCTCGGCTCGCAGCCGCAGCAGCAGGCCGCGCTCGAGCACGCCCGGCGGCACATCGGGGCGGCCGACCGCGCCGAGCAGGACCGCGTCGGTCTTGCGCAGCTCGTCGAGGACGGCGTCGGGCAGCACCTCGCCGGTGGCCAGGAAGTGCCGGGCGCCGAGCGGGTAGCCGCGCCAGTCAACGGCGAACCCGTGCCGGGCGGCCGCCGCGTCGACGCAGTCCCGCGCGACCGCGGTGACCTCCGGGCCGACGCCGTCGCCGGGCAGCAGCGCGATCGTGTAGGCCCGGGTCTGCCCGGGCCCGGCTACCGGGCCTGTCATGCGCCCTCCCCGTCAGCCTCGTCCCGGTCGGTGGGCGCGTCCAGCCAGCTCATCATCTGCCGCAGCGGGCGGCCGGTCCGCTCGATCTGGCTGTCGGCCGCGGCTTGGCGGAGGCGCTCGAAGTTGGGCCGGCCAGCGTCGTCCTCGGCAATCCATTCCCGGGCGAACTCGCCGGACCGGATGTCGGCCAGCAGCTTGGCCATGGCCTCCCGGGTCGTGTCCCCGATCACCCGCGGGCCGCGGGTCAGGTCGCCGTACTCGGCGGTGTCGCTGACCGAGTACCGCATCCACTTCATGCCGCCCTCGTACATCAGGTCGACGATCAGCTTCAGCTCGTGCAGGCACTCGAAGTAGGCGACCTCCGGCTGGTAGCCGGCCGCCACCAGGGTCTCGAACCCGGCGTTCACCAGGGCGGTCACCCCGCCGCAGAGCACGGCCTGCTCGCCGAACAGGTCGCTCTCGGTCTCTTCCTGGAACGTGGTGACCAGCGCCCCGGCCTTGGTGCCGCCGATCCCGGCCGCGTAGGAGAGGGCCAGGTCCCAGGCCTTGCCCGTGGCGTCCTGGGCCACCGCGACGAGCACCGGGGTGCCCTGGCCGGCCTCGAACTGGCGCCGCACCAGGTGCCCGGGCGCCTTGGGCGCGACCATGGCCACGTCGACCTCGGGCGGCGGGACGATGTAGCCGAAGTGGATGTTGAACCCGTGCGCGAAGAACAGCGCGTCGCCCGGCCGCAGGTTCGGCGCGATCGCCTCGGCGTAGAGCTTGCGCTGCCCGGTGTCCGGCGTGAGCACCATGATCACGTCCGCCCAGGCGCAGGCGTCGGCGGGCGTGGTGACCGTGAGGCCCTCGGCCTCGGCGCGCGGCCGGGACTTCGATCCCTCGGGCAGCCCGACGCGGACCTCGCAGCCGGAGTCGCGCAGGCTCAGCGCGTGGGCGTGGCCCTGCGAGCCGTAGCCGAGCACGGCGATCTTGCGGCCCTGGATCACGCCGAGGTCCGCATCGGTGTCGTAGTAGA
>Ga0306926_10005079_pt1 | contig 13952 bp, 10 predicted proteins | sample flu12Cox44000178_FD_203759 | JGI IMG/M metagenome (GOLD analysis project Ga0306926, IMG submission 203759) | Lab enrichment of tropical soil microbial communities from Luquillo Experimental Forest, Puerto Rico - flux8day.12C.oxic.44.000.178 (v2)... | ecosystem: Environmental > Terrestrial >...
CTCGGCGCGGTCGGCGTCAGCCCGGACGCCATCGTCGCCGACTACATGGCCACCGGTGAGCGCACCGGCCCGCTCCTCGACCGGCTGCGCCGGTCACCGACCTACGCCGACGACATCAACAGCAAGCCGCAAGCTGAGCACGCGCCGCGGCCGGGCACGATGCCGGCATTCCTTGAACAGGTCGATGCCCGGTACGGCGGGGCCAGGCAGTGGCTGGCCGATCACGGCTTCGGCGAGGACGACCTGGACCTGCTCCGCGCCAAACTGCTAGGTCCCTGACCGGCCGCGTTCCGGTCAGCTCCATTCCGGGTCGCGGGCCAGTTTCTCGGCGATCCTGTCGTGAAAGCTCTTGCGGCGCAGCGCTTGCTCGATGTCGGTGACGACCTGGCTCAGCGGGTAGGGGATCTCCGCCTCGATCTCGGCGACGGCGGCCTCGGTGGCCCGCCATTCGGCCGCCAGCCGGCCGACGATACGGGTGGCCTTGGCGGTGAGTGTCACCCGCTTGGTGCGGGCGTCCGCGCCCGCCGCGGTGCGGACCCAGCCCGCGGCGCGCATCGCGGCCACCTTCTGGCTGGTTCCCGAGTGGGTGCGCTGCACCGACCGGGCCAGCTCGGTGATCGTCATCGGGCCGCTGGCGTGCAGCCGGAGCAGCTCAAGGACGAAGCTCGGTTTGAGCCCGTCGATCCGGGCCTCGGCGTAGACCCTGGCGATGTCGGCGTCGATCGCGTCCTGGAGCAGCCGCAACGGCCGCCACCTGCTGTGCTGAGTCGGATCTGGCACGGCGTCTTCGGTCATCCAAAAATTCTATCAGCACTTATATAAGTACTGATACAATACGAGAGCCCGCGGCAACGTGGCACCGGCGCACGGCCAGGTTCGCCCTGACCAGGAGCGGATCCCGTGGCCGGACGGAACCCAAATGGGAGCGGGGATCGTGGCTAACCGGCGCCGGCTGCTTGCGGACCTCACCCCGCTGCGCACCTCGCCCGCGTTCCGGCGGCTGTGGGCCGGGACCACGCTGTCCTCGGTCGGCGCAGCCATGACCGCCTTCGCCGTGATGCTCCAGGTCTATGACCTCACCGGCTCCTCGCTGGCGGTCGGCGCGATCGGCGTGGCGCAGATGGTGCCGACCCTCGCCGTGGGGCTGCTGTGCGGCCCGGTCGTGGACGCGATCGACCGTCGCAAGCTCGTGCTGATCACCAGCACGTGCCTGGCCCTGGTGTCGGCGGCGCTCACCGCTCAGGCGTATGCCGGTCTTGACCTGCTCTGGCTGCTCTATGCCCTCGTCGCGGTGCAGGCGTCCCTGGCCGCCGTGGACCGCCCGGCGCGCAACACGTTCGTGCCCTCTCTGCTGCCGCCGGGACAGCTTGCCGCCGGGCTGGCGCTGAACCGGGCCAGCTTCCAGGTCATGATGACCGCCGGCCCCGCACTTGCCGGGCTCGTCACCGCCGCGCCACACCTGGGCCTGCGCGCGTGCTATCTGGCCGACACGATCAGCTTCGCCGCCGCGCTGTACGGCATCGCCAGGCTGCCCGCGATGCGGCCGTCCGGCGGCACGGCGCGCCCCGGCCCGCGCGCGATCGCGGAGGGCCTCGGCTTCATCCGGCGCAGTCAGGTGATCGGCGGGGCGTTCCTTGCCGACCTGGCCGCCACGGTCTTCGCGCTGCCGGTGGCCTTGTTCCCGGCGATCAACGCCGAGCGGTTCGGCGGTGACCCGCGCACGCTCGGCCTGTTCACCACGGCCATCGGTGTCGGCGGCCTGGTCAGCGCCGCGTTCTCCGGGCCGGTCGGCCACATCGTGCGTCAGGGCCGGGCCATGCTCGTAGCGGTCGCCATCTGGGGCGGGGCCTTCGCCGGCTTCGCGGTCGCCCCCGGCCTGTGGCTGACGCTCGGCCTGCTCGCGGTGGCCGGGGCGGCGGACGCCTTCACCGTGGTGTTCCGTGGGGCGATCGTCGCGGCGGCCACCCCCGACCGGCTCCGCGGCCGGGTGATGGCGGCCGACTACGTGGTCGGTGCGGGCGGCGGGCAGCTGGGCGACCTGGAGGCGGGGGCGGTGGCGGCGGTGACCACGCCGGTGATCAGCGCACTGGCCGGCGGGCTGGCGACGATTGCCGCGGCCCTGGTGATCGGCCTGGCACTGCCGGCCTTCACCCGGTACCGCAGCGAGCCGGATGCCGCCGCGCGCGATCAGCGCAGCCCCGCCAGCGCCGCCGCGCGCTGAGCTTTTTCGGCGGCCGCTGTATCAACCGGCGGGACCGGGCGCTCCGTAGTTGTGCCCGAACCGTTGCAGCACCGTTGCAAAACGACGGGGACGACGTGAGGAGCCGACATGGAAGCCCGCCACAAACATCGGCGCGGGCTGGCGAGCCGGCCGGGAAAGGGCGGCGCATGCTGCGTCCCGAATGGTCCTTGAGCCCGCTGGCACCCTGCACCCAGCACGCAATTGGCCTGCTGACACCTTCCCAGGGACGCGGTAAGAAGGAGTATGCCTGTCGCACCGGGACAGGCAGGGGCCGCGTTCGCGGATGCGGCGCGGGGAAGCAGGGGGGCACACCATGCGTGACGACCCCGTGGTCATAGCGCTGGTCCGCCGCGCGGCCGCTGGTGACCAGGCCGCGTGGTACGAGATCGTCGACCGGTACGCCCAGTTGGTGTGGTCGATCTGTGTCCGGTTCGGGCTGAGCAGCGAAGACATCGATGACGTCAGCCAGAGCGTGTGGATGTTGCTCGTCGAGAGCATCGGGGACCTCCGCGAACCTGCGGCATTACCCGGATGGCTGGCAAAAACCACCAAGAATGAATGCCTTCGCGTGTTGCGGGTAACGCACCGGCATGCGCACGCGGGACTTCCGTCCGAGGACCAGATGCCCGTGGATCCCGATGCCGTCGTCATCGACGAGGAGATTCTCCGGGCGGAACGCGATGCCGCGCTCCGCGCCGCGTTCGCCGAGCTTCCGCCGCGCTGCCGCGAGCTGCTGTCCATGCTCATGCGTGACCCGCCATGCCGCTACGAGGACATCAGCGCGACACTGGGCATACCGATGGGGACCATCGGCCCGGTGCGCGGCCGCTGCCTCGATCGCCTTCGGCGCTCTCCTCACGTCGGCCCCTTCACGGGCGGCGGCGAAACCGGGTAGACATGACTAGAACAGGCATGAGGTGAGCGCGATGAAGAACAGTGGGGGTGACGAGGAGCGCCTCACGGAGTTGTCCCCTGGCTGGGGCGACGAGGAGCTCCTTGACGCGCTGCGGCAGGCGTTCGCGGCCCGCCGTGCCGTGCCGCCCGAGTTCGTGCAAGCTGGCCAGAACGCCTTTGCCTGGCACAACATTGACGCGGACCTCGCGCAGCTCACCTATGACTCCACCGACCGGACCGAGGAATTGGTGGCCACGCGGGCACAGGAGGAGGCGGCAATTCGCGTCCTCACCTTCACCTGCGCCCAAGCAGGCCTGCAGATCGAGCTAGAGGTGCAGGAGGACGCGCTGGCCGGCCAGATCCTGCCGATGCAGTCCGCGGCCATCGAGCTACAGACCAAGGCGGGCACACAGCAGCCGATCTCGGCGGACGAGGTCGGCTGCTTCTGGATCAGCCCGATCCCCAGCGAGGACTTCCGGCTGCGTTGCCAGCCGGTGGCGGGCAACGCCGAGGTCGTCACCGTCTGGGTCAGGCTCTGAGGCAGGGCCAATCCGGGGGGTCGCTCCCCGGGCTAGCACGTCAGGCGGCTCCGAGAGCCACCAGCGACACCGCCGTCGCCTGCCGGACCGGGTCGCCGGTGAGCCCGCGGCGTGCGCTGAGCACGGCTTCGGCGAGCGTCTGCCCGGCGCGAAGGTGCCGGTGCAGTGCCAGCATCACGGGAACCGCGGCGTGATCGTTCAGCGGCGAAACCGCGGCTACAATCCCGGCGGTGCCCAGCGGCAGCAAGCTGCTGACCACTCCGAGCAGTTCATCCGCGCCCGTCGGTGCCAGGACGCCCGAGTCGCAGCTGGGGAGCACGAGCCGGTGCGGCGCGTGCTGCAACTGCTCGAAGTCGTAAACGGTCAGCGGCCCGTCCTGCATGCGCAGCGAGGAGAACAACGGGCTGTCGGCACGGAAGCTGCCGTGCGCGGCGATATGGGCCAGCCAGGCACCGTCGAGCCCTTGCAGCACGTTCCGCGTGGTGGCGTCCTGGTCAGCCAGCATCGTGACGTCGCCATACAACCGTGCGAGCACCGGCACCTCGGCGCCGTTGCTGGCCAGCCCCGGCCCGCGCGCGAGCATGACACGCTTGCGGCTCGGCGGGGAAAGGTCGTGCCCGCGCATCCAGGCGCCCGCGGAGGGGGCGACGCTGACCGGGCGGTCGCGCAGCGCTGGAAGCAGCGCCCACGGGATCGAGTGCAGCCTGGCCGGCGGCACGATGATCACGGGCCCCTCGCCCAGCCACCGGACGGCGGGCCCGAGCAGCGCGTCCTGCAGTTTCGGCCCCACCGTGTCGAGGATGGCCAGCGCGCCCGCGACGCCGTCCCCCGGCCTGTTCCTGGCAAGGCGGCGCAGGGCGAACAGGGCCATCCCGGCGGCTCTGGCCGCCTCCTCGGTGTGGCCCGCGGTGAACTGCCGCACCTTGCCCGCCCCGCAGACCAGCACGTACAGCGTCCCGTCGATGTCGACGATCTCCGCCAGCCTGGCCGGGCCGAGCCGGTCGAGCAGTTCCGCGACGTTCACCGCCTCCCGGCCAGGAGAGCCACCGTTGCCTTGGGCGCGCAACGCGCAGGCGCGCACCACCCCCTCGAGCCGCTGCTGTTCCCGTTCGAGCCTTAGCTGTTCCCGCCGTGCGCCCGGGCCAGGCTGATCCTGATGCTGCGCCTGTTCCAGGCGCCGCATGACATCGCGGAGTGCCACCAGGCCCGCGTTCACTTCCGCGTCGGCCTGCGGTCGCCGCACGGGCGGGACCGACAGCGCGGTCGACCGCCAGCGTTCACTCCAGACCAGCAGCAGCCGCGGCCGGTGCGCCCGCGCCGCGTACCGCTGCGCCAGCGCGGCCAGTTCCGCGCCATGCGCCGTGGCCTGCGCCCGCAGTTCGGACGCGCCAAGGGTGAACCGGTGCTCGTCCAGCACCTCGAGGCCGCGGCGGCACGCGGTGAGCAGGTGCCGGGGGCTGCCCGCCGCTTCGGCGCGCAGCGCCTCACCGAGCCAGCCGCTGGCACGGGACAGTGCCGTGCCACGCCGCCGGCTGCGCGCCGCCGCGATGAAGTGGCGGTCGGCCTCCGTGCCGCGCCCCAGATCCCGTGCCACCCGCCCGGCCAGCAGATGGGCCTGCGCCGCTTCGCTCGAGTCCATGCTTTCCAGCCAGGCGGCCAGCCGGTCCGCCTGGCGGAGCAACTGGGGGGAGGCCGGCCCGGTGGCGTACCTGGCCTGGGCGCGCACGCGCGCCGCGTGTGCCTGCCACCAGGCGCTCTGCTGCGCGCGGAACAGCCGGTAGGCGGCCTCCGCCCGCTCCACGGCCACCTGCGGCTGCGCCCTGGCCAGCGCGCAGTTGGCGGCGATCAGCAGCAGCGTCGCCTTTTTGATGTCCCGGCCGTGCACCCGTTCGAGGTTGCCGACCGCCGCGTCCGCCTCGGCCAGCGCGTCCGCGACCAGGCCGGCCGCAAGCAGCACCAGGCACCGGTCGATGCTGTGGTCCGCTACCGGCACACCAAGCTCGCGGTACTTGGCGGCGGCCTCGTCAAAGTGGGAAAGGGCGGTCGGCAGGTCCCCCAGGGTGAACGCGACCAGACCGCGATTGTGCACTTCGTAGACGGATTCCAGGTCCTGGCCTGCCTCGGCGAACAGGAGCGAAGCAGCGACAAAGTCGGCATCAGCGCGGCCGGGCAGGCCGAGGGACAGATGAGCCAGCCCGCGGGCGTTCAGCGCACGCGCCGTCCAGAGCCGGTCGCCTGCACGCCGCAGGATGGCGACCGCCCGGCGTGCGTCCTCGAGCGCCGCCACATGCCGGCCGAGGGTCCACAGCGCAAGGGCGCGGCGCTGCAGCACATGACCGGTCAGCACGCCGTGGGACATCCGCACCGAGCGATCGAAGGCCGCCAGCCCCGCCGCGGTGTGGCCTGCGTAGACGAGCGCGACGCCCAGGGAGGCGAGACATTCCACCTCACGGCCGAGCAGCCCGGTCCGGCGGGCCAGGCGCAGCGCCTGGCGCAGTTCGCGGACACCCTCGTGGACGTCGCCGAACTCGCGCAGCACGACCCCGGCCGCCTGGTGAGCCACCGACGCGTCGTAGGGCGCGGGAGAATCCGCCAGGATCGCGCGCGCCCGCGTTAAGGCCTCGCGCGGCCGGGACTGCGTCAGCGGAAGCAGGTCGTCGACCTCGTGCATGCCTGCCCTCGCCGCGCCTTCCCCCGCGCTCATTCCCCAGATTTTAGATCTTCATAATGCGGCGGTCTACACAGAATCCCTGGCAGGAGACTTGTATACAGGCAGGTGCCTGGTTTCTCCGTACCGGGTCACCGAGCGCCGGGCGGCCCTGGAGACCGCCCGGCGCCTCGGTGTCAGCGGCAGTGCGCTACCGGCGCGGCGTTACGGGTAGCTCACCACGTTGACCGGGGTGTCAGGATTGGCGATCGTCGACGACCCGCCGACGCCGTTCACCACGTGATCGATCCCGCCAGATCCGCCGTTGGCGTTGAGGAAGATCGTCAGCATGTCGGACAGGTGCAGCCCCGGCGGGTTGTCCGCCTCGAAGGCATTCGTGGCGAAGATCGGCACGCCCTGGTTGAAGAAGCTGTAGCTGCCCATCCCATAACCGGAGAAGTTGGCCGCGTGGCCGGTGATCAGGAGAGCCGGGTAGCCGTTGGTGGACGGGTTCTCCATCCAGGCCGCCTGGCTCGGCGGGTCGTAGGGCATCTCATTCTGGAAGAAGATGTCCGTGCCGTCCCGGCCGTTCCAGATCACGTCTGCCTTCTCGTAGTGCTCCACGAACAGGCCGTAGGCGGTCACGTCGTCGCCGTTGACCAGGACGCCGGTGTTGCCGACGTTGCTGGTCCAGCCCACGCCGTTGCCGTGGTCGGCCCGCCAGGCCCAGATGTCGTCCAGGATCACCTGCGAGGAGTTGACCACGAGACTGTCGCTGGCCTGGCCGGGTGTGGCACCGCCGATGCGGAAGAACAGGTCCTGCAACAGCGTCGGATCCGCCGGGTCCGACCAGCCACGGCCGGGCAGGCCCACCTGCAGCAGCGCGGGGGAGTTCACCGGGCCCGCATCGAAGATCATCCCGGACAGCTTCACCCCGGGCACGTTGGCCACCAGCATCGAGAGGTTGCCGTGCGCGGGCACCAGGGTGGGGAAGCCGAGGCCGAGCACCACGGTGTCCGGCCGGCTCACCACGATCGGGTGGTTCAGGCTGTACACGCCCGGTGTGAGGATCAGGTCCTTGCCGATCGCCAGTGCCGCGGTGATCAGCCCCTCCGGGGTGCTGGGGCTGGCGATGAAGAACCGCTGTATCGGGATGGCGGTTCCCGGCGTGGGGCCGTTGCCCCAGGTGGTGCCCGCCGAGTTATGCTGCACGGCCGGCACGAACACGCTGTAGTTCCCGGCGGAGTCCTGCTGCAGGAACGGCTCCTCCTGGGTGACCGGGCTGGCCGCCAGCGTGGTGTACTGCCCGCCCGAGCCGAAGTTCTGTGCGGGCGCGCCCACGTCACCGGAGAACACCTGGTTCCACACTGCGTTGGTCCAGCCGTCCAGGTTGCTGTTGCGCACCACGAACTGCTGCTGGCTGCCGTTCAGCACGGTGCTGCCGGAGAACTGCGAGTCGGCGATGAAGCCGCCGCTGGAAAAACTCGGCGACGTGCAGTAGTCCATCAGCGAGAAGAACCCGTTGACGGCCACCCGCCGCACCGGGGAGGCCTGCGACGTCGCCCAGAACTCGGCCGACTGCGCGCACGGGCCGCCCGGCTGCGGCGTGGGGAAGTTGATGGTCAGGTTGGACAGCGAGCGCCAGAAGTTCACCAGCGCCGTGCAACTGCCGCTGGAGTCGCACTGGTTGAACGAGTCGACGGCACCGTTGATGACGACGTCGCCGGGTGAGGTGCCCAGGCCTGCCACGCTGGTGTAGTAGCCCACCTGGAAGAACAGCGGGTCAGCGGCCGAACCGTAGGTGCCCGGCTCGAAAAGCAGCGCATAGCGCTGGGTGCCGAACTGGTTGCCGACCTGCTGGCTGGCGATCAAGTCGACGGTGGCCTGGATCTGGCTCTGCGGCATGCTCGGGGTGAAGACGTAGACGTTCGGGCCGAAGTCCGGCGTCCCCGGCTGATGGATGGCGGGACGGACCGCCGAGTGGTGGGCCGCGTGACGGGCCGGTGCGGCGGACGCCGCGGAGGCGGCGGTGACCGCCGGTGCCACGCTGGCGGCCAGCAGTGCGGCGGCAATTAATACGTAACGACGTCCGGGGTGCCGGATGCCATCGGGCGGGCGGGGTACGGAGATGAGCTTGCGGGGCGTAGGCATGACTGATCTAGCCTCCGTGCTGGGATGACGTACCGGTGGGTGTGGCCCGCCTGGCTACGCCAGGGGCGGGCCCGCTTGCTGTGCTAGTCCGGGGGGGCGACCCCCCGGACCCCCGCTGGCCTGCGGTCCCCGCGACTTCGTCGCGGGGACCTTGGCCGGGTTGGCCCGGGGGACCCCCGTGGCCCAATGCCCCGTTCCTCCGTCACGGGCATTGGGCCTGTGAGGGTTAGGCGGGACGCAGGTGCAGGATGACGACCTCGTCGGTGCCGGTGCCTGCGTTGTTGTTGCTGCCGGAGGGCTGTCCCGACTCGTACGGGTTCGACTGTGTCGGCCAGCCGACCCAGTGCTGCGAGTTGTACTCGAACCAGTCCGACGCCGTGGTAATCGGGATGACCGGCAGGTTCGCCTCGACGTACTTCGCGATCGGGGTGAGCGCGGCGGTCTGCTCTTCCACCGACGGGGATCCGGCCAGCTTGGCCAGTGCGGAGTCGATGGACGGGTTCTTCAGCCCTTCGTAGTCGCCGGTGGCGGCGGTGGGGCTGGACAGCGCGCTGTCCAGCCAGTTGTCGTACAGGTTGTAGGGGGTCACCCCGCCGTTGGACCAGTGCTCGGCCAGCGTGAAGTTGCCGGTGGCCATGTCCTGGTTCCATGCGTTCACGCTGATGCCCTGGAAGTTCGCGTCGATCCCGGCGGCCTTGAGTTCCTGCGCGGCGATCGAGCCGACCTCCGCGTAGTCGGTGTACGCGGACGGGCTGATCAGCGTGATCGAGACGGTCTTCCCGCCCTTCTGGAAGAACCCGTTGGATCCCTTGGTGTACCCGGCCGCCTTCAGCACGTTCTGGGCGGTTGCCGCGTTGCCGGTGGATGACACGGTGTCAGCGGCGACCGGTCCACTCCACGCGTTGTAGGTCGGCAGCGTGATGCCGCTGGCGTTGAGCACCGGGTTCTCCAGGCCCGCCTCGCCTTCGGAGGCGAGCACCGTGCGGTTCACCGCCAGGCTGATCGCCTTGCGCACGGGCAGCTGGTTGGTCGGCCACTTGTTGAGGTTGGGAATGAACGCGTTGGTGCTGCCCGGTGCCTCCCAGAAGTGGTGGTGGGCCGGGTCCTTGGCGACGAAGTCCTTCTGCAGCCCGGGGATGAAGTTCCCGGTCCAGTCGATCTGGTCGTTGAACAGCGCCGACAGCGCCCCGGTGTTGGAGGTGTAGACCGGGAAGTAGACGTTGAGTACCTTCGCCTGCGAGGCCTGCCAGTAACCGGTGTTCTTGGTCAGTGTGAAGCCCTGCGGGGTGAAGCTCTTGAGCTTGTAGGGCCCGGTGCCGACCGGGTTGGCATCGGCGTATGTCGCCGGGTTGCCGGCCTTGCTCCAGATCGCCTGCGGCAGGATCGGCACGCCGGCGATCGACTGCAGGTTGGTGTACTGCGACGTGGGGAACGTGAGAGTGACGTTGTTGCCGGAGGCGCTCACGCTGGAGATGTTCAGCCCGGCGAGGTTGATCGCCTTGTTGGCCTTGACGAGGTTGTAGGTGAACACGACGTCGGCGGGCGTCATCGGTGTCCCGTTGTTGAACTTCACCCCCGGCCGGATCGCGAACGTGACCGTCTTGCCGCCATTGGACCACTTGTAGGAGGTCGCCAGCCATGGGTAGTACTTCGGCGGCGAGGCGATGTTGAACTGGAGCAGCGGCTCGTAGATGAGCCCGTCCGCGCCCATGCCGAAGATGGCCTGGGTGGGCACGAACGGGTTGAACGCCTGGGTGATCGTGCTCTCTGGCGAGCTCTCCATGGTGAGAGTGCCAGAGGCGGAGGAGTTCGAGTTCGAGGTCGACGAGCCCGTCGAGCTGCTCGACCCGCACGCAGCTGCCCCGGCGGCGAGAAGGGCGGCCGCCGTCACAGCGGCCAGCTTTCTGTGGCCTAGAAATCTGGAGTTCATATTGGTTTTCCTGTCCGTCAAGAGGTCGAGGGCCCCCGATTTCTGCGGCGACGGTCTAGCTCGTCATGTCCCACCCCCCTGCGACTGCGCGAGGATGCCGGGCGCGGCGACGTCGAGCCGCCAGCAGGCGGCCGCGCGTACCGCGGAGACGCGCCGCAGCGGAGGGTCGTCCGTGCGGCAGCGGTCATCGGCCAGCGGGCACCGGGCGCTGAACGGGCAGCCGGTGGCCGCCGGGCCGGTGCCCGCGGGCCGGCGGCCGGCTGCGGCGGCGCCCGGCGCGGTGCCGCCGCGCAGCGCGCTCCCGAGGTTGTCGGGGTCGGGAGCCGAGGCGACGAGGAGCTGGGTGTAGGGATGCGCCGGGCTCTGGGTCAGTTCCTCGGCCGGGCCCCGCTCGACGATCTCCCCGCCGTACATGACGAGCACCTCGTCGGCGAAGTACCGCGCCGATGCGATGTCGTGGGTGATGTAGAGCAGCGCAAGCTGGAAGCGGCGGCGCAGGTCGTCGAGCAGGCTCAGCATCTCCAGCCGGATCGACACGTCCAGCATGGACACCGGTTCGTCGGCGAGCAGCACGCGCGGCCTGGCGGCGAGCGCCCGGGCGAACGAGACCCGCTGCCGCTGGCCGCCGGACAGCTCGTGCGGGAACTTCGGCAGGAACTTCCCGGCGGGCGTGAGCCGCACCTGCTCGAGCAGGGCCGTGACCTCACGCGCGGTCTCGTCGGCCGACCGGGTGCCCCGGTGCAGCTTCACCGGCCGTTCCAGGTGATACCGCACGGTGTGCACGGGGTTCAGCGAGGAGAACGGGTCCTGGAAGACGAGCTGCACCTTGCTCTTGTGCTGCCGGAAGGCCCGGCGGCTCGACACCTCGACCGGCTCGCCGTCCAGCCGGATCGAGCCGCCGGTGGGATGCTCCTGCCCGGCGAGCAGCCTGGCGACCGTCGACTTGCCCGAGCCGCTCTCGCCGACGAGGGCGACCACGGCGCCGCGGTACAGGCCGAAGCTGACCCCGCGGACCGCGTGCAGCACCTCACCGCGGCCGAGCCGGAAGTCCTTGTCCAGCGAGACCGCCTCCATGGCCAGCGGCCCCCGCTCGGCGGCGACGCTCCGCTCTCTGGCCTCCCTCGCGGGCGGTCGGCCCTGGGGGGCCTCTCTGGCTTCGGGAGGCACGGGGGTCCGGGGGCTTGCCCCCGGGACCAGCGGAGTCTCGCCGCCGGGACGTGGCGCGGAGCGATGCGGCGTTCGGCCCGGCGGCTGCGGCGTGTCGGTTGGACTCGTCATGTCGCAAGCTCCGTCTCCGTCGTCGCCGACTGGTCGGCGATGGCTTGGACAGCCGGAGTGTCGGGGCCCACGAACGGGCAGGCGGTGACGTGGCCGGGGTCGCTGGCCGGGGCGATCGGCGCCAGGTTCATGTCGATCTCGGTGCAGGCCTGCGTGGCGTAGCCGCAGCGCGGCAGGAACGGGCAGCCCGGCGGCGGGTCGTGCAGGTCGGGCGGGGAGCCAGGGATACCGGCCAGCTCACGGCGCGCGCCGCGCAGCGAGGGGAACGAATTCAGCAGGCCCCTGGTGTAGGGATGCACCGGGCTGTGCTGCAGCTGCTGGGCCGTGCCGACCTCCAGGAGCTGCCCGGCGTACATGACCGCGATCCGGTCGGCCAGCTCGAGGAGCAGGGACAGGTCGTGGGTGATGAACAGGATGGAGAAGCCGAGCCGCTCCTTCAGCTCCACGATCTGGGCGAGGATGTCGCGCTGCACGACCACGTCCAGGGCGGTCGTCGGCTCGTCCATGATGACGACCTCCGGGTCGGTGGCCAGCGCCATCGCGATCATCACCCGCTGCCGCATGCCGCCCGACAGCTCGTGCGGGTAGGCGCGCAGCCGGGACCGGGGGATGCCGACGAGGTCGAGCAGCGATCCGGCCTTCGCCGCTGCCTCGTCGCGGGAGACCCGCAGGTGGGCGTGTATGGCATCGAGGATCTGGTCGCGGACGTTGAGCACCGGGTTCAGCGCGTTCATCGCGCTCTGGAACACGATGGCGATCTCCCGCCAGCGCAGCCGCCGCAGCTGCGCGGTACCGAGCTCCATGATGTCCATCGGCTCGGTGGTACGCCGGCCCCGGTACCGGACGCTGCCACCGGTGATCACCGCCGGCGCCCGGAGCAGGCGGCAAGCACCGTAGGCCAGCGTGGACTTACCTGATCCGCTCTCGCCAACCAGGCCGACCACCTCGCCGGCGTATAGATCCAAATTGACGCTGGTGGCCGCGCGCACGTCGCCGGAGGGTGTGCGGTAGGCGACAGAGAAGTCCTTGATCTCGAGCACCGGTTCGGTCACGGCAGATCACCGCCCAGCCGGGGGGTTCCGGGGGGTCGCCCCCCCGGGCTAGTACTGTGTGGGGCCGCGCCGCGACGCAGTCGCGATGCGGTGTGCAGCACCGGGGTCGGGTCGGTGGGCCGCAGCTTGTGCCATGCCGCCGCGCTGGCCTCGCCGGCGTCGCGCAGCCGTGGGTTGCCAAGCTCGTCGATCCCGCTGTTCAGCAGCACCAGGGCGGTGCCCATGAGCGCCACGGCCAGGCCCGGCGGCACAAACCACCACCATGCGCCGATCTGCAGTGCCTGCTGGCTCTGCGCCCAGTAGAGCATCGTGCCCAGGCTCCAGCTGGTCAGGTCGGCGAGGCCGATGAAGGCCAGCGCCACCGAGGCGCCGATCGCGTAGAGCACCGTGTTCACGAAGCTCGCCGCGATCAGGCTCACCTCGTTCGGCACGATCTCGAAGAAGAGGATCCGCCAGGTTCCCTCGCCGGTCTCCCGGGAGGCGGCCACGAAGTCCCTGCTGCGGATCGCCATCGTCTGCGCCCGGATCAGCCGCGCGCCCCACGGCCAGCCGAGCCCGGCCAGCACGAGCACGGTGGCCGCCTGGCCTTTCTGCGGGAGGTAGCCGAGCAGGATGATCAGCAGCGGCAGCGCCGGGATCACCAGGAACACATTGGTGGCCAGCGAGAGCACCTCGTCCCACACCCCGCCGAGGTAGGCCGCGGCCACGCCGACGACGACGGAAAGCACCGTCGCCACCACGCCCACGGCCAGCGCCAGTTCCAGGGTGAGCCGGATGCCGACCAGGAGCTGGGAGAACACGTCCTGGCCGCTTTGGGTGGTGCCGAGCAGGTGCGCCGCGTCCGGCGGGTGCAGCGACAGCGCGGGAGACGGGTTCTGGAAACCGGGGTCGTAGGGGGTGAGCAGCGGCCCGATGATCGCGGCGAGGATGAAGGCACCGAGCATGATGGCGCCCACCTTCGCCCGGGTGGGCAGCCGCCGCCACAGCCCGCGCCGCTGCTGGTGCTCCTCCGCTACGACGGCCGGGTCGGTGCTGACCGGCAGCGCGACGGTCATCGGGCCCCCTCTCGTGCCCGCGCCCGTGGATCGATGACGACGATGATCACGTCGACGATCAGGTTGGCGAGCAGGACGGCGAAGGTGATCACCAGGAAGATCGCCTGCATCAGCGGGAAGTCGTTCGAGGTGACCGCGTTGAGCAGGAGCAGGCCGATGCCCGG
>Ga0306926_10005083_pt1 | contig 13950 bp, 15 predicted proteins | sample flu12Cox44000178_FD_203759 | JGI IMG/M metagenome (GOLD analysis project Ga0306926, IMG submission 203759) | Lab enrichment of tropical soil microbial communities from Luquillo Experimental Forest, Puerto Rico - flux8day.12C.oxic.44.000.178 (v2)... | ecosystem: Environmental > Terrestrial >...
GACCATGATCTCCCACTCACGAGGCAGGCGGCCGTGTTGAACATCACTCGCGGGGATCAAGGCCGTGCCGGCGGCAGTCACTAGGTTGCCCATCGACAAGCTGTCACTCCTTCACCGACGTCCTAGTCGAGCCATGCTGATCGCAATCTGGTGCGCCGTATTCCTGCCTGGCTGAACATGTGCTCAAGGAGTGCGCCATCGACTATCTGGAATTCGGTGTCTATCGGGGTGCTTCAATCAGGGCATGGGTCGGATTGAGCGCCCACAAGGAAAGCCGGTTCATCGGCTTCGATTCCTTCGAAGGTCTGCCCGAGCGCTGGAGCGGCAGCTTGGGTGCCGGCGCTTTCGACGCCGGCGGCAACATTCCCGAGTGCCGGACTTTCTTCGCAAACGGCAGCCTCAGGTGACAGTTCCAGCCACGCAGTCAATTGGTCGGCCGTGAAGAAAGTTTTGCGGCACCGGGTTAGGTGAAGCGGGGCGGCCAAGAGGGCGTGGCAAAGGATCAACGAGAGGACGCGTAAAAGCTCCTCGAACCAGCGCAGGAGCAGGCTGAAGTTAGGCTCACCGCTCCCTCTGACAGCACAGTATGGCGGCCCGGCGTCGACCACGGACAGAAGTGTGAGCTCAGATGCGACGATCACTCGGGGAGGAGACTTGACATCACCGGGCCCATTACAGAAGGGCGTGTACTCATAAATCGCGCGCTGGCTGCCGCAAACGACGTGTGCGGGTTGCGCCGCCGGAAGCTCAGGCGATCTTCTGCCGCCGTCGCCACCAGCAGAGAAGGCCGCCACCTACCAAGATCAGGCCGGGCAGTCCCGCACCAGTGATGGGGCCTGGAACGCTTACCCGAAACATTAGTGAGTACGAAATCCAGGTTGTTGTAGCTGAAGTCCCCATTAGGGTGATCCGCCCAAGATACGAAGGTCCCCACCGGTATTGAGTCGAGGATGGGGGAAGTTGCAGTATAGGACGTCGAATATACATGCTGGTGTCCGAGTGAACCATTGATATCGTACGACACATTCAGGGTCGGGTCGGAATAAGCTTTGTTAATGGTACCATCCGGCATCTTATTATTCAAAACGAAAGTGAGGGCATCCCCGGCGTTAGCGTGCCCAAGGGGGAGTGATTGGCCAATCATTGAGGTCTTATTGCCCAGGCCGACCACACCGGTATCAACTCCATTCACAACAAGCCCAACTGAAGATCAAAGGCGGCTCCGCCGCCAGCAAAATATGCAATGATTTCACCGGTCGCGGCTGCCGTAAAAGCGTAGCTCGCGGTGTTAGGTGTCCCGGAATTCGGGTAGGGAATTGCATCGGCCCGAGCACCCGTCCCCAAACTGCACAGCAGGAGCGCCAGTGAGGCCCGTTATTGCCTTTGAGCTCCATTCCATGCCGCTTGTTGAGGCTCGTTTAGGGCGCAAAAAAACTGCCGATGACCATCTTAGCTGCGGCGCTGTCCTGTTGGATTTTCCTCTTCACTCCATCCAGAACTTGGGGGATCATCTGCGGACGCGCAGGATTGAGGGCGCGCGGCCCGCCCAATAGCAGAAAGCCACCTCCGGGCGCGCACGCGGAAAACTCCTTGACGCGAGTTGTTCCGGCAGGTGGCGAGGCCGCTCTTAGTCCGCCGCGGGTTTGCGCGGCAAGCCGCGCGCGTTGTCAGGGATCGGTTCCCGACCCTTTAGGAAGTGTGTTCAAAATTGCGGTGTGCGCCAGATTGCTCACGCCATCTTCCGCCGCCGTCGCCACCAGCCGAGCAGGCCACCGCTCGCGAGAATCAGGCCGGGCAGTCCCGCACCCGCGATGGGACCGGGGACGCCCACCGTGGATTCGGTCCAAATGCCAGGAGCATTGGTGCCGCCCACGTCGCTAACAACACTGCACATGGGAGTCGTGCATTCCTCAACTCGACCCTCGTCTTGTGAAGCATCATTAGAAAGATGCTCGGTTCTCAAACCCGCCCTTTGAGCCCCGATAGAAGAAGATGAGAAGTTAGTTCCAATCTCGATCTGCCAATTAATGATATTGCCGCTTGCGTCCGTCGATACGCCTTTGAAGATTGCGGCGGCAAGGTTCGCAGTGCTCTCAGTGAACGTGTGAGGTCCATCCGAAAACGAAAAGGAAAGTACATTTGAAATCGTAAAGTCATTCAGGTTCGCCGCCAACGGGCTTGCGAGCGAGAAGCTTCCGCTAACAGAATCAGAGGTGGTAAAGGTTGATGGCGTGGAAAAACTCGTAAAGTCATTGCCTACGTACGAGTAGATTGCATCGGCCTTAGCTTGCGGTGCTCCGAGAACAAGCGCGCTGACGAGAAGGAAGATCGCTTCAAGCTTACGCACGGAAGTCTCCAAGGCTTTATCCAACGCGGCAAGTAGCACTGGGTGCAGCTTCGATTTCATGTCAAGTCTCCCCTATAAGACAAACCACTGCGCGCGTCGCAAGCGTAGCTTGTATCGAGTTCCCTCGTCAATTGCTTGTAGAGTGTCATTTTTAACCTTGCTGTGATCTGCGCGTTAATGAGTGCACGGCCTATTCCCGCCGCCAACTCTTGGCGAACGTCCATGACAGCCTTCCCCTCAATGAGATAATCCTCCCCAACCTCTTCTCGTGTATCCATCTCTGTCAAGTGCAACATTTCTTGCATTTTGTTGCAGCCCGCGCCGCGCGCGTTAATGAGTGACGGCCAAGTCATCTGGAACGCAAGTTCGCCACATTATAGAAGAGCGCTCGGAGCTTCGAAAAGAGAGCGCTAATCGATGAGCCAGAAATCCTCCCGTTTTCAACCCACCCATCTATTCTATTGCACTTATACTCGCAGGCGTAGCGTTCGAATTGCCGGGGTTCGGCCGAGATCGGTTGACGCACCTCGCCGACGCGCTGGGTGGGGCTCTGGCGCTCTAATTTCAGCGCTAAGCTGCCCAATGTTAATTAATCAGTTTAATTTAATTTTTTAAGTCAAATTTGGGAGACTAGTCGGCTGCCAAAAATAATTGCTTCGCCGCGGGTTCGTGAGGCAGAGGTAGAAGAGGTAGATTTACAGAAGCCCTGCTCTAAACGGAAGTAAGACAGCCATCGAGGTGCCGAGTGAGCGCTCCAGCGCTCGTCTCTCTCGATCTTTGCCGCTTAGCAGGTGATGCCCCGGCCGGGGTGGCGGCCGAATTGCGGTGCCTTTCTCGCAGCCGCGGCCATTCGAATCCACCGTCTCGAGAGCCGTGATTTCGGTTGCCTTTGGAAGGCCCCCCTATCTGGATGATGAGGAGAGGATATGGATATGCGTTACATACACTTACTTCCAACTTTGCCCTCTTTTGATGGAAAAGGACTTTTTGGGTATACATTTGGCCCGTTGCAGCAAAGAGACCTTGAGATTTATTACATCGAGGTCGAGAAGGGACATGACACCTTCATGGTGAGTAAGCGAATTACGCGAATTTATTATGTTCTCGATGGAAATGGTTATTTCACAATAGGTGACCGCAGACACGATGTCAGCCGCGGCGTGCTAGTGGAGGTCCCACCAAAGGTAGAATATTCTTATTCTGGCAAAATGAAACTTATAGCTGTTTCTAACCCACGTTGGTTTAGCGGCAATGATAGATACACCAAATGGAACCCAGATGTAGTTCATGGAGATTTCCCGTTCGTGACAAACGGTGGAGCTTGGAAGATTCTTGGCAAATCGCCGATCAACGTCTATCTGGGGCTTAATCGGAGGTTGTGGAGAAAGCTTCCTCCCTCGCTTTGCACTCTCGGTCCTGTTCGCTCATATGGTGACTTGTTACATACGTTGGCTCGAAGACATGGTGTTCGCGCGCAAGCTCCTAGCACGTTTTTTCTTCGAAATCGGCCCCAGCTAGAGTTAATCCAACGTCTGATAGAGCAGCGTGCCAAGAATGATACATTGAGGGTAGCAGTGCTCGGCTGTAGCATAGGTGTGGAGGCTTATTCGGTAGCATGGATAATACGGTCTGCACGACCCGATCTGAAGCTCATGTTACATGCATTGGATATTTCGAAGTGGGCGGTGGAATTTGGTAAATGCGGCAGGTACTCACTCGTTGCTTCGCAATCGACAGATTCTGATATTTTTCAACGAATGACGGAAAGGGAGATCATGGAATTGTTTGACCGTGATGGGGATGTAGTCGCGGTCAAATCGTGGATAAAGCAGGGGATCAATTGGCAGGTCGGCGATGTCGCGGAGTCGGAGACTCTCGACGCCCTGGGGCCGCAGGATATCGTAATCGCGAACAATTTTCTTTGTCATATGTATCCGTCGATGGCAGAGAAATGTTTGCGTAACATCGCGCGCTTAGTGCGTCCGCATGGGTATCTCTTTGTTTCTGGGATTGACTTAGACATCAGAACAAAGGTTGCAGACGATCTGGGATGGCGTCCCATGCAAGAATTACTTGAGGAGATTCACGAAGGAGACCCTTGTATGAAGGCTGTCTGGCCGTGGCATTATGCAGGCCTGGAGCCTTTGAACAAGAAGAGAGGCGATTGGAAGCGTCGCTACGCGGCAGCCTTTCAGATAGTTCCTTCCGACGAGAAGGCCGGCGACTCGGTCAATCTCGGCATTTTCGCCAAGGCCCCTCCGGCGAACGAATCCACGTCTGTCTTCCTATGCACCTTGCACGAGGCCAGGGTGGATGCGCCGAAGGCTTAGCGACTCGGTTGGGAACACGTCCCGCATGCGGCTGGGAGGACGGAATGCGACGGTCACGTTGAATTGTTTTACTTCGGGCAGATCGAGCTGCCGGTGTAACCAAGCAGCGAGCTGTTTTCTCCCGGTGAGCGAAGGTGATTGACCAAGCATGGCCGATGGCGTGGGAGTTTATTTCGAGGACCACAAGGAATCGAGAGACCTGGGGCGTCTTGCTTTGCGCGGCGGCGCGGTAGCGGTTGCAATGCAATACGGTAACGGGGTTCTCCAGATAGCTGCTGCGGTCATCTTGGCACGGCTCTTGACGCCGGAGGATTTTGGATTAGTCGCGATCGTCACCGTTCTGACAAGCTTTGCGCCATTGCTAATCGATCTTGGTCTCGGAGACGCTACAACACAAAGAAGTAAGATAACGCGAAGTCAGGTCGGTAGTCTTTTTTGGCTCAGTAGTGGAAGCGGGTTGGCAATTGCGGTGGTTGTAGCTACCTGCTCTCCGCTGATTGCATGGATATACCGCGAACCCAGGCTAGAGGCTATCGCGTTCTATTCTGCGGTCACCTTCGTACTGTGGGGGATGTCAAACCAACACCTAGCGCTTTTACGGCGAACGATGCAATTCGCCAAAATTGCCAAAATACAGATTCTAAGCACCTTGGTAGGAATTGCCATCGCCATCTTCATGGCAAGTTGCGGTTATAGCTACTGGGCGCTTGTGGTCCGTCCGATTGCAACCTCGCTCTGTATTGCTATCGGAGCGTGGCTCGTGTGCCGATGGAGGCCCGGCTTCCCGGTCTTTGACAATGAAGTGAAGTCAATGGTCCGCTTTGGGCTACACGTGGTAGGCTTTTCGGTCATGTATAGTGTTGCCAGATCAGTGGATCGGATTGCGCTGGGTTTGTTCTATCGGCCTGATGAGGTGGGCTATTATCAAAATGCAATAACACTATACGATAACTCAATCTTCTCGACACTCGCTCAGCTGCACACAGTCGGAAGCGCAGCCCTCAGCAAACTTCAATCTAATCCTGTTGCCCTCGGGCAAAAATACGAAGCAGCATTGTCTGCTCTAGCGTTTTTCATGATGCCCACGGCGGCGATCCTGTCGGTGACGGCCCAAGACCTGACGGTCATGTTGTTAGGCGAAAAGTGGCGGGCAGCCGGTTTATTGCTCAGCATAATTGCCTTGCGCGGTATTTTCCAAGTTGTTGAAGGTTCACAGGGCTGGCTGCATCTTTCCATCGGGAGAGCGGACCGCTGGCGAAACTGGGGGATCGTTTCGGTCGTTGTCCAGGTCGTGGCGGTTCTCGGAGGTCTACCCTTTGGAGCCACAGGGGTCGCCACGGCGGGCGTCATGTCGAGCTTGCTCATTGCCGTACCCTCGATCAGTTATGCGGGCCATCCGATAGGCATTGGCGCCGCACTAGTGATCCGGGCTGTAGGCCAGCAGCTGATCGGCGCAATCAGCGCTGCGGCTGGCGGCTGGTGGCTGCAAACAACCGCTCTCACCGATTGCTCCAGCTTCGTCCGTATCTGCTTGTTGACCGGCTTCTGTATGTCCATTTACCTTATTATAGTTGTGGGCCTGTTTCGGCTTACCGAGCCGATTAAGGTCGCAGTCGCAATCGTGCAGGATCAACTGTGGAGAAAACGATAGCAGTGGCGGAGCGGCTACGTGATCTGTTCCGCGGTCACCCACGCCTTTGCGGCGTTGAGTGCAACTCGCCTACGCGCCACGCTGAGCCTTTCACTGCACGAAGGGTCGCCCTTTAAGTTCATAGATAGAAGTTTCGGATATGCAAAGACACAGACAGTTATCGGGTTGCGGCAGCTCTGGATGAAGGTCTGGATATGATGTGTGTGCGGATTTGACGGCCGAATTCAGCGCACTGTCCGGCGGCCGACTGCCGGTGACCGGCGGCGGGGATTCCTGGGGTTTTACCTCGTGCTATCTGAATTGGAACGAGACGCGCGGTGGTCGGAATACTTACGCACGCGGCGCGCCCGAGCGGCGTCCCCCTCGTGGTCGATGGCACCGCGTGTTCGATCCAGGCCGCAAGAAGACCTCGAGTGGCTGCTGCGCGAGATCCAGGAAGGAGGCGGAGAAGCGCGTCCGCACATCCTGCGGGTTCGTGCAGAAACAAAGCAATTGTGCATCGGGTCAGCGCCGCAGGGAGGTGCGGACGCTGTTCGATCGCGCTCGCGACCCCGATTACGCCGAGGTGGTCAAGGATACGCGCGCATTGGCAAAGTCGCTGCGTCCGAACGCAAAGTCCGAGGCGCTCGCCGAGTTTCGCGTGCAGGTCGCGCGCCTGCGCAAGCGTCTCGCCGAGGTGGTTTCGGTGGATTTCTTCGGCGCCATTGGTCGCGAAACCGCGGAAGGCTTGGTCAAAAATCTAGAGGCTCGATTGAACGAGGGCGAGGCGGTGACGGAGAAAGCGACGGATGTTGCCGCCAGATGCCGTAGCATTCACCGAGAGCGGCCTTCTGTTCTTTCCCCTCGCCCATGACCATGCGGACACAGCGCGAGATGAAATGACCTTGCTCCTCGCCTTCGTTCGTGTCGGCATGTTCACCCTAGCTTGTTTGGAGTGCCCGCATCAAATCGAGCTTTGGCGGGCAGCACGTAGGTCGCGCCCGTTGACGGATCGACCCACGGCCACGGGTTGTTGCCGAAGAACGCTGGTTTCGAGGATAGATACAGCGAGTTCGGTATTGCCTTGGGCGTGCTCGTGTCAGTATTTCCACGACCGCCGACGCCGTGCCATCTCTGCCTCTGGGTGAACCAGTCCCAATTTCCCTCACGCAAGACTGTCTGGATAGTATTAGCCTCCCAAGTCCACCCAGTGGGGCTCTGCATAGCCCCGATGTACCACATCGGCACCTCGTTGCCAGGAGATAACCGATCGAGTTGTTCGTACAGCCAAGTAGTCTGGGAGCGAGAGTATTTGCGCATGCTGACGGAGATCAGCTTCTGATCTTGCTTCCCTAGCACGTTGCCAACGAAGCTTTGCCGTAAGTTACGTGCGTGGACAGATGCTGCCAAGCGTGGCATGCCGATGTCGACATAGGGAATTGGCCCACTCATGTACTTGTCGAGCGGAGGCGACGCTGCGCGGATGGCTGATAGATGATTGCGGAACAGCATGATGTCCACACTGTTTCCAAAGCCGCTGCCAGCCGTGTAGTTAGGAGCATAGTTACCCTCACAAAGCTCCATGTGAGAGGTAGTCATGTGCTCGCAATTGAGAGCTGCTTCCGGCAGATCGGGATAGAACGCGCCGAAAGCATCGTCCATGTAGTTGTAAGCGATGACGTTTCCGCCTCCGCCGGGACGCATGACCATGTTCTTGTTGCCGTACCACATGATGTTGTTTTCGATGAGGCAGTCTGAAGTGCTGTGATTTATGTCGAGAATGTAGCCGCCGCCGCCTGGATTAGGGTTGGGGGTCTCATGCATGAAGCTGTCGCGAATTTCGCAGCGATAACAAGTATTCAGTGTTATCGAATGGCCATCAAACCAGTGAAGATCGCAATGTTTAACCCAACAATAGGCCGCATTATTCATGTCGATGTGACTCCAACCACCACTCGCTCCATAAATATAAAGGTCTTCGATTCCAACCCCCGTCACTGTCTTACTATTGGGATCGAAACGAGTAACCTGAGCCGTATAGATGGGATCAAAGGCACAGTGCATTGGCGTGGCAAAAGTTAAAGAGTTGCCACTAATTGCAGTGATTTCAACCACTTGCCCTAAAGACCTATCTTGCCGAGTATACCAACGTCGTGATCCCCCACCCGGGCCATCAGAAGATGTGCCCCAAAACACATCGGGGTGGTTGTTGGTAATTTGGTCAATTAGAACAAACATCCCAACCCTAAAGGGAGAAGTATCAGTTACTGTAACTGAGAAAGTCCCTTTTGGAGCGAGACCCGTTAGATTAACACTCACATTGGCTTGATAGGGATCAACAGTGTTGAGAACAACAGGAGGCGTATTCGCCTGCATGTTAACCTTAAGTAGTTGTGTGGCCGTTGGGTCTTCCACGAAGACGCCACCATTACCTTTCGCTAAGCCTCGACCAGGACCGACGCCGCGCAGCGTAATGTTATTTCTATTGATAACGATGCATTGCCAGCCTGCGCCGCCGTTGATGCGGAAGACGCCAGCCGTGAGCTGCACCACTTGACCCTCTGGACAAGCGTTGATCGCTGCCCGAATTTGGGGATCATCGTCCTGCCCGCCGCCGAGAGGCGAGAGCGTCTTGAAGATCGTCGTGCGGCGCGGAATGCCGCCGCGCGCCGTCAATCCCGGCTTGGTCCAATCGGTCATCCGACTGGCCGGGATGATTTGCCCGACAGGCAAAGTGCCATCGGTGATCGTGAACGGTGCGAACGCGCCCTGCCCGCCACCCTGCTCGGCGCGTGCCGCCCGCGGCCAGGCGGCTGCGGCGCCGCCAAGCAGGGCGATGAACTCGCGGCGTCTCACGTCGGACATGGGCCTCCCTCCCTAGCGCCCAGGAATAACCACCAGCATGCCGCACGCTCAGCCCGCCACAAAAGTAGGCGGAAAGTCCTCGTGGCCGAACTGAATCGTTCTGAATCGAGGCTATGTGGAAGTAATAGCAACCCTCAGAAGGTTTTGTGCGATGGGCATCAAACCAAGATTGCCTGCGAAGCGCAAGGCACCGGATTTCTTGGGGTGAGTCTAGGAGCCCGTCCCCTTTATGTTGGTAATGCGGGCGAGCAAGGGCCCAATAGGTTAAAATAAGCGCAAACGGCAGCGTCAGGCTGCCGCGGCGCTTGCTTGCGAGGTGATCAACCTTGCCGCAGACAGACTCCTGGGCCAACTTCAGCAGGTTGTGGGCCGTGCAGACGATCGCCCATTCGGTGCGCATCTTCGCGATGCCGCGCATCAGGAACTGACGGAAGCCACGCGCCTGCTTGATCTGCCCAAACACCGGCGCACGAGCTGTTCGCCACTGCAGGCGACATCCGCATCTCCGATACCGAACTGCTTATCACCTTGGCGCCGCTCAGTTCGCCGCATCGAACGCACGCTGCCCAGGCCATCTGCGAGATGCTCGACCAAGTGGCGCATTTCGTGTGCGACACGGCGCGCGAGCAGCTGGATCTGAGCGGGATTTTTTCGGACCCGCGCCCACCCTCATCATGATGGGCGATTGTTGAGCCCATAATCCCACCAGCCAAGCATGGCGGCCGCAAGCGCACGATCGATGTGCGCGAGATTTTGAACGGCATTTTCTACGTGCTGTCGACTGGCTGCCAATGGCAGGCGCTGCCCAAAGACCTGCCGCCAAAGAGCACGGTATGGGCCTATTTCGACCTCTGGGGTTGGGATGGCACGCTGGAGGCGCACCCATCACGCGCTCTATGTAGACGCGAGCATGCGGGACGGGAGGCAAGCCCCACCACAGCAATTCATTGAGCGACTCTACGGCGACGGCGGCTATCAAGGGCCGAAGGCCGCAAGGGCCGCGGCCAAGACGGGAACCTGGATCATCGAGATCGTTGGACGCTCGCCATCGGATTCGAAGTCTTACCCAAGCGCTGGATCGTCGAACGCGCCTTTGCCTGGCTCAGTCGTTTTCGACGCTTGGCACTCGATTTCGAGCGCGACGCCAGGACCGTTGCCGCCTTCATCCGCCTCGCCATGATCTGCATCATGCTGAAGCGGCTCGTTGTAAGCCCCTCGTCATGAATCCAAACTTTGCGGATAGGCTCTAAGAGATTCGTATATCCACGAGACACCGGACCCGAATCCAGGCGGTGCGGGATACTTATACTAAAACTCGGAGACGCTGACTCATTAATCTCTTTTGCGTAATGTTGGCGTAGAGAATTTTCAATCACGCCGAAGACCTCACCCGCTGACGTTCCGGTGGGCGCTCATTCCTTGATCAATCCAAGGACGCGCCGAAGCACCGCCCATTCCTCAAGATCGAGCCCGCGGGGAATGCGCTGGTCAACACTGACGAGAATGTCTTTCGGCAGGTTGGCAATCGCGAGCTTGGCGAACGTGGCGCGATCATTCTTCGCCAGCCAAGTCAAAACACCCGCGCCCCATTCTTCCCAGGGCCCCGCTCAGATCGTTGACAATCTTGTCGGCCAGGCGCTGGCGCTGACCTGTCCCGTGCATCTTGCCGACGGGGCTTTGACGCGCGGGCTGAAGGATCGCCGGCATGGCTGTACACAACAAAGCCGTCCTCGCGGTTCGGAACCAGAACACCGAGAGAGCGATCACGGCCTAAATGTGCGAAAGACTCTGTACGTCATCGTGCGTTCACGGACAAAAATTCCATCCCGATCTGGATCGGGCTGTGGTGTCAAAATTCTGTAATGTCTGAGTTCTATGTTCGCTTCGACCGGTGCTAATCTAATCAAAAATTGGAATCAATTATTAACGCCCCAAAGCTTAAATTAATCTCCGATATCTTAATCTGGATTGGGCCCAACTCCATCCACCACCACCGAATTAGGACGTGGAGTTGCTGTGGAGGTGGATCGATGCCCGCAGGAACCATCACTTGGCGTATCACTTTGGCAATTACGCTTGGGAATTGCCAAAGCACGTTATATGGTCACTCCTACTCCCGATCAGCGTCCCGGAATAGCCTATGTCCAGTCTTACCAAGGCGATCGCGGCCACGCTTTTCCCGCGATATTCACGTTCTGTTGATCTCGTCAACAACAATGCGAAGTTGCAAAGGTGGATTAAGGCCGTGCCGGCGGCAGTCCCGAGGTTGTCCGATCGACAGGCGCTATATTCCTACCTGGCTGAACATATGCTCAAGGAGTGCGCCATCGACTACCTGGAATTCGGTGTCTATCGGGGTGATTCAATCAGGGCGTGGCTCGGATTGAACGCCCATAAGGAAAGCCGGTTCATCGGCTTCGATTCGTTCGAAGGTCTGCCCGAGCACTGGAGCGGCAGCTTCGGTGCCGGCGCGTTCGACGTCGGCGGCAACATTCCCGATATTACCGACAACCGAGTTACCTTTGTGAAGGGCTGGTTTCAGCGCACCGTGCCGAACTTTCTGCGACAGTTCCGGCCACGCAGTCAATTGGTGATCCACAATGACAGCGACCTCTATTCATCCACTCTCTACACGCTTACCCAGCTCGACAGCATAATGGTGCCGGGGACAATCGTCATTTTCGACGAGTTCAACAGTCCCCTGCACGAATTCCGCGCCTTCAATGACTACCTTTCCTCCTTTATGCGAACGGCGCGGACTTTGGCGATGACTCAGGGCGGAGCGGGCAAAGCCTGTGCCGACCAGATCGCTTTCCAATTCGAATAGATGCCAAACTGCATCGAACTTTGCCGCGCCTCGCTAAATCGTCCGGCCAAATGGCGAGGGAGCCCGGCGCGCCACCGCAGGCCGTCAGCATTGTCGGACAGAATGAGCTGATTGCGTAAGAGAAGATTGCTGGTTTAGTGTAATCCATCGTGCCCCCTCAACGCCACCTGCCTCGTCCCCATTCTTCCTCCTCGTCGCGTTTCACGGCCAGCGCATCCGAGCCAGGCATCCTAGTTGCCGTCGTCACCGGCAATTTCTTGCACGAGCATCACGATCTTGCGCCGCAGGGCGGCATTATCAATTCGCATGAACGCATCGATCAGCCTTAAGCCGATTGAATCGGAGACGAGGTCATCAACGGGATGCCCCAGATTTTGTTGAAGTAGGCGAAGCAGGCATCGCCGTGGATGATGTTATGCGGCGTCAGCGTCGTGTTCAACTCGTTGAGTGAGGTAGTTGGATTGATGAGCTGCAAGCGCAGCTCTGAGAACGGGGTAGCTGCTTGTAGGCTTTCAATCGACGGAAGCCTTTTGCTGCCTCCTTCATGCCGGCGGCGGTCCAGCGCAACGTCATCGCGGCATTTCGCCATCGCTTCACGTTGCGACAGACGCGGCGCACGGTTCCCATCATGTTCTCAATTGAGTTGGTGCAGGCGAGCGGGCGCCTGAGCTTTACAGGCAAGCCGAGGCGGTTGACGGTCAGCATCTCGTCGAGCCCTTCGAGGATGCTGGCGGCGACACCGGGCGCCTCCTGGTCAAGCCGACGGGCGAGATTGCGCAACAGCCGCTCGGCTTTATCGGCATCGTCGAACTCCCAAGCCTGCCGCAGCGGGCGGCGTACCGACGCATGCAACGGCCTGGGCAGCCGCTCGATCACGTTGCGGGCTTTATGAATCTGGCAGCGCTGGATCGGCGTGTGGGCGCCAAAGGTGCGACGGATAACTTTGCTCAGCGCCTTGGCTCCGTCGATGATGAACAGCCGGCAGACCTTGGGATCAAGCCCGCGCTCGATCAGGTTGTCGATGAGCGCCTGCACGACGGCGGCGTTCTCGGTTGCTCCTTCGATCAGGGCGAGCGGATGTTTTTGGCCTTCTCCATCAACGCCGAGGGCAGCGACCAGCACCAGGTCGTTGCCGATGTGCAACCCGTCGATCTGGATGACCAGGAGGTCCAGCTTGGACAGGTCAGACGCCATCCACTCGGCCAGCCGTTCTGCCGATACCGCCACGAACCGGCGCGAGGCCGCTGACTTCGAGGTGCCATCCCCGGCAATGACCGGCAGATCGCCCTCGGGCAACCGCATGGCACGCCGGAGCTTGCGCGTGGACACGTTGATCAGCATCAGGTTCACGGCCCAGCGGCCAAGCCAGTCCTCGGCCTGTGCCGCCGTCCAGGTCGGCAGCGCAACTTCATGGCCGTCGTAACTGCGCACCCGCGGGCGATGCACAGCAACCTTGCCGCCATGGAAACCGATTTTCCCCTTGGTCCTGCCCCAGCGGTGGCCGATGCGGCCTCCGCCACGATTATGCGGCTTGCCTACGAGCTGCTGCGCGTCCTCGCACAGCATTTGCTCGATGGCTCCGATCCCGGCCGTCAGACAGAAGCGCTCGAAGGAGCTGTCCACATCTTGCCAAGCCGTCTCAAGGCTGGGCACGAACGCGAGCGATGAAGGCGTGGTAATAGTCGTCATGGCGTTGCTCTCCTTTGCGGATTCGACACCCCGAGCGTAGCGGCTCAAGGTGGGCGCTGCGCATCCGACCGAACCGATTTATGTCCCCGATCGCCGCCATGAAGGCCAACGCCACGATTGGGCCGACCCCCGGCACGCTCATCAGGCGCCGGCATACCGGCGAGCGCCGCGCCAATTCCTTGAGCTGCTCGTCGAGCCGCGCAATCTGGCCTTCGATCGCCGCCAACGCCTCTAGCAGCGCCGTCACGCTCGCGTGGAGCAT
>Ga0306926_10005084_pt1 | contig 13949 bp, 13 predicted proteins | sample flu12Cox44000178_FD_203759 | JGI IMG/M metagenome (GOLD analysis project Ga0306926, IMG submission 203759) | Lab enrichment of tropical soil microbial communities from Luquillo Experimental Forest, Puerto Rico - flux8day.12C.oxic.44.000.178 (v2)... | ecosystem: Environmental > Terrestrial >...
GAATTTGTTCGATCCCGTCAAGGGCCACGCACTGTATAACGACTACATGGACCTGCTCGAATACGCGGGCGGGGTGGGGTTCGACGGCATTGGCGTCAACGAGCATCACCAGAACGGCTACGGCCTGATGCCTTCTCCGAATCTGATCGCGGCCGGCTTGGCGCGGCGCACCGACCAGTGCGCTATCGTCGTGCTGGGAGCTTCGATTGCGCTCTACAATCCACCGCTGAGGGTGGCCGAGGAATTTTCCATGCTGGATTGTCTCTCCGGAGGCCGACTGGTGGCGGGGTTTCCCGTGGGGACTTCCATGGATACGAACTATTGCTACGGTACGATCCCCGGTCTGACGCGTGAAAAATACGCCGAAGCGCACGAGCTGATCCGGCGTGCGTGGGCCGAGCGCGAGCCATTCGCCTTCAACGGACGTTACACCAAGCTGCGGTACGTCAACCTGTGGCCGCGGCCCGTCCAGCAGCCGCACCCACCAATTCACATTCCGGGTGGAGGTTCGCTTGAGACTTTCGACTTTTGCATAGACCACACGTATTCGTATTCGTACCTGAGCTTCGGCGGCTACATTCGCGGCAAACAGCTGATGGATGCCTATTGGGACCGCGTGGCCCAACGCAACACGCCGGACACGTCGCCGTATCGCGCTGGTTTCGCCCAGTTCATCTGCGTGGCGGACACCGACAGCGAGGCCGAGCGGCTCTACGCTCCGCACGTTCATTACTTCTATAACCGCTGCCTGCACGTGTATCCGGGTTTCGCCGATGCGCCGGGCTATCGCACCATCAAAACGATTCAGAAGGGTGTGCTTTCACAGTACGCCCCCGGCTCCCTGTTCCAGGAGCACCCGTGGAAAGATTTGGTGGAGAACGGGCACGTGATTGCGGGCAGCCCCGAGACCGTACGCCAGCGCATGGAAGAGCTGATCGAAGGCCTGAGGGTCGGCAATGTTTTCTGCCTGATGCAAATCGGTGACATGCCCAAGGACAAGTGCATGCACTCGACTCGGCTGTTCGCCGAAAAAGTGATGCCGAAGCTCCGCCACCTGTTTGCTGAGTATGCCGGCGATGGCCGTTTCTGGTGTCATCCGCTGCCAAAACGCGCGGTGCCGGCGGAGGTGCGCGAGCGCCCGCTGGTGGATGCGTAAGGAGATCGCGCGATGGAGCTCAAGACGATAAACACTCACCGCGTCCCGGTTCGTTACTACGAGGGTGGCGAAGGCCCGGCGCTGGTGTTCCTGCATGGAGCCGGCGGCCTGGTGATGGACTTGCAGTTTCTCGATCAGCTCGCCCGGCGATTTCATGTGTACGCACCGCTCGTTCCTGGTTATGGCGACAGTGAAGAGTGTCCCGAGCTGCGGGACATGCTCGACTTCACGTTGCACACCTGGGACGTTGTCGACGCGCTCGGTGTTCGGAATCCGATCCTGGCCGGCTTCTCGATGGGCGGGATGATTGCCGGCGAGATGGCGGCGCTCGCGCCGCACGACGTAGCGCGCCTAGCGTTGATTGCGCCCGCTGGCCTGTGGCTGGACGAGCATCCCATTCCCGACATCTTCGCGATGCTGCCGTACGATTTGCCGAAGGTACTGTTCTATGATGAGGTGGCCGGCGCCCAGGCGATGACCGCGGGCATGGACCTGGGCGATCCCAAATTCTTGCAGGCCTTTCTGGTAGAAAATGCGCGCCAACTCGGTGCGGCCGGCAAGATTTTGTTTCCCATTCCCGAGCGCGGTCTGGCGGGCCGCCTGTACCGCATCCGAGCCAAGACGCTGCTCATCTGGGGCGAAAGCGACAAGCTCATTGCGCCGGCCTACGCGCGCGCCTTTCAAAATGCCATCGCGGACGCCGAAGTGGTGATGATTCCGCAAGCCGGCCACCTGGTACCGTTTGAGAAGACGGCGGAAGTGGTCGCGGCACTTTCGCGTCTGGTGTAGTCCAGGTAGAATTATCCTGATGCGATGGCTGCTCGCGGCGCTGGCGTGGGGAGTCGGAGTCCCGGCGCTCATCGGAGCGGACTGGATTAGAGTCAACTCCCCAAATTTCGAGCTTTACACCACTTCGAGTGAACGCGAAGCGCGCGCGACACTGGATATCTTCGAGCAAGCTCGCGATTTCTTTTTGCGCGTGAAATCCACCGCGCTCGCTGCCCGGTTGCCCGTGACGCTGGTCGGCTTTGGCGATGCGAAAGATTACCGGCTGTATAGCCTGAAATCATTCAAGCCCGCGTATTTCGTCGCCGATGAGCAGCGAGATTACATTGTCATGAGCGATCTTGGCGCCGACCGCACCCGCGCCGCGATTCATGAGTACGTTCACCTGTTGGTGCGCGACTCGGGTTTCGCCCTGCCGGTTTGGCTGAATGAAGGCATGGCGGATGTCTACTCCACCCTCGCAGCCCAGGACGGCAAAATCATGGTGGGCTCGATTCCGCGGGACCGCAATTACGCCCTTACGCATGAAAAATGGATGCGCCTGCCGGCCCTGGTTGCCGTGGGCTTGAATTCTCCGGAATACAACGAGCAGGAGCGCGCCGGTATCTTTTACGGGCAAAGCTGGCTGCTCGCGCACATGCTGATGCTCGGTGACGGGTACGCGGCGAAATTTCCGATGTTTCTGGCAGAAGTCTCAGCCTCGGGTTCCTCGCAGAACGCCTTTTCGAGCTTGTACGGCAAGACGCTGGCCGAAGTCGAGCGTGACATGAGCGCCTATTTTCGGCAGAGCACGATCGGTGGAGCCGTCTATCGAGGCGAATTACAGAAAGTCGATATCGGTCCGGCACGGCCCTCGACCGACCTCGAAACCGCACTTACCTTGGCTACGCTCACAGCGCTTCTGGGCCGTACCGGGGAAGCCTCAGATCGGCTCGAAAAGCTGGCGGGCGCTCATCCGGATGATCCCGAGGTGGAGCAAGCGCTGGCTTACCTCGATTGGCGTCGCGGGAACCTCGATCGGGCGCTCGGGCGTTTCGAGCAGGCGTTGACCCACGGTGCCGGCGGCTGGAAAATCTATTGGGATTACGCCCGGCTGTCCGCTCTGGGAGGGCGCGAGCGCGAACCACGCCTCGCGATGGTGCGAAAGGCGCTCGAATTGAAGCCGGACCTGACGGAGGCACGGCTCATGCTGGGGCAGGAACTTTATGGGATGGGCCGATATGCCGAGGCTCTGGCCGAATTGCGACAGATCCCAAACATCGATCCGCCGCACGCGACTTTGCTATTTGTCACCTTGGCATACCTGTCGGCGCAGTTGAGTCAGCCAAGCGAAGCCCGGCGGTATGCGGAAGAGGCGCGAAAATACGCCCGGACGCCCAGCCAAACAGCCAGTGTCGACAGCCTCCTCGAAGACCTGGAGAACCGGGCGGCGTCCTCATCGCCGGGTCTGCCTCCGCCTCCACCCGATGTGGACGATCCCGGGCCGCCCATACTCCGACACCGCGGGTCTCAGCGCCCGGCTCCCCAGCCGCGATGATCGAGCGGCGGGTTCCTGCGCCCCGGTAGGGAATCCGGCCCCCGCCGGGGTATTCGCTTTCGGGCATGACCACCCTTCAATAGACAGAGCGGCGGGCTACCGCCATCGGGTAACTTCCGGGCATTGACCGATTGAACTTTATGATATAAAGTACTCCACATGAGAAAATTCGCCGATCCTTTCAGGCGGCCGCCACGGCGCCGGTGGGCTCCGCCGGAGATGATTCACGCGCCGCTTCTCGATCCGGCCGCTGGCGTCGGCCGCGTGCAGCCGCGACACGCACTCCTGATCAATCCCTTCTATCCGAAAGATCCAAACGCGAGCTTCGGCAAGCACGTTCTCACGCCCACCCTGGCCTTAACCAGCTTCGCGGCGGCGACCCCGGCTCACTGGACGCTTGAGTACTGGGATGAAAACCTGCTCGACGGGCGGCCGCCCTTTGAGCCGATGCCGGAGCTGGTAGGGATCACGGTCCACTTGACCTTCGCCGAGCGCGCATTTGAACTGGCTCGTTGGTATCGCATCCGCGGCAGCAAAGCCGTGCTGGGTGGCCTGCATGTGCTCTCCTGTCCGGACGAGTGCGCTCCTCACGCGGATGCTCTGGCGGTCGGCGATGGGGTCCAGTTGTGGCCGCGGATTCTCGCCGATGCCGAGCGAGGGAGTTTGCAGCCGCGCTATTTTGCCGCCTATGAAAACGACTACCGCACGGATCCAGCGCCGCGGCGGGATATCCTGCCGAGAAAGAGTTTTTTGACCACCACTAGTTTGATCGCCACTCGCGGCTGTCACAACCGGTGCGGATTCTGCTATCTCTCTACGGACGGACTCCGCATGCCCTACCGCATGCGCGAACCGGCGCAGGTCGCGGCGGAGTTTGAGGACGATGGCCAGCCCTACGCAGTGTTCATCGACAACAATCTGGGTTCGCGTCCGGAGTATCTGCGCGCCTTATGCGAAGCGCTGCGGCCGTTGAAACGGATCTGGAGCGCGGCGGTGTCGATCGACGTCACTGATGACTCGAGCCTCGTTCGATCGATGGCGTTGGCCGGATGCACAGGGGTCTTCGTGGGCTTCGAGTCCCTGGCGGACCAAAACCTCAGCGAGGCACGAAAGCGGACGCCGAAGACCGCCGAGTACGCTCGGCGTGTCGGCATTTTCCACGATCACGGAATTCAGGTGAATGGCTCCTTCGTGCTAGGGTTTGACCACGATCGGAAGGACGTTTTCGACCGGACCGCAGAATGGGTGGAGTATAACCGGCTCGAGTGCGCCACGTTTCACATTCTGACGCCCTATCCGGCTACGCCGCTGTTCCGGCAGATGGAGGCCGAAGGGCGGCTGCTGCATCGCGACTGGAGCCGGTACGACACAGCGCATGCGGTGTTCCGTCCAAAACATATGTCGGCGGAGGAACTCGAGCAAGGCTACGCATGGATTTACCACCGTCTGTTCTCGTACCGATCGATCTGGCGGCGCCGGCCGGAAGATTGGCGTGCGCTAGCTCCGTACCTGGCGATGTCCTACCTCTACAAGCGTTCGAATCGTCTCTGGCACCTTCTGATCCGGCACGATCTCGTGCACGCGGTGTGGTGGCCGCTCGTGGAATTGACGCGAATCCGGCACTTGCGATTCCGCGAGCGGCTCGCGCGGACGGAAACACCGAGCGCGAGGCCCGGCAACGTGGTGGCGGCGGGCGTGTAGAATGCGACACTCGCAGTATGGCCGAAGGTAAAGTCCGGTGGGCGGTACTCGGAGCGGCGAAGATCGCGACGACTAAAGTCATCCCAGCGATGCAGAAAGGCGATTGGTCGGAGGTGATCGGCATCGCCTCGCGCGACTTGGAGAAAGCCAGGCGCGTCGCAAAACAATTCGGCATTCCCAGGGCCTACGGGTCATACGAGGAGGCACTGGCTGACCCGGAGGTAGAAGCGATCTACAATCCGCTGCCGAACCACTTGCATGTACCCTGGTCGATTCGGGCGGTGGAGGCCGGCAAGCATGTGTTGTGTGAGAAGCCGGTCGCGATGGGAGTGGACGAGTGCCGGAAGCTGATCGCCGCGCGCGAGCGCACGGGTCTCAAGATCGGTGAGGCGTTCATGGTGCGCTCGCATCCGCAATGGCTGCGCGCGCAAGAATTGGCGCGGTCGGGGGAAATCGGCGATTTACGGGCGGTGATGGTGGCGTTCAGCTATTTCAATCGCGATCGCGCGAATATCCGTCATGTACCGGAGTTCGGCGGCGGGGCCGTGATGGATATCGGCTGCTATCCGATCCAGATCTCGCGGTTGTTATTCAGCGAAGAACCCGTGAACGTCGTGGCGCGACTGGAGCGCGATCCCGAATTTCACACGGACCGGCTGGCCTCGGCCGTGCTGGAGTTTCCGTCCGGCCATGCGGTGTTCACCTGCGCCACGCAAATGGTTTACCATCAGCGCGCCCAGATTCTCGGAACCAAGGGACGGGTCGAAGTGGAAGTGCCTTTCAACGCGCTGCCGGACCGGCAGACACGTCTTGTGATCGACAGCAGCACAGACCTTTATGGCGGGGGGATACGGGTGGAAGAGATTCGAGCGTGCAACCAGTACCGGATCCAGGGAGACTTGTTCTCGCGCGCGGTCCGCGGCACAACAGAGGTGCCGACGCCGCTTGAGGATTCGATCCGGAACATGGCCGTCATCGAGGCCGTGTTGAAATCGGCACAGACCGGACACGCCGTGACGCCGATCTCGTTCAAACCGTGATCACGATCTTGCCGACGAAATCGCCGCCCGCAAGACAAGCGTACGCCTCGGCCGCCTGCTCGAAAGAGAAGACCTTGTCGACAATCGGCTTAATCTGGTTGACGGCGATGGCTTGATTCATGGCCTCGAACATGGCGGTGCTGCCCACGCCGATACCCCGCAGGCATCCGCCTTTCATCATGAGCGGTATCGGGTTGATCGTGGCAGCCTGCCCCGCGAGGAAGCCGATGAGGGCGACCTGGCCGCCGAAGCCGAGCGCCTCGAAAGACCGGTTGAGAGTGCCCGCGCCGCCGATTTCGAGGATGTGCTCGACACCGCGGCCGCCGGTGAGGCGCGCGACTTCCTTTTCCCACTCGGGCGTGCGTTTGTAGTTGATGCCGTTGGAAGCGCCGAGGCCCGCGGCGAGCTCGAGCTTTTCATCGCTCGAAGAAGTGACAATGACCCTCGCTCCGGCGGCGACGGCGAACTGCAAGCCGAACATGGAAACGCCGCCGGTGCCCAGGCAGAGGACCGTGTCGCCGGGTTTCACCCTAGCTCCAGAGAACATCAGTGCGTTCCACGCCGTCACGCCGGCACAGGGCAGTGTCGCGGCCTCCTCGAACGAAAGATGGTCCGGTATTTTCACCACGCCTTGTTCGTGCAACACGACGGACTCGGCCAGCACGCCATCAAGCGGTACACCCAAGGCCGGGTGGCGCCGCGATGGCGAGCCATCGAACCAGACCTGGAAGAAAGTCCCAGCCACGCGGTCTCCCTTCTGAAAACGAGTGACTCCGGCGCCAACGGCGGTGACTTCCCCGGCGCCGTCCGAGAGCGGGATGGTGGGGCGGGTCACTGGAGTGAAGTAGTGGCCGTTTGCGATCATGTGATCGCGGTAGTTGAGCGACGTGGCTCGCATTCGAATCACGACTTCGCGCGGCCCCGGCTGCGGTTCGGGGCGCGCGGCGCGACGGAGGCCGCCCGGAGGGGTCGATCCGGGGTGAACTTCGTAGACTTGCATGGTTGCCAGGGTAGCATGGGCTCGCGCCGTCTTCGCGAAACCGGGCAGCCCCTTCTCCAAAGCGGACACCCGGTGGCCTTCGTCGACGGAGTGGCAAGGGCGCTTCGTGGCCCAAAAATGAAAGCCGATTGTTGACTCTGGTCCCGATGGCCTCGCGGGGGTCCGATCGGGTAGCCCACCGGGGAATCGATCCAGAGTCCCAGCCTCCATGCGCCCCCGCGTCCAGGCGCTCTCGCGCGGTGGCAAACCGCCCATTGGTTGGTCGAGGACGCGATAGCTCAACTGCTGGCCAAACGTCACCAGCTTTACTTGCTGCGTCAGCTTTTGCTCCACGCCAGGCCGCTACTCGGCCACTAACGTTTCTTGGCGGATGGATGCGTGAATTCTCTGAGCGGCGTAGTGCTCTAGTGCTTCCCGTTGGGCCTCCCCGGGCAACTGTCCATCAATGACCAGTAGGGCAGTGCCATGTTCGATTGCCCAGACGAAGCGTGCCATGAGTACCGGATCATCCCGGCGGATGTCGCCGGCGTTCTGCTGCTCGACCAACGCATCGACCAGCACCTCAAAGGCGGCCTTGGCGTCAGCAACGAATGGATCGTCGGTCGGGGCCGACTCGATGAATCCGCCGAACATCACCCCGTAGTAGGACGAATGCGCGACGTCGAACTGTACGTATCCCCTGGCCATTGCATCAAAGCCGATCCGCCGCGCCCGTTCCGTTCCCAGGCATGGGCGACGACTTGCCCCGGCTTGCGGAACCCTTCGCTCCCTACCGTTGCCAGCAGGGCCTGCTTGTCGGCAAAATGCCGATATAGCGCGCTCGGGGAGACCCCCGAGCCCCTCGCCCACGGTCCTCAGGTGAGATGCTCGACGCCACGCGCCTGGATGGTGCGAAGCGCCTCATCGAGAAGCGCGTGACGCAAGTCGCCGTGGTGGTATGGCTTAGCGGGCTTGTTTCCAGCTTGCCGTTGTGCCGAACGAGCCATAAAAAAATCTTACCCGTAGGTGTTGACAGTGTCAACATCAACTGTTATATTGATGTTGACAGTGCTCACATCGGAAGGAGAGGATCCCGTGCTGAAACGCTTGTGGAAAACAGATGCCCCCTTGACGCTGACCGGTCTCCTAATGCTGCCTGCCCTGGCGTTGGCGGCCGTTGGCCTGATCGTGGACCCGCAAATCATTACGGGCGCACCCGCGTGGTTGAAGCCGGCGAAGTTCGCCGTGTCGATTGCCGCTTATGTGTTCACGCTCGCCTGGATGTTCAGCTTCATCCCCGGCTTTAAGAACACCCGCCGCATCGTGGGATGGGTGACGGCAATCGTCATGGTGCTGGAACTGGCGATCATCAGTTTGCAGGCCTGGCGTGGCACGACCAGCCACTTTAACTTCTCCACTTCCCTCAATGCCGCTTTGTTCGCGGTCATGGGAATGGCTATCGTGCTGCAGACGGTCACGAGCATAGCCGTTGCGATAGCACTCTGGCGGCAGGAGTTTGAAGACCAGGCCCTCGGATGGGCCTTGCGGCTAGGCATGATCATTACGATCATCGGCGCTTTGAGCGGCGCCCTCATGACCAGGCCGACCGCTGCCCAATTGGCTGCCGCGCACGCCGGCCACGCGATGCCGGTCATCGGGGCACACACTGTCGGCGCGCCGGACGGAGGCCCCGGGACACCTGGAACCGGCTGGAGTACCGAGCACGGCGACCTGCGGGTCCCCCATTTCGTCGGCCTGCATGCACTGCAGGCGCTCCCTCTAATCGCTTTCGTGGTGAGGCGCCGGCGACCGCCCGCCGTTGTTCATGCTCGTCTCACCTTAACGGCAGCCGGGAGCTACTTTGTCCTGTTTGCGATCCTGCTTGCACAGGCGTTTCGTGGACAGCCGGTCCTACACCCCGACGCGGTGACGATGGAGACACTCGGTGCATGGGCGCTCGTTACGGCAGTCTGCGCATGGCGGTCCGTTGCTCGCACCGCGACGATCGGTACCCCTGAGATGATTTGAGGCACACCATGTCACCACAGCAGGTTTTTTCTACCGCCAACGCCGTCGCGCTCCTTGCGTGGATCATGCTCGCTGTCTTGCCCGGCCGTCCCTGGGTGACGAAGATGATTACGACGAAAGTCGTTCCTTCGCTCTTTGCAGTGCTCTATACAGCGATTGCCCTTTCGCTGTTTGGGCGCACGTCCGGCGGTTTCTCTACCCTTGCGGGCGTCGGGATGCTATTCTCCAATCCCTGGCTGCTTCTTGCGGGATGGGTACACTACCTGGCCTTTGATCTTCTGGTTGGCTCGTGGGAATTACAGGACGCGCACGAGCACGGCATTTCTCATCTGCTGGTCCTCCCCTGCCTCGCGCTGACGTTCCTGTTCGGCCCGGCCGGATGGCTTCTGTACACGATTTTGCGATCGGTTCGCCGCACGGGCTCACACTGATCGGATTGGGAGGACAACACCATCCTCCATTCTTCGTGCTTTTGATTTCGACAAGGGTTCCCCGCCTGGGACTGGAGCGCTTGTTGGTCTCCGCCTCGCAAGGCAGGTTTCCAACGAAGAAATAGCGCTACGCTTTGGCCGCGCGTCGCCGCGCCGGTTCGATGTTGGGCAGAAAGGCGGTCAGGAGGCCGATAGCGGGGAGAAACGAACAGACCTTGTAGACGAAGGTGATGCTGGTGGCGTCGGCCAGTTCCCCGAGCAGCGCCGCGCCGATGCCTCCCATCCCGAAGGCCAGCCCGAAAAAGAGGCCGGAGACCGCCCCCACTTTACCCGGAACCAAGTCCTGCGCGTAGACGACAATCGCGGTGAATGCTGAAGCCAGCACGATGCCGATGATGACGCTGAGGACCCCGGTCCAGAACAAATTGACGTACGGCAGCGGGAGGCTGAAGGGAAGCACTCCGAGGATCGAGACCCAGATGACATACTTGCGGCCGATGCGGTCGCCGACCGGGCCGCCGATGATCGTGCCCGCGGCCACCGCTCCCAGAAACACAAACAGATGTACCTGAGCGGTGCGTACCGGAACCTGAAATTTCTGAATCAGAAAGAACGTGTAATAACTCGTCAGGCTTGCCAAATAAAAGAACTTCGAGAACACCAGCGCGACCAGGACCGCAAGCGACACCGCAATCTTGCGGGAAGAGAGGTGCAGATGATGCTCGGGCGCGCTGGCGCGTGTCTTGGAACCGGGCTTGCGGTGCGCCTTGTACCAGTGGCCTACCTGCGTCATGATCACGATGGCCACCAGCGCCACGGCCGACAGCCACGCAATGCTGCGTTGTCCAGCGGGAAGTACCAGGAAGGCCGCCAGGAGCGGGCCCAGTGAAGTTCCAAAATTTCCGCCGACCTGAAAGATCGATTGCGCCAGACCGTGCCGCCCGCCAGACGCCATCCGCACAACCCGCGAGGACTCCGGGTGAAATACTGAAGATCCCACACCGACCAACGCCACCGCGCACAGAATTACCAGGAAACTCGGCGCCATCGACAACATCAGCAGACCCGCGAGAGTGAACGTCATGCCAAGCGGCAAGGAATACGGCATGGGACGGCGATCGGTAAAGAGGCCGACCATGGGCTGCAACAGCGATGCCGTGAGTTGCGCGGTAAGGGTAATCAGCCCGATCTGGCCGAAGTCGAGGTGGTACGAAGTTTTGAGGATCGGGTAGAGTGCCGGTATCACCGACTGCAGCATATCGTTCAACAGGTGACACAAGCCGAGCGCAGCCAGGATCCGGAAGGCAGTCTCGCCAGATTGCAAAGCAGAAATAACGCCCGTCGCAGGGGTTACGCTCGCGCTAGAAGACACGTTTTGTAGTGTAGCAGGAGACCGGCTAGCGCCGCCGTGGCTGGCTGGACGGCGGCACGAGGCCCTTGATCCGGAGGTAGGCCACTGCGGTGCCGTACATTTCGTTGTCGTGCGCGATATTGAAGTTCAGCACGGAGAGCTTCGTCACGTCCCGGCCGAACATTTTGACCATCTGGACAGCATCCGCGTCGGTGAGGGAGTTGTAGACCGAGTCGCAATAGTCAAAGGACTCCTTGAGGGCAGCCGTCAGTTCGGCCTTGGTCTTCTTCGATCCCGGGTCTCCGCGCTTCGGTTCGCCCTTTGCCATCCCGCACAGCATCAACTGCAGATCAGCAATGTGGCCGATGATCTCGCCGTAGGTGCGGGTGGTGCCGGGGACAGTCGAAAACGAGTAGTCCGCCTCCGGCATCTCTTCGGCGGCCCGGGTCAGCGTGCTCTTGATGCCGTTGTAGGACTGTTTGACATCGTTGCTCAACGGGTTCTGAGCTTCGAGGGCCCCGGCGGCGGCAAGGGCAGCGATCAACGTTAGGGTGCTGAAGCTTTTCAAGCGCGTTCTCCTCTAAAGGGCTTAGTATACACCGTCTGCGCCGGCATCCAGACTGATCCTCCGCCGACGGAGCCGCCGCGCATGGCCATGCGGGAAGCCCCCGGTAGGTACTGTACCAAACGGCACAGCTAAGAATGGCTAGCCGTTCTAATACAATTCAGTGATAAGATCTATACCACGGCGTGCGGATTTCATGGACGGACGGACTCTCAACAACCGGCATCGCCAAAAGCCACCGGGCTCACAGCAAGAGACCGAGGCGGCACTCCTCAGGGAGTTGAAGAGCGCGGAAGCTAAATTCAAACAAGCCCGGCCTGATGAAAAAAGGGCCGCGGAGAAAGAATTTCGCAACGCGCTGCGCCGTTTCAGCACGCTGATCCTGGATGTGCAAGGGTCGTCCGAGTTCGGCGTCTGATCTATAGCAGACCTGAATCGCCATCAATGCTCAGCCACGGAGCGATGCGCGAGCTCGCCGAATATAGGCAGCGAATAGGTCTCGTTGTGGGCCGCCTTCACCATCATGAAAATCGACATGCCGAGCAATGCCAGCTCCACCAGGCTGTTGAGGGGCATTCGCGGAATCATCGAAAACATCGGCCGCAACACCCAGCCATCCAGAAGCCAGGCGACAAACAGGTACAGACCCTGAAAAGCGTGAAAGCGGACGTCTCGATCATTCCGGAACCTCTCCGAGGCGAGGACGACAATCGAAGCGATCCAGCCGAGTCCCGGCACATAGCAGAGGATGGCGGCGGTGCGGGGCGAGAATTGGGAAAGCGGATCATGCCCGGCCGGGCGCGCCGCGGCGGGTCCCGGCTGGGGGCGACCGCAGTGGGGGCAATAGGCGTCGCTGCCGCCGACCGGTTGTCCGCACTGGCTGCAAAAGGGCATCTACCCTTTCATACGTTATGCGAGACGCGCAAGTTCACGCAAGTGAAACCGGGTGCGTGGTAAGATCGACGCCATGCGTGTCCTGGCTCGTGGCTGGCTGCTGGTGGCCTGCGCGGCGGCCTTGCCCGCGGCCAAGAACCTGGAGATCTATTTCATCGACGTGGAGGGCGGCCAATCGACGCTGTTTGTCGCCCCTTCGGGCGACTCTTTGTTGATGGATGTGGGATACGGGGGGTTTAATGGCCGGGATCCCGGTCGCATCCTCGCGGCGGCCAAGGCCGCGGGGGTCAAGAAGATCGATGCCTTGGTGATCTCTCACTATCACCAAGACCACGTGGGAGGGCTTCCGGATGTCGCCGCCAAGCTTCCCATCCGAACCTTCATCGATCACGGGCCGAATACAGAGACCGACAAGGATTCGACGGTTCGCTACAACATGTACAGCGACTTCAGCTCTAAGGGGACTCGCGTCTCGGTCAAACCCGGCGATACGATTCCGATCCGGGGGCTGGAGGTCCGCGTGCTGGCAGGGGCGGGGAAGACTCTCGAGGCACCGCTGCCGGGCGCCGGCCAAGCCAATCCCGAGTGCGCGGCGTTTCGTCCCGACGCCGCCGAGGTGGCCGGCGAGAATCAGCAATCGCTCGGCCTGCTGATCACCTTCGGCGACTTTCGCATCCTCGATTTAGGCGATCTCACCACCAGCCGGGAGCACGACCTGGTGTGCCCGGCGAACAAGATTGGCAAGGTGGACGTTTTCGTAGCCTCGCACCACATGGGCGCCAACGCGAACACTCCGCAACTGGTGCACGCGATCCACGCCAAAATCGCCATCGGGGACAACGGTCCCCGTAAAGGCGGCTCGCCGGGAGCCTGGCAGACGCTGCACGCGACGCCCGGCCTGATGGACATCTGGCAATTGCATTACGCCATCGAAGGTGGAAAGGACCACAACTCGCCCGACACATTTCTGGCCAATGTCGACGAGATCTGCCGGGGCAACTGGCTGCGGCTGACCGCTGAACGAGACGGCTCCTTCACAGTCTTCAACAGCCGCAACAAGTTCGAGAAAAGGTACGCCAGATAAAGATAGGTGTCACCTGGGCGCCTGAGGTGCCTGCTCTTGGGTCTGGTCGGCGGGGAGCGGCTCCGGCGTATCGTATTTGATTTCCGACTCGGTCGAAAACTTCCGGTACAGGCGGAACTCCTCGTCCAGGCGGCTCAGCGTATCACTGGTTCCGATGCGGGAGTCTGCCTTCAAGGGCAGCAGGAATCGGTGGTCGCTGAGGGTCTGGTAATCGTAATCAAGCACGGTTTCGGCTTGCCGGATCGGGAAGTCGGCGGGGACATCCCTTGAAACCATGCTCACCCGCAGCACCTGGTGCGTCTCCCGATCGACATACACCAGTCCGCTATAGGCGGGCACAAACTGCTGTTGACGCTGGTAGTCGAGCACCCACTGCGAGCGCGCCTTGGCCACGTCG
>Ga0306926_10005085_pt1 | contig 13948 bp, 10 predicted proteins | sample flu12Cox44000178_FD_203759 | JGI IMG/M metagenome (GOLD analysis project Ga0306926, IMG submission 203759) | Lab enrichment of tropical soil microbial communities from Luquillo Experimental Forest, Puerto Rico - flux8day.12C.oxic.44.000.178 (v2)... | ecosystem: Environmental > Terrestrial >...
TGTATTTGTGGACCCGCGAGTTGCCGTAGCCGTCGGAGACGTAGAGGTGGTCGGCCTGCGGCGAGAGTGCCGTGTGGGTGCAGCGGTGAAACGGCTCGCCGCTCATATAGGGGGCGGGCTTGCCGGGGACGCCAATGGTCAGCAAGACCTTCCCGTCGAGCGTGCAGTGGCGAACCGTGTGGTCGCCGTCATCGGTCAGCCAGAGGGTTTCGTCGGGGGCCATGTAAACGCCGTGCGGCCGGACAAAGACGCCCTCGCCCCACGAGCGTAGGAAATTGCCGTCGCGGTCGAACACGCACATCGGATGCCGGCCGCGATTAAAGGCATAAACATTGTCGTGCCGGTCGACGCCGACCGCCGCGACATCGGCGTTGAACTCCATGCCGGGCGGGAGCTTCGCCCAGTCGTCCTTGATCTCGTAGCGGTAGCCATCGGTCCCGAGTGTCGCAGGCATAGCGGTTCCTCTCCCCTCGCAGAAGCTGCTCGCACCGATTATAGAAGCCTCGGTGGGGGCTTTGACAGAGGCCCAAGGCTGCCCAAATCTTCCCATGCCAGACGGTCGGATGGCCGCTTTCCGCCGCTGTGCGGGGAGAGGAAAGTCCGGGCTCCACGGAGGTGCGGTGCCGGGTAACCCCCGGCGGGGGCGACCCCAGGGAAAGTGCCACAGAAAGGACACCGCCGGCCCTCTCCGGCGCGCCGGAGCGGACGGCAAGGGTGAAACGGTGCGGTAAGAGCGCACCGCGCCGCCGGCAACGGCGGCGGCAGGGAAAACCTCACCGGGAGCAAGACCAAGTAGGAGCGGCAGGCGCACCCGATCGCTCGGGCGCGCCGGGCGGGCCTCCGCGCCGCCGCTCGGGTCGGTCGCACGAGGCGCTCGGCGACGGGCGTCCCAGAGGAATGGCCATCACCGTTCCCGGCGTTTTTGCCGGGCGACGGGACAGAACCCGGCTTACACGCCGTCTGGCGCCGACCTGGCAGTGGACGTTTTGGCGGATCAAATCGGGATAAGTGCGATTTTTGGGGGACAACCGTGTGGATTGCCGAATCCGCTGTTGCTTGTCTAAGCAGACCGCGTAGCGTCGCAGTCGTGGTCGACGCGCAGTGTTTCGCGGCCGTGACCCGGGATAGGGAATGAAGCGGGGGTACGCGAGGCGTCAAGCCACACTAGGGGGAAGGTGCGGGCGATCCGATCGGGTCGCCCGTGCCTTTTTGAGGCACGCCAGACCCATCCTTCTGCCGTCCTTTAGCGCCCTATTTTGCCGATGACGATAGATGGCATCATCATCAGGGACAGCCGAACCGTGGTGCACGCCTCAGCAGTACGATGACTGCGAGATGCTGATCGCGGATGGGAAATTGGTCGAGCACACAGCGACCGAGACGCGATGATGCGCCTCTGGCAACGCCCACCAGGGCGCGAGTGTCCTGCCACTTGTAATTGGCAGCAGGTGAGCAACTAGATGATGTGTTGGAATAGATGGGCCACAGTCCTTTTCGAAATCCACGGTTTTATTTTGAAAAACTGTTGACTCCCATACGATACCATGCGATACCACGATAGCCCATGGGCGGGCACTGCGGATGGGGGGAACTTCGGCGGTGCCTATCGGGCGCCCCTTGCCGAGAGTCCACGGGCGAGCGTTGGGGGAAGAAGTGGCACTCTTTATGTCCACTTATGTGAACAAGGTCGACCGCAAGGGGCGGGTTTCAGTGCCGGCGACCTTTCGCACCGCTTTAGCTGATCAGAGCTTTGACGGCATCGTCGCCTTCCCCTCTTTGGACTATGCTGCGCTCGAAGCGACGGGTATCGATCGCATGGAGGCAGTTTCTGCGGGGCTGGACGAACTCGAGCAACAGGATGAGCAGCAGTGCCTGGCGACCCTGATATTGGCCCGATCTCAACGGCTGCCTTTTGATCCCGAAGGGCGAATCGTGCTGCCCGAAAAATTCACAACGTACGCACATATCACCGAGAGCGCGGCCTTTGTCGGGCTCGGCCCGGCCTTCCAGATTTGGGAACCCAATCGCTTTGCGGAGCACGAGGCAGCGTTGCTCGAACGCGCACGCCGACAAGGTACGAGAATGCCACCGCTCGGCAGCCTGGCTGGTCGACGGCAATGACCACCGGACGCCCCGAACTGGAAGCGGCGGATTCAGATTCCGTGTCCGACGCGCGCCGACCGACTGCGCACATTCCGGTGCTGGTGAACGCCGTGCTCGCTGCCTTGGCGCCGCGCGACAATGCTGTTTACGTTGACGCCACTTTCGGTGCTGGTGGCTACAGCGTGGCGCTGCTCGGTGCTGCTCGTTGCCGCGTTTTCGGAATCGATCGCGACCCCGAGGCCGTGCGGCGCGGGCGCGAGCTGGCTGGGCCTATGGGCGGACGACTGACGATTATCGAGGGTCGCTTTGGCGAGATGGTTCGCCTACTCGCCCCCCTGACTGTGGGGCCGATCGCTGGCATCACTTTCGATTTGGGCGTTTCCTCAACGCAACTCGATACGCCTGAGCGCGGTTTCTCGTTTCGCTTCGACGGACCCCTCGATATGCGGATGAGCGGTGAGGTTCCGAGCGCCGCGGATCTGATTGCCTCTCTGTCCGAACGGGAGCTACGCGCGCTGATCCGCGAATTCGGCGAAGAACGTTTTGCCGGCCGGGTTGCTCGCGCAATCACCGCGGCACGCGATCGCCGGCCCATTCGACGCACGATGGAGCTCGCCGAAATCGTGCGTGCCGCGGTGCCGAAATCCGAGCCGGGACAGGACCCGGCAACTCGGACTTTCCAGGCTCTTCGGATCGCCGTCAATGACGAGCTTGGTGAGCTCGATCGCGGGCTCGTCGCGGCCGAGCAGTTGTTGATGCAGGGTGGTCGGCTGACGGTGGTCTCGTTTCATTCACTCGAGGACCGGCGGGTCAAGCGATTTCTACAGAAGCGCGGGGAGCGAGCTCCTCAGACGTCTCGCCACAGACCCGATCAGGTCCGCGGACCGGCACCAAGCTTCAAATTGCTGGGGCGCAGACCGGTCAGGCCCGATCCCGCGGAAATCGCGCGCAATCCCCGGGCACGGGCGGCGCGGCTGCGAGCGGCAGAGAGGACCACGGCGACCGCTTGGCCCGCCGGCAGCGCGAGTCCGGATCGCCACCGGAAGGGGCGAAGCGCATGATCAAGCTCAGTAGCGTATTTTGGCTGGTTCTCGTTTCGCTGACTGGCTTTGCGATGTTCGCTGTCAAGTACGGGGTCCAGTCTTTGGAGGACGAGCTCAACCGAGCGAAAAGAGCAACAATCGCCGAAGAGCACGCGATCCGTGCCGACGAGGCTGAATGGGCTTACCTGACTCGACCCGAAACCCTCGATGAGATGAACCGACGCCATCTGTCGCTGGGTCCGATCGCAACCAAACAACTCCGCACCAGCGTCATCGATATTCCGTTGCGCTTCGCGGCCCCTCTGGTAGCCGACGCCCCCGTCGTCTCGGTCGCCGGGCAACCGCCAGAGAGCGCGTCGTTGACGGTCCCGGTATCGACCATTGCACCGGCATCGCCGGAAAAACCGGCAGAAGTCATGGAACCCGCCAAGCCCGCGCCAGCAAAGACGTTGGCAAAACCAGCGGCGTCGCGGCGCCCAAGATCTCTTGATGAGTTGATCGCACTGGTCGCAGCGAGCCGATGACGATTGCAACGGAAAAGTTCGACGACAATCCATGCCGGCCGCGGCACTTCAAGCCACCTCCTTGTGTGGCCGTCATTCCCGATGGGCCCGCAAAGCAAGCTATCGAAGCCTGCCGCACTCGGCTCCTTGTGACCGGGGGGTTGTTTGCTCTCGTCTTTGCTGTAGTGGCATTGCGGGTCGTCGAAATCGTGGCTGTCGGCGGCGGCACCGCCGAATCGCAAATCGCGCGCTTTCGGATCGTCGCAACGCCGGCACCCAGCCACGCCGATATCGTCGATCGCAACGGCAACGTTCTCGCCGCAACCCTCGACAGCCCCTCGCTTTATGCCAATCCAAAGCAAATCCTTGACGCAGCCGAGGCCACCAACAAGCTTGTAAGCGTCTTGCCGACTCTTGGCGCCGCTGAGGTCTCCGCTAAGCTCACCTCCGGTAAGAGCTTTGTGTGGATCAGGCGTCACTTGACGCCCGTCGAGCAATACAGTGTCAATCAGCTCGGCATCCCGGGCCTGGAATTCGAACACGAGGAGCGCCGCGTCTATCCCGACGGCGACTTGACATCGCATGTCGTCGGTTACACCGGTATCGATAACGCAGGTTTCGCCGGAATCGAGCGCGGCCTCGACGGTGTGCTAAGGGGGCGCCGGGAGCCGCTTCAGCTCTCGCTCGACCTTCGTCTGCAATACATTCTTCACGAGGAATTACAACGAGTTATCGACGATTTCACTGGGAAGGGCGGCGCAGGATTGATCATGGACGTCAATTCCGGCGAAATTCTCGCGATGGCATCGCTACCGGATTTCGATCCAAACCATCCCATCTTCCCGGATCCAGAACATCCCGCCGTTCCTCTCGTTGACCGGATGTTCAATCGGCTAACCCTCGGCGTCTACGAGCTTGGTTCGATCTTCAAGATTTTCACCGTGGCCATGGCACTCGATTACGGTACTTCAACTGTCACCAGCACCTATGATGCAAGTCATCCGATAAGGATCGGGCGCTTCACGATCTCGGATTATCATGGCAAACATCGGGTATTGAGCGTCCCCGAAATCCTCATGTACTCCTCCAACATTGGGGCGGCCCGCATGGCTGTCGCTGCTGGCGCCCAAAGGCAGAAGGAGTTCCTCGCGCGGCTTGGGCTGTTGAAGACTCCGAAGATCGAGATCTCCGAGGTGGGGGCACCGCACTATCCGGCAAAATGGCGCGAAGTCAACGTGATGACGATCGCGTTCGGTCATGGAATTTCGGTAACCCCCCTAAGCTTCGCAACTGCCGCGGGGGCGCTAGTCAATGGTGGGATCCTTCGCCAGGCCACGCTCCTCAAACTTCCGGCCGGCTTTGAGCCGGCAGGTCAGCGGGTTATTTCAGCAAAAACCTCGGAACAAATGCGCAAGCTGATGCGATTGGTGGTTGAGCACGGAACGGGCGCGATGGCCGCGGCCCCAGGCTATGTCGTCGGCGGCAAGACCGGAACGGCAGACAAGGTTTCGGGTAGGCACTACGCTGAGCGAAAGCTGCTCTCGAGCTTTGTCGGGGTTTTTCCAATCAACGATCCAAAATATCTCGTCTTGACTATGATTGACGAACCACACCCGAATAAGCAAAGCCACGGCTATGCGACCGCGGGTTGGACTGTGGCGCCGGCAACCAGTCGCATAATCGAGCGCATCGCGCCCCTCTTAGGAGTGCAACCAGTCGATGAATCGTCGCCCGAAGTGCAGCGAGCACTAATGGTCGACAGCCTACAAGGTAAGCGGATTGAGGCTTACTGAGCTCAGTGGTCTGGCCGTCGGCGCTTTGCCGATCGCCGACCCGGAGATAGCGGGGCTCAGTGCTGACTCTCGGACCATTCGACCGGGCTTTCTCTTTGTCGCTCTACCGGGTACGCGCATCCATGGGCGGATTTTCGCCGCCGATGCAGTGTCACGCGGCGCAGTCGCGATCCTGACCGACAATGCCGATGCTCTCGGGCTCCCTCCCGAACGACGCGAGCAGCTTGCGATCCTGGTCGATGCAAACCCTCACCGCCAACTAGCGCTTCTCGCGGCGCGTTTCTACGGCCGGCAACCGTCCACCGTTGTCGCCGTTACGGGCACCAATGGCAAGACGTCGGTCGTTCATTTTGTCCGCGAGATCTGGACGGCAATCGGACTTTCCGCGGCTAGTCTCGGGACGCTCGGTCTGGTGACCGCGACCATGACGCGCCCTGGCACTTTGACGACCCCGGATCCCGTGGCGCTCCACCGCGAACTCGCAGCCCTTGCTGCGAATGGCATCGAGCAACTAGCGATCGAAGCTTCGAGCCATGGTCTCCACCAATGCCGGCTCGACGGTCTCGTTGTGACCGCGGCCGGATTTACCAACCTGACCCGGGATCATCTCGACTACCACGGGGGCATGGCGCATTACCGCGCTGCGAAAGAGCGGCTGTTCACCTCGATTCTGGTCCCGGGCGGATCAGCCGTCCTCAACATCGACAGCGGTGAATTCGACCGTCTGGCCGCGATATGCCGCGAAACGGGCCATCCGGTCCTGGCTTATGGTGCCGACTCAGCCGCGGATCTCCGCTTTGTTGCTGGCGAGCCGAAAGGCAACAGCCAGGCTCTGCTCCTCGATGTTTTTGGTCATCGCCACCGGTTGGTATTGCCGCTCGCAGGCGCCTTCCAGGCGATGAATGCGCTGGCGGCGCTCGGTCTTGTTATCGCAGCGGGCGGTCCGGCCGGGACGGCCATCGAGGCCCTTGCTCATTTGACGGGTGTCCCCGGTCGACTGCAGTTCATCGCCGAGCGAAAGGACGGCGGGGGGATTGTCGTCGATTATGCCCACACACCGGACGCGCTCGCTACCGTCCTTGAGACGTTGCGTCCGCATACGTCGCGGCGGCTTATCGCCTTGTTCGGCTGCGGCGGCAACCGCGATGCTGGCAAGCGCCCGCTGATGGGGCGTACAGCTGCGCGCCTGGCAGACCGGGTTTACGTAACAGACGACAATCCGCGAAACGAAGCGCCGGCAGCGATCCGCCGCGCGATCCTCGCCGCCGCCCCGAATGCTACCGAGATCGCCGATCGGCGCGAGGCGATAGCAGCGGCAATTGCCGATACTGGCCCTGGCGACCTTCTGGTCATTGCCGGCAAGGGGCACGAGGCCGGCCAAATCATTGGCAACGAGACGCATCCCTTCCACGATGCGACGGTCGCCCTCCAGATCCTCCAATTGAGTCCGGCTTCTTGTGCTTGGCGGACCATCTGATGAGGTCGCTATGGACCGCCGAAGACGCTGCGGCCGCGACGGGCGGATCGAGCAACACGAATTGGACTGCCACCGGCGTCTCTATCGATTCTCGCAGCCTTGCCGCGGGTGACCTATTTGTGGCATTGCGCGGCCCGAACCACGACGGCCATGACTTTGTCGCTGCCGCCCTTGAGCGAGGCGCCATCGCAGCGATGGTTGACCGCGAGATCCCCCATTTGTCGACGGCGCCGCTGCTGCGCGTTGCCGACACATTGCTCGGCCTCGCCGCTCTTGGCGCGGCGGCGCGTAAGCGCAGCGATGCCCGCATCATTGCGGTTACCGGAAGCGTCGGCAAGACCAGCACAAAGGAGGCGTTGCGTTTGGCGCTCGCTTCCTGCAACTCGACCTTTGCTTCAGCTGGGGGCCTCAACAATCATTGGGGTGCACCGCTTTCGCTCACCCGGCTACCGCCAGAGGCTGCCTACGGCATTTTCGAGCTAGGGATGAACCATGCCGGTGAGATCGCTGCTCTTACCCGGATGGTTCGGCCTCACGTAGCGGTCATCACGACGATCGAGCCCGCCCATCTCCGCTTCTTTCCCTCGGTGAGGGCGATCGCCGATGCCAAGGCGGAAATTTTTCTTGGGCTCGAACCGGGTGGTATCGCCGTCCTGAACCGCGATAATCCGCATTTCGCGCGGTTGGCAGCCGCGGGACGAGCGCACGCGGCGCAGGTGCTTAGTTTCGGTACCCACCCGGAAGCCACGGTGCGGCTCGTCAATCATGTACTCGAGCCGCGCCGCAGCAGCTTTGATGTTGCGCTTCCCGGACTTACGTTGCGTTGTCAGCTCCCGACACCCGGCCGGCATTGGATGATGAACGCGCTCGCCGTTCTCGCGGCAGTGACAGCGTCCGGGGCCGATCCGCGTCGCGCCGTCGAGGCATTCGCCCAGCTTGAGGAGTTGCCGGGACGCGGTCGACGCTACGAGCTTTCGTGGCGAGGCGGGACGTTGACCTTGCTCGATGAGAGCTACAATGCGAGCCCGGCGGCCATGCGGGCCGCTCTGGCAGTACTGGCCGCGATCCCGCCGGCCACGGGCGCGAGGCGGGTGGCCGTGCTCGGTGATATGTTGGAACTTGGTGAGGCGACCGAGCGACTTCACCGTGAACTGGCGGAGCCGCTCGCCGGATCTGGGGTCGATCGGGTCTTTCTCGTGGGGAGAGCCGTTGCGGCGCTCTACGATGTTCTGCCCGATTCGAAGCGGGGTGGGTTGTGGCCCACGGCAGATGAGGCTATCCCTGAGTTGCTTCGCTTTGTGCGCGCCGGCGATGTCGTGACGGTCAAAGGCTCCCAGGGAATCGGCCTCGGCTTCATCGTTGAGCGACTGCGCGCTGAATCGGCGCGGACAGAGACATGATCGTATGCTCTACCCATTGTTTTTTCCTCTGGCGGATCAGTTTCAGGCCTTCAACCTGTTCCGTTATATCACCTTCCGGTCGGGAGGAGCCGCGGTCACCGCGCTACTGATCAGCTTTTTGTGCGGTCCGTATATCATCGCATGGCTGCGATCAAAGCAGGCTAACGGCCAGCCGATCCGTCCCGACGGTCCCGACGGGCATCTAACGCGCAAGAAGGGAACACCGACGATGGGCGGGTTCCTGATTCTGCTGGCGCTGACGATTTCGACCCTGGTGTGGGCGGATCTGGCAAACGCTTATGTGTGGATCGTGCTTCTGGCCACCGTCGGGTTTGGTCTGATCGGCTTTTTCGACGACTACCGGAAGCTTCGACGAAATTCGCACCACGGGCTTTCTGGTAGGGCCAAGCTCGGCCTGGAAATTCTCCTCAGCGCCTCCGCCTGCATCGCGGTGACCTATGTGACGCCCCCGGGCCTGGCTAATGCGCTCGCCGTGCCGTTTTTCAAGAATGTGCTGGTCGAACTTGGCTGGTTTTTTGTGCCGTTCGGCGTTCTGGTGATCATCGGCGCCTCGAATGCGGTTAACCTGACCGACGGGCTTGACGGGCTCGCTATCGTTCCCTCGATGATCGCCGCCGGTTGTTTTGCATTTATCGCCTATCTCGTCGGCAATGCGATCTTTGCCAATTACTTGCAGATCCACCACGTCGCCGGCGCGGGCGAGCTCGCCGTCTTTTGCGGAGCGATGGTCGGAGCGAGCCTTGGGTTCTTGTGGTTCAACGCTCCCCCGGCGATGGTTTTTATGGGCGACACGGGATCGCTGTCTATCGGTGCCGCTCTTGGCACGATAAGTGTCGTCACCAAGCACGAACTCGTGCTCGCGATCATCGGCGGTCTGTTCGTTCTCGAGGCAGTCTCGGTCATCGTTCAAGTCGCAAGCTTTAAGATGACTGGACGGCGTGTCTTCCGGATGGCGCCGCTGCACCATCATTTTGAGCAGAAGGGCTGGGAGGAGCCGACCATCGTCATACGATTTTGGATCATCGCCTGGATTCTGGCGATCGCGGGGCTGGCCACGTTGAAATTGCGCTGAAACGTGATGCCGGTTGGACTATACGAATGGTAGCCGGATGTAATCGGTTACGCTACATATTGGGACCAAAGGGCCTGGTCGTGTCGCTCAATCATGCCATACGAGAGTTATTTGATAAGCCCGACCGCAAGCTTTGCGTTAAGCGCCGCGGGGATCGTTGCGAATGAGGTTTGCGCGCATCGACCAGAGCCCGGTAGCGCTTTGGTGGTGGACGATCGATCGGTGGAGCTTCGCCGCAATCTGCATCCTGATCGGGTTCGGCGTTGTGTTGAGCCTAGCAGCGAGCCCGCCAGTCGCTGAGCGGATCGGTTATGACGGCCTGCACTTTGTCCGCCGCCATCTGGCTATGCTCCCGTTGGCGATGGGCCTGATGTTTGCTGTGTCGCTACAGCCACCGCGGACTATCCGCCGCATTGCCGTCATTGGTTTTGCGGTTGCGTTGGCGCTGCTTTCTCTGACCTTTGTCGTCGGAGCAGAGATCAAAGGCGCGAGGCGGTGGATCAATTTGCCAGGGTTATCGGTGCAGCCGTCCGAATTCGTTAAGCCGACCTTTGCTGTGCTCGCCGCATGGCTGTTCTCGGAGCAGAAGTTGCGTCCGGGCTTTCCTGGCAATCTGATCTGCATCGGGCTGTTCCTCGGGATCGCCGGAATGCTGATCAAGCAGCCGGATTTTGGTATGGCGGCCGTAGTTGCGATCGTGTGGTTTGCACAATTCTACATCGCAGGGCTGCGGCTCTACTGGGTAGTAGCGGGTGCCCTTTCCGGGCTCGGGGGGCTAGTCGGTGCTTATCTCTACCTGCCTCATGTCAAGGTCCGGATAGATCATTTTCTCGACCCGTCGGCTGGCGACAGCTATCAGGTAAACCGCTCCATCGAGGCCTTTGCCAATGGCGGACTGTGGGGTCGTGGTCCGGGTGAGGGGCAAGTGAAAGACGTCCTCCCGGACGCCCACGCCGACTTTGTCTTCGCTGTCGCTGGCGAAGAGTTCGGCGTCATTGTCTGTCTTGTTGTTGTCGGGCTGTTTACCTTCATCGTACTGCGCGGATTTTCTAAACTGTTGCATGAGGGAAGTTTGTTCGTGCTGCTCGGTGCGACCGGCTTGCTGATCCAGTTCGGGCTTCAGGCAGTGATAAATATGGCATCGAGCCTGAACTTAATTCCGACCAAGGGGATGACGCTGCCCTTTCTCTCATATGGCGGATCGTCGTTCCTCGCTCTTGGGCTGGGCATGGGAATGATGCTCGCGCTGACCCGTCGGCGGCTCGCCGGAGGCGCGCCGTGAGCGTGTCTGTCGTGCTCGCTGCAGGTGGGACCGGAGGACATCTGTTTCCAGCGGAGGCTTTGGCGAGCGAGTTGCTGGCCCGCGAGATTAGGGTCCACCTCTTGAGCGACGAGCGAGCCGATGCAATCGCCCTACGTCTCGTAGGGGTTGAAACCCATCGCGTTCGCGTCGGGCAATTCGGCGGCGGACCGGGTCAGGCCGTTCGGGCCCTCGTCGAACTGGCACTTGGCGCTATTCAGGCGCGTGAGGTGTTGCGCCAGCTGGCGCCGACCGTCGTCATCGGTTTCGGTGGCTACCCTTCGGTCCCGACAATGCTCGCGGCCACCTATCTTCGGCTGCCGACGCTCGTTCACGAACAGAACGCGGTGCTTGGGCGCGCCAATCGGCTGCTGGCGCCGCGCGCTCGGCGGATCGCCACCAGTTTTGCCGCGACGACAGGTCTGCGCCTTGCCGACCGCATCCGTGCTGTGCATACCGGAAATCCCGTGCGGCCGGCGGTTCTGGCGGTTGACAGTGCCGGCTACCAAGCCCCGAGAGCCAGCCGACCGATCGAGCTGCTGATCATGGGCGGCAGTCAGGGCGCGCGCGTGTTAAGCGAGGTTGTCCCGTTGGCTCTCAGGGCCTTGCCGGAGGGACTGCGCACTGTATTGCGGGTCAGCCAGCAGGTGCGTCCGGAGGACATCGCTACCGTAAAGGAGATATACCGCAGAACGGGGATAGCTGCAGACGTGGGTACCTTTTTCGACGATGTGCCGGCGAGGCTGGCGCGAGCGCATCTGGCGATTTGTCGTGCCGGGGCCTCCAGCATGGCTGAGCTCGCAGCGATCGGCCGGCCAGCAGTATTGATCCCATATCCGCATGCGACTGATGATCATCAGACCGCGAACGCCCGAGCTTTCGCCGAAGCCGGCGGTGGTTGGGTCATCCCGCAGTCGGGCTTCTCCCCGAGCACCTTCTCCCGTTTCCTCGATCGGCTGCTTGCCGACGGAGCAGCATTGTCAGCAGCTGCGGGGCACGCGCATGCCTTTGGACGGCGCGATGCTACGCAACGTCTGGCACGACTGGCCTTCGATCTCATACCCGGTGCCGGGCATTCTTCCGAATTTCAAGGGCGCGCCGCATGAGAACGCTTCCTCGGACGATTGGCCCGCTGCATTTCGTTGGCATCGGCGGGATCGGCATGAGCGGCATCGCCGAGGTGCTGCACAATCTCGGCTACAGGATTCAAGGCAGCGATCTTGCGAGCGGCGCCAATGTACGGCGGCTGATTGACCTCGGGATCCCCGTGGCAATAGGACATGATGCCGAAAACTTGGGGGCGGCAGAGGTGGTGGTGACCTCCTCCGCGGTCAAATCCGACAATCCGGAAGTCGTAGCGGCACGGGTTCGCCGCTTGCCAGTGGTACGTCGCGCCGAGATGCTCGGCGAGCTGATGCGGCTCAAATGGTCACTGGCGATCGCTGGGACCCACGGCAAGACGACAACGACCTCGATAATAGGTACGCTGCTTGAGATGGCGCAGCTCGACCCGACTGTGATCAACGGCGGGATCATCAACGCCTACGGCACAAACACCCGTTTGGGAGCTGGCGACTGGATGGTGGTGGAGGCCGACGAGAGCGACGGGACCTTCACCCGATTACCCGCGACGATCGCAATAGTCACCAATATCGATCCCGAGCATCTCGATTTCTACGGCAGCTTCAATGCGCTGTGTCAAGCCTTCGAGACGTTCGTCGGTAATATTCCGTTCTACGGATTTGCTGCGTTATGCATAGATCATCCCGTAGTCGAAGGGATGATCCCTGGGCTGTCTGACCGCCGGGTGCTGACCTATGGTTTCAGCCCGCGGGCCGATATCCGCGCCGTCAACGTCCGGCTGGGACGCGACGGAGCCCGATTTGACGCCATCGTGTCTGACGCGTTATCGGATCGAGGGCGAACGATTGCCGACCTGTTCCTACCCATGTTTGGGCAGCATAACGTGCAAAATTCGCTCGCCGCGGTCGCGGTTGCCGAGGCGATGGGGCTCGGCGACGAGGCGCTACAAAGCGCGCTGGGTAGTTTTCGAGGAGTCAAGCGCCGCTTCACCAAGACCGGGGAGTGGTGTGGGGTGACCGTGATCGATGATTACGGGCATCACCCGGTCGAGATAGCGGCGGTACTAAAGGCGGCCCGCGCGATTGTCGAGGGTCGAGTGATCGCCGTGGTTCAGCCGCATCGCTTTACCCGGGTACTGCATCTTTTCGACGGGTTCTGCACTTGCTTCAACGATGCCGACATCGTTCTGGTCGCAGATGTCTATGCCGCGGGCGAAACTCCGATCGAAGGGGTCACCCGGGAGGCTGTCGTCGGCGGTCTGATCGAGCGCGGCCATCGCAACGTACGCCCCCTTTGTAGCCCGCAGGATCTCGCTCCCCTCGTAAGGGAGCTGGCCAGGCCGGGTGACATAGTCGTGTGCCTGGGGGCGGGCTCGATCACCAACTGGGCGAATAGCCTCCCGGGCGAACTCGCCTGCCTAAGCTCCCCGAGCCGACCCGCGTGAGGGAACGACGCGAAGACGCGGTGTCTGGAAAGCTTCCACCGGTGCGCGGAAAGCTGACCGCAAATGCGCCGATCGGCAGGCAGACCTGGTTCGGCGTCGGTGGTCCGGCGGAAATCATGTTCCGGCCTGCAGACGCGCACGATCTCGCCGCCTTCCTTGCGGCGCTGCCGATTGAAATTCCGGTGACAATAATCGGGGTCGGCTCCAATTTGCTGGTTCGCGATGGCGGCGTTCCTGGCGTCACGATCCGCCTGGGCCGGGCACTGGCGAACATTGTCATTGAAGAGGGGGAGGTTCATGTCGGCGCGGGCGCGCTTGACCGAATTGTTGCCCTGGCTGCGGCGGAAGCTGGGCTCGCTGGGATGGAATTCCTGTCCGGCATCCCTGGGACCATCGGTGGAAGTCTGCGGATGAACGCCGGCGCCTATGGCAAGGAAATCAAAGACGTGCTCGTTTCAGCAACGGCGCTCGACCGTAGCGGCCGCAGCCACACGCTCGACTGCGCTTCGATGAAGCTTGGTTATCGTCATTGTGGTGTCGACCCTGGGTGGATCTTCGTCGGAGCTCGATTGCGCGGCCTCGTCGGCGATCGCTCGGAAATCGCCAAAAGGTTGATGGCGATTTGTGAAATGCGCAACATCACCCAGCCCGTGCGCGCGCGCACCTCAGGTTCCACTTTTGCGAATCCACCCGGTGAGTCCGCATGGCG
>Ga0306926_10005091_pt1 | contig 13941 bp, 14 predicted proteins | sample flu12Cox44000178_FD_203759 | JGI IMG/M metagenome (GOLD analysis project Ga0306926, IMG submission 203759) | Lab enrichment of tropical soil microbial communities from Luquillo Experimental Forest, Puerto Rico - flux8day.12C.oxic.44.000.178 (v2)... | ecosystem: Environmental > Terrestrial >...
GAACTTGTGTTTGCGATTTTGGAGTAGAGCCAATGGCTGTTCTGAGGCAACTGAGTCAACCGGCATGGGACGCCGGTGGCTGCCTGTCGACCCGTGGCAAAACCGTGACATCCCATCGTATTGACAGCACTTGGGAAGGCTTCAAGCGAAAAGCAGGTTCCCCAAGTTGTTGAAAATCTTGAAAATGGCGCTAACGAGAAAGAGACCTTGGAGCCGGTCGCGATGAGTTGTGAAGCAGGCGTTTTAACCAACCTGAGCTACGCGCCCTTGGAATCAACAGCTTGCGAAGAAGAGGCCCAAAAAAACCGTCTGCCTCTGACGTTCATGAACGAACGGAAGTACCTCAAAAACCTCACTTCCAAAACTGTATCATGGTACGAACAGTCCTTCACTTCCAAAGATTGCCTAGACAAATTGTCCAAGGGCAAGAGTCATGATTTTAACTTCTCCGCCAAGCCGCTGAGGCGTGAGTAAATGCTTTGGACAGAGTCTCCATGCCGCCCATGCAGCCCTGTTGGGTCATTACGAACTACTTCCTCTGTCTGGTTAGTATCCAGCCCGAGCTCGTTCGCCTCTTGAAGTACTCGCAATATCGGCTGCGAGAATTTCTTGTCGAAATTAGATGCTCTGTCATTCTCATATTTTCGACGGGCAGCTTCCCTTTGTTCATCGCTTAATTCCAGAAAGCGTACACCACTCGCCTTCTTATTCCATGCCGTGCGTTTCTCACTGTCCCACTTTTTTAGTCCACCTGCAAGTTTATTGAGCCGCTTACTCAAGCCCAATTTTCGCTTGGTCACTTCTTCCTGTTCTTGAGTATTTCGCTTCCTGCCTTCCAATCTCGCAGACGATTCTTTTTGTGTTATCGAGTTCTCTTTATATGTTGTTGAGTTCCTAACGGTCTGGACACCAATCAAAACTACTGCCAAAATCGCCAACCCCCAGAACTCCCTTTTGAACCTCTTCTTCTGTTTGTCCGACTCTGGTGGATGTATGCTCACATATACGCCCAAATAAGCCAAGCGAAATGTGAAACCAGCCAGCACAACTGCAAGCAGAATATCCCAGAACACAACAGGCTGAATATTCCAGAACACAACAGGCTCCCCCGGAGCCACATTCTAGCACGCCGTGTGAGTCAGGTGATTTGTCGCCATTCTTCATTATTCCGGGGTCTCGATAGCTGCAAGATTTGCAGAGAAATTCGAGACTCGGGCCCGTGACCACCTTCTCACAGCTCCGCCAACGCTGCCATTCCCTCAGAATTTTCATGCCTCACAATGGTAATGATCGCTACTAGGAGAGTTCTCATATGAAATGAAAAAGGGAATCATCTCACGTCCAATGAACATGATTCCCTAATCAGCCCCAGTCCGGACCCGATGGGCGGCATCGTTCTGGAGCTAAACGAAAATCTCTTTGGGCGTGTATTACGGGGTCTCCTTCGGGAGACCCCGACTAGAGGAGAGCAAACTCAACCCCGTTTCGGACGGCAGAGCCATGGACCAGTCGTCGATCGCCAGGACATCGATTCGACTAACCCGGACCAGCAGACTGCGCAAGCTCCCGTCGGCCCGCGCCATGGCAAGGTCGCGGAACAGCGACCGGGGGCGGTTGTGGAGCGCCGAATAGCCATCCGATTTCGGCGGTGCTCCTACCGCTGCTGTACCTTCGCGAAAAGAGCCATCCAGCCTGGCTCGGAATGCTACCGATATTTTTCCTCATAACCCCGCAGTTCCCAAAGCGGGACTTCCGGGTAACCCACGTTCCGCTTCAGCATCCGCAAATACGACCTGGTCGCACGGCCGTCAGAGGCGGAAAAACAAGAAATGCGAGCGTCGGGAAGCAACTCTTGTGGCCAAGCTGCGCCTAAAATCCGCGCCTAACTGGCTCTCTTCTCATGCAGCAGCATTTCGAGCGCATGTTCCATCGAGCCGGCGAGTGTGATCGCCCCGGAGTTCACGAAGAAGATCTGGTTTACCTTGTCGATCGTGTTTAAACGATGCGCGATGATGACCTTGGTCGTTTGCGAGGGGAGCTTGGCCAGAATCTCTTCGAGAAGCTGCTCCGTAATGGTGTCGATGTTGGCAGTGGCTTCGTCAAGGATCAGCAGCTCGGGATTCCGCAGAGTGGCGCGCATGAAAGCAATCAGTTGTTTTTGGCCCAGGCTGATGCTGTTGCCGCTGCTGGCTACCTTCGTTTCGAGGCCTTCCGGGAAACGGGAGAGCAAGCCGGAAAGATTCGATCTCTCTAAAACGGCAACGAGTTGCTCGGTCGAACAATGGGCGTAGTCTTCATTCCCGTACACGATGTTGTCGCGAACCGTTCCAGTGAAAAGGAACGGCTCCTGCGGAATCACGCCGATCTTGCGCGCACGCTCGGCTGGAGGAAGGGACCGGATGTCCCGGCCTTCGAGGAAAATCGATCCCGTCGTCGGATCGTACAGACGGGCCATCACCGACGCCGTGGTCGTCTTTCCGCCGCCGGTTGGGCCGACCAGCGCATACACGGTTCCTTTCTCCAGCTCCAGCGTGATGTCGTGGAGGACTTCCTTGCCGCCGGGATATTGGAAATGAACCCTCCGGAATTGGAGAATGGACGTCGATTCGGGCGGACCCGCCGCCAATACAGGCATGTCCGACTCGAGCGCCAACACCTCGGAGATGCGATCGAGCGCCGCCAGCGCGAGCTGGAACGACGACCACACCGTCGCCAGTTGCCGCATCGGCCCATAGAAATTGTTGACGTAGAGCAAGAATCCGATCAGAAGGCCGGCTGTGGTTTCCGTCGCTCCGATCAGAATGATGCCGTATGCCAGCACCAGAAGCATCGCCAGGTTATGCGCAAAGCCATACATCGGCATGAATATGTTGTTAGCGAAGCCTGCCGCCACGGACGCCGCATAGTTGGTGTCGTTGGCGGCCTTGAATTTCCGCTGGAAATAATCCAACCGGTTGAATGCCACAACCACTTTGAAGTTGTGAAGGCTTTCCTGAACCTCCGCACTTAACCCGCCCAGAGTCTGCATACTCCGCATGTTCCGGCGTTTCACCCACGCGCCGGTCGCCTTGGTGACCGCGAACACACCGATCGCCGGCAAGAGGGCCGCGATTCCCAGGCGGAAATTGAGCGATAGCACAAATATGGCCACGCCCGTCATCAGAAACAGGCTGCTGACAAACTGCATCAAGGCCTGGGCGACGAACTGATTCAGCTTATCGGTGTCATTGTTGAGCCGCGAAATCAGGTCGCCGGCCTTGTTTTCGGTGAAAAATGCCAGGGGCAATTCCTGCAGTTTGGCGAACACTACATTGCGTACGGTGAACAAGACACGCCGTCCCACGCCGCCCATGGTGCGGATCTGGGTATAGCTGGCGACCACGCCGATTACGTACACGGCCAGTAATAGCGCCGCGGACAGCAGCAGGCCACGACTGTCTTTCAGTCGGACGTAAGTATCGACCGCACGGCCGATGATGACCGGGCCGATCAGTGTGGCGCCGGAGCTGACTAGCATGGCGGCCACCGCAACAGCGAGATAACGACGCTCGGGAACGATCACCGGGACGAAGCGCTTGATCCCGGCGCGCAGGGAGCGCTTCGCGGCAACTGCCTTGGTTGTTTCAAGCTTGTACTTCGTAGACATTCGTGCTCCGCTGTGAGTCGTAGATCTGCACGTATTCCGGCGAAATTTCCATCAGCTCCGCGTGAGTCCCGGTAGCGAGCATCTCGCCTTCCATCAAAACAACGATCTGGTCGTAGTTCTCGACGGAGGCGATCTTTTGCGTTACTGAAATCAGAGTGATGCCGGGGTATTGTTCCTGGATGTTCCGCAGAATGGCGTGCTCGGTGCTGGTGTCGACGCGCGCGGTGAAATCGTCGAGCAACAGCACCCTGGGATTCAGCGCCAGCGCGCGGGCCAGCATCACGCGCTGTTTCTGACCGCCGGAAAGAGTACTTCCGCGCTCCGAGACAACTGTTTCGAGGCCCTCTGGCAGAGTTGCGATGAAGGCGTGCAGTTCCGCCGCCGTAATCGCCTTTTCCAGATCCTTGTCCGGGATGTCCGCGCTGAACGCGATGTTCTCCCGGAGCGTCAGATTGAATAGGATACTGTCTTGAAACACAAAGCCGACCTGCCGGTGAAGGGCCTCCTTCTCATAGGTCTCAAGTCGCTCGCCGTCGTAGCTGACGGTTCCCGCAGTCGGCTGCAGCAGCCCGATGAGCACGTACAGCAGCTGTGTCTTACCGGCAGCGGTGGGGCCGATGATGGCGGTTTTCGTCCCGCTCTTGACCGCGAAGGAAATGTTCTTGAGGGCTTCCTTGTCGCCGAAGGCGAGCGAAACATTTTCGACGGCGACGTCGCCGCGAAGATCTCGACGGAGCGTGCCCGATTTTTTGGCTTCCGGCGCCATCAGGACCGCGCCCAGGCGCATATAGGAAGCACCGGCCTGCGCCATTATGTTACTCATGAATCCGAGCAGGATGATCGGAAAGATGAGAAGCGCCAGATAACTGTTAAAGGCGGTGAAATCTCCGAGGGTCATGTTGCCGAGGATTACGAAGCGGCCGCCGAGGAGCAGAATGATGATGGTGGCTAGATTAACGGCCAGGGTGATGGCCGGGATCATAGCGGACATGATCCGGAGGATGGCGAGGCCTATATCCCTGGATTCGGCGTTCGCAGCAGTGAATTTTTCAGCCTCGAAGCGCTGGGAATTGAGGATGCGGATGAGCGTCGCTCCAAGGATGCTCTCGTTGATGACCCGGTTCAGCCAGTCGATGGCTTCTTGGCCTCGCTTGAACAGAATTCGGACCTTCCGCAGCGCGAAGAAGAACGTGCCTCCGACCACCGGCACCACGCCCAAAACACTCAGCCCCAGGCGCCAATTGATGGTCAGCAGCATCACGCTAGCACCGACAATCAGGAAAAGCGAGGCAATGATAGTGGCCACCGCCATGGAGACGAACAACTTCACGCCATCGACATCGGACGTGAGATTCGTCAGCAGTTTGGCGGGCGTAAGCCTCTCGATGCTGCTGTAAGACTGGGTCGCGATCTTGGCTGCCAGTCGGGTGCGCAGGTCGCGCGCGACGCGCTCGGATGCATAGGTCTGCGCGATGTTCTGCAGATAGTTGAAAAGGAATACCAACAACGCCACGACGAAGAATTGCAGCACTACCGTCGGGAGGACAAACGTCCGCTGCGTGTAGGCGTCGATAGCGCGCGAAATCAGTTTGGGCACGACGAGCGTAAGCCCGTTTCCAGCAATCGTCAACACGACGAGCAGGGCGACCAGCCACCGGTAGGGTTGGAGCAGAGCGAACAGCCCTCCTCCCGGCGGTCTTCTTTGTACACCGGTGCGATTTGGACTCATAGAAATAGGGTCCGTTCAATGAGAACGGTTTGTCGTGGGAATACCAATAGATTGAAACAAACTCAGACAGGTGTCAAGGCTGAGCTCCCTGTCTGAGGTCCCTGTCTGAGGTCCCTGTCTGAGGTCCCTGTCTGAGGTCCCTGTCTGAGGTCCCTGTCTGCGGTCCCTGTCTGAGCTCCCTATCTGAGTTCCCTGAATTTCGACGTAAAGCAACGCCGCGCAGAGAAGCAATGCTTCAGCATCCAAGTCGGCGCGAGTCTACCACCGAGCGCTTGATCGAGGTCGCGGATCTGGCGCGCGGCGTCGGAGGGCGAGCCGCGAAAAAATCAGGACGAGCGTTCGAATCTGATACAAAACGACCGTCCCGGTTGCCAGCCGTGCTGCTCCGCGTCGCCGAAGTATCTATTACCGCTGTACAGGCCGTATTCTCTCAGCTGGCCGCGGATGCGTGATCCGGGCCGACGTTATCGAACCACTTCATGCCTTCCAGCCGCACATAGCTCGATTCCATGCCGCCTTCCATACCGGTCGCAAGCATGGCCGCCCGTGTCTGGGCATCTGGCAGGGTCATGCGCATGGTCATCAACGTGCCCGTGCCGTCCGGTTCGAATCGCGTTTCGATATGGTTATCCGGCGTAGGATCCGGCAGGTGCATCCGCTCGACATGTACAATCCTGCGGTAAGGCTCAAGTTCCAGAAATTCGCCGGTGAGGTAAAAGCCGCCGCCTGTGCCATTCGCCCACTCGTAACGGATCTTTCCACCTGGCTTGAGCTCATTGATACAGACAGGCATCGTCCAACCTTCCGGACCGAGCATCCACTGCTGAACTAGTTTTGGGTCCGTGTGGGCTCGATAGACGGCCTCCGGGGACGCGGCAAAACGCCTCGTCACAATCACATACTTATCGCCTTCCGTCTTCAACGTCATCTTGCTCATCTTTTTGTTCCTTTCTTGCTCTTTTTCATTCCGGCAAGAACTTCGTCCAGCCGGTCGTAGTTCTTCTCTAGCGCTTTTCGCAGCATTGCCAGCCATTGGTCCATCGCTTCAATACCGGCTTTTGCGAGACGACGAGGGCGTTTGGTGCCGTCGATCCGCCGAACAATGAGTCCCGCGTCTTCGAGCACCTTCAGATGTTGTGAGATCGCAGGCTGCGTCATCTCGAATGGTTCCGTCAGTTCCATGACTGTCGCCTCTCCCTGGGCCAAACGCGCAAGAATCGCTCGTCGCGTCGGGTCGGCCAGAGCCGAGAAGGCGGCATCAAGACTATACATAGTTCATAGCTTATATAAGTATTCACTTATTGTCAAGGAAGTTCGCGGCCTCACGGAAATTGCGGAAGCCTTAACACGTCTGGCCCGGCGGGCATCTTCGCGAGTCACTATCGCACGTACGTTGACGGCCAGCGTTTTCCTGGCCTGAACCAGAGTCTCGATGACGTGCGAATCAATGGAATCTGTTATGGGCGAGTGACGCGATATCCGGAAACGATCTGCCGATTGATCCCTAAACGCCGTTCCCTGAGACTGATGGCGTTGCGCGGTGCTGTAGCGGACCCCGGCTTTCTGAAGGACCTGAAGCACTCTGCACGCATGTTCCCTCAAACACCGGGCTTCACCATCGTGGCGATCGCCGCTCGCTTTGGGCAGCGATTTTTTCGGTGGTGAATACCGTTCTGCTGAAACCGTTGGCTTTTCCAGATGCCCGAAAAGATCCTACTGTTTCAGAACCTATTCAAACAGGGGGGCGCATCGCCGAGCGAATACAACTTCTGGCGGCAACAGACGCAAACGTTTCAAGATGTGTCGTCTTACGCATTCAACGTGGCGAATCTCACCGGGGAAGGCACGCCGGCACAGATTCAGATCACTCGTGCCAGTGCGAATTTCTTTCGGCTCTGCGCAGCTGACGTGGGTCGCGGCCGCACCTACGCGGCCGAGGAGGACCTGCCCCACGCGCCGAAGACCGCCGTGCGCACGGAGTCGGCCAGTGTTGATCCAAGTTTAGTGCTGTACGGGTGTTGACCCATAAACAACGTCTTGGGCGCCGGTTTCCAGCAAGAAAAATCCAGGGGATTCCAGTCATGCTGAAGCTCGCCACATGCCGTTTGTCCTAGCGGCGCTGCAAGCAACAGTGATTCCCGCCTGGCACGCGGCAGGCGCAGAGGCCATGGCTGCATTTCGAACCGAATAAATAAAGGCCAGGTAGAAATGGACTCCAGCCACACGTACTACAGTGCCCACTACCAACCCTGGCTCTCCATGAACTTCGCCTTTGTCGGACACCCCAAGTGGCAAGGAAATTCTGGAACACAAAACCGGAGTGTTCACAGTTTCTCCTGAGCTGTAAAGCGTAGGTTTCTGGACAACGCCGGACCGCCCTCACATCAACATCTACGTGCGTGCGTGATCTTCCGGTCGCGTGGTTCTGACCGGCGACCGCTTCGGCAAACCCTACTCGTACCTCAGCGCCACGATCGGGTCGACCCGCCCCGCGTGGCGCGCCGGAAGATAACAAGCGAGGAGCGCGACGAGCGTCAACACGATCGCAACGGCAGCAAACGTCAAGGGATCTTGCGGCGCCACGCCAAACAGTTCGTTGACCATGAGACGCGTCAAGCCCAGAGCGGCGGCGGTCCCGCCGGCCACGCCGGCCAGCGCCATTTTCGCGCCCTCCCCGAGCACCAGCTGCATCACGTCCCGCTGTTGCGCGCCGAGCGCCATTCGGAGACCGATCTCATGCGTTCGCTGGCCGACCATGAAAGAAATCACGCCGTAAATCCCCACCGAGGCAAGAACCAGCGCGAGCGTGGCGAATACGCCGAGAAGGAACATGGTGATCCTGCGGGCGGCTAAGGAGCCCGCGATCACGCTGTCCAGGGTTTGCACCCCGTAGATTACCTCGCGAGAATCGTGTTGCCCCACGGCCTTCCGAACTTGACCCATCACCCCTGCCGGATCTCCCGCCGTCCGTAACACCACCGCAACTCCTTCGGCAGCCAGAGGCATCAATTTCTCGGGCAGCTGCATGAACGGGTAGAAGAACTGTGTTTCGATCGCAGTTTTTTGTTCCCCGCCCGGCCCCCATTGTTTGATATGCCCCACCACCCCGACGATTTCGGCCTGCACATCGAATTGCTGCAGATTGACCCGCTTGCCGATGGGATTTTCGTTCGGGAAATACGTGCGCGCAAAAGTATCGTCGATGTCGATCACCACGGGGGCATATTCGTTATCTTGCGGAGCCACGAAGCGGCCACGTTGAACAGTAATTCCCATGGCCTGGTCGAAGCCGGCCTCGACCAGGTAGAACATCGCCTGAGCCATTTCGTTCTCATTGGCAGGTCTCGGCCGGCCTTCGATCCAAAAGGGCAACGAGGAATCGTGAATCATCGGCCGTGAACCGAGTGTGACTGAAACGGCCTGCACGCTGGGGAGCGCGCTCAGCTGCTCGTCGAGCCGGCGCAGTCGAGCACGGGTCTCGGCGGAGGTAGTTCTGGCGGTGGCCGGAATCGACAAGTTAAAGGTTACGGCGTGGCTGGGATTGAACCCGGGATTCATGCGCCACAGCGCGGAGAGACTGCGCAGCATCAGTCCCGCACCAATCAGGAGAACCACCGCCATGGCGACTTCGATCGCCACGAAAGTGCCTTGTAGCCGCTGGCGTGCAATCAGGCCGCTGCCGCTATCCTTGAGGATCTCTACTAGATTCACCCGCGAGCCTTTGAGCGCAGGCGCTAGTCCTGAAATCATTGCGGCGAAGACCGAAGCCGCAAGCGTGAAGAGCAGTACGCGTCCATCGAGTGCGATTTCTTCCACGCGCGGCAATGTGATAGGTAAAGTTCTGCCAACTGCCTGGACACCAAACCATGCGAGCAGGAGTCCGATCGCCCCGCCCAAGCCAGCGAGCAGAGCGCTCTCGGTGGCCAATTGGCGGAATACGCGCCAGCGGCCGGCACCCAGCGCCGCGCGAACCCCAAACTCGCGCGAGCGGCCCATCAAGCACGCCAATAAAAGGTTCGCGACGTTCGCACACGCGATCACGAGCAGGAAACCGACGGCGGCGAGAAGCACCAGCAGGAACGGCTGGACGTTGCCGACTATATCTTCCTTCATGGAAACGAGCGCTACGCCAGCCTTGTTGTCGGCGGCCGGGAACGCCGCCGCCAGGTTGCGCGCCACCACGTCCATGTCGGCTTGGGCCTGCGGCAACGCAACGCCGGGTTTCAGCCGGGCGACCGCGTGTGCGCTCACCGAGATCCGGCGATCCCGAAACGATGGATCGTTCCACTGGCCGATGGGAACATAGACGTCGCGGTCCCGCCCGTAAAACGTGAAACTGGCCGGAACCACGCCCACCACAGTGTAAGACACGCCATTCAGGGTGAGTGCCTTACCGATGATGTTTGGCGAAGAGCCGAATTTGCGCGCCCACAACCCACCTCCGAGAATGACCACAGGGCCTGCGCCCACCCGATCGTCATCGAAGCGGAAGGCGCGGCCGAGAATCGGATGCACGCCAAGCATCGAAAAGAAGCCCGCAGAGATCATGTAGCCGCTCAGCCGCTCGGCTTCTGCTGTCCCAGTGAGGTTGTAATCCTGGTTGCGGTAAATCTCCATGGACGAGAAGGTCCGGTTGTCTCGCTGCCAGTCGAGGAAGTTCAGATAGACGACGGGACTGCGCTCTGCTCCAGGCGTGCTTCCATAAACAGCCACAAGCTGCTCGGATTGGGGATACGGCAGCGGGTTGAGCAACACCCCCTTAACGACCGAAAAAAGCGTCGTGTTCGCACCGATTCCCACCGCGAATGTGAGCACCGCGATGGCAGTGAAACCCGGCGACTTTCGGAAGAGTCGGATTGAATAATGCAAATCCTGTGACAATGCCGTCATCGACCCATTTTACGCGCCGCCCTCAGCTCGCGTGCCAATTCTGGCCAGATGGTTACAGATCTGGGCGCAATGTAGTGGAGCGAATGGTCGCCAAACCCTGAAATAAGGAGCGGCCCAGGGTCTCTGCACATACAATTGTGGGCTGCGGACGCGTGAAGATTCTATGAGTTGCCCACCAGATGGTCCGGGGATCTCCCTTCCATCCGTTTCTCAATCCGTCGCCACAATCCAAAAGGGGAGGATTGTAACTATTCGTTGGATTTTGCATCCTGGTAACTGAGCTACGCTATGCCTCTGTACGAATATCGCTGCGAGAAGTGCGGCACGTCCTTCGAGATGCTGCGCCGGATTCAGGACGCCGACCGAGATGTGGAGTGTCCGCAGTGCAAATCTGAACAAGTCGAGCGGCTGCTATCAACATTCGCCGCTGGGGGATGTGTCACCTCATCGAGGGCGAGCCGGTTCACTTGAGCGCGGTAGGCAGGCGGCCGGTCGGCCGCCACAAAGGATAAACCCGCCGATTTTGGAGCCAGCAGCGCGCACCATAGGCGGTCAATGATGAATTCTTCGTTCGGCGCGCCGCCATGTCAGCGCAGCTTCGTTCTGGGCGTACCCTCATCGCGCCATCCGTTCCCAGGTGTGAAGTAAGCCGACGATCCCAAGCTCCTCTAGCCTCGAAGTTGGCGGTCTTGTGCCAAAAGACATTTACTGTGTTGCCGAGTGGTCGCTACGCTCCGGAGTGTACAGTCCGCACTGTCGGCAAACGGCGCGGGTTTGTCGTGCTAATTGGGCCGGAACTGGGAGCGGTCCCATCCGTACAGCGTAACTCGTAAAAGTGGCGCACCCGTCGACGGTGCGACGGTGGGTTAGGCGCTTGCTGCAGATAGCTCTGCTTGGCTCCGAAGCTCTGGCAGCCTGCCGGATTGCAGTGCCTCGACCCGAAATGCGTGTTCGGCTTTGGCTTGCGCTTCATCCCTCAAGCGCCAAGGTCGCACAGAACGCGAACCCTGTGGCACTCGCGGAAAGAATTACGACTGCTGCGCCAATCCCAACCCATCGGCGCAGTCTCCATCAGCTTCGAAGCATATCAAGCTCTTAAAGTTTTCCCTGGCCCGTCGGCGCTCAAGCCTTGCAGACCGCAGGTGCCTTTGCAATTCAGGCACCTTGCATCACGAAGCTCCGCCCCCACCGGCTAATCGCCGTCGCCGTTTGGAGGACATGCCGTGTCCTGGCGGCAACGCCCGCGTGTCAGTCCACCAACACCTGGATGCAACGCGCGGGCGCGATCCTTCCACTGTCTACTTTGGGCTGCAAAGTGCTACGTCGGCAGCATGCTCGCACGCATAGCTGCCATCACATTCATCTTGGGTTGCACCAGCGTCGCCTGGTTCATTCTGGGCGGAACTATAGGCCGCCGAACTGCCGAATCTGATGACAAAGCGAGACCGGGCGTCGTGTCGATCTGGGGAGCTGCGCAAGAACAGAGCCCCCCATCAGCGTCTTACGAACAGACGGAGCAGAAGAAGATCGAAACCGAAACGGACGGACACAAGACCATCCGGACGGTAAGCCAGACCCACAGTGTCCAACTTTCGCTCGACGCCAGCCGCATCACCACTACCCTCGCTCTCGAATACCGGCAAAGGGGGCTTCTCTGGTACAGCACGTACGTCGTCGATTTCGTGGGAGCGTATACGTTCCGCAATCCCACGTCGGATCCCCAGTTGGTGACTTACCGATTCAGGTTCCCCGCCGCGCACGCGACCTACGACGGCCTTGGCATGGAGCTGAACGGACGCCCGTTGCCTGCGGCGTCGGAGAAGGAGGACATTTCCATTACTGCGCCGCTTGCGCCGCGTGAGATCGCCGTCCTGCGAGTTGTGTATCGGTCTCATGGCTTGGGGAGCTGGCGGTATCGGCTTGCGGAGGAGGTCGGCCAGACTCGGGATTTCACGCTCACCGTCAAGACCAATTTCAAAGAGGTTGATTTTCCCTTAAACGCCCTCTCCCCGACCGAGAAACGGGAAACTCCAACAGGCTGGGAACTCACTTGGAGGTACGCCAACTTGATCAGCGGGTTCCAGATCGGGGTTACGATGCCGGAGAGGCTCCAGCCCGGCCCTTTGGCGGGACAGATCAGCTACTTCGCACCGGTCTCTCTGCTGTTGTTCTTCTTTCTCATGTTCATCATCACTACGCTTCGGGGAATCGACCTTCACCCGATGAACTACTTCTTCCTGGCCGCGGCATTTTTCGCGTTCCATCTGCTCCTTGCATACCTGGTCGACCATATTTCGATTCACGTGGCATTCTTGGTTTGCTCCTTCGTCTCGGTTTTCTTGGTCGTCAGCTACCTGAGGCTCGTGGTGGGGCCGCGCTTCGCGCTGGTGGAAGCCGGCGGCGCGCAGTTCATCTACCTTGTGTTGTTTTCGTACGCCTTCTTTCTACATGGCTTCACGGGCCTCGCCGTAACAGTAGGCTGCATCGTGACTCTTTTCGTGGTCATGCAGATGACCGGACGCATCTGTTGGGCGGACAGGTTCGCCAAGCCCGACCGTACGCCGGTGGGTGGAGGGCCGAAAACGCAAGCACGATGAACCTCGCGGGAACGTTGGGCCTCTCTCCAACGTATTTCATTGGTGTTGAGGCGCTCGCGGGTACTGCTCATCGGAGGTCTCTTCGCCGCCACGCTCGTCGTGCTGACGGTCGCATCAGCAATCTTCTGCGAAGCAACCCTGCATGTGCCGCGGCCGCCGCGCGAGCCTACCATCCCGATAACCACGTACCCCGGCGCTGTATGGCGCCTGGTCACAATCCGTGCGCGCGATCACGCGGTCATGGAGGCGTGGTTTGTCGGGCCGGGCGACCGTGGCAACAAAAGATGTGTCTTGGTCCTGCACGGGATTGCCGATTCACGGACGGGCGCAGCGGGGTTCGCGACCATGTTCCTGTCGCAAGGCTACTCCGTCCTGTTGCCGGATAGCCGGGCACACGGTCGTAGCGGCGGCGAGTTCGTAACCTATGGCCTGCTGGAGAAGTATGACGTCCTGGGATGGACCCATTGGCTCCGAGGGGAAGGGTGCAGGGACATCTACGGTCTGGGCGAATCACTCGGCGCATCGATTCTGATTCAGGCTTCGGCCCTCGGGCCAGACTTCCGCGCCGTCGTGGCGGAATGCCCTTATGCTGATCTCCGAGCCATCGCCGAGTATAGAATTCGACAGGTCCTTCGGCTTCCCGGACCGATCGCTAAGCTGATCGTCCGCGGTAGCATGATGTATGCTCGGTGGCGCTACGGGCTGGATTTCGCTCAGGTCGAGCTCACGTCAGCAATGTCAGCGAGTACCACCCCGATTCTGTTAATCCACGGACTAAACGACACGCGAACGCCGCCCTGGCACTCTCAGAAATTGGTTCGGGCGAACCCGAAAGCTGTGCTGTGGCTCGTCCCTAATGCCGATCACGTAGCCGCGAGCACAGCCGATCCCGGGGGGTTTCGAGCTCGAGTGTTGGGCTGGTTTGCCCAACACAGGCCTCCAGAGCAACACCTTCCAGGGGCCGACAGATGATCGGATGATCTAGCGGGAGTTTACTGCGGGCGACAGAGGTAAGGCAGTAAGGCGTTGAATTGTGAGGCGGTTATGCACGCCGACGGGTATTACCCACGTTGGGTAAT
>Ga0306926_10005092_pt1 | contig 13940 bp, 10 predicted proteins | sample flu12Cox44000178_FD_203759 | JGI IMG/M metagenome (GOLD analysis project Ga0306926, IMG submission 203759) | Lab enrichment of tropical soil microbial communities from Luquillo Experimental Forest, Puerto Rico - flux8day.12C.oxic.44.000.178 (v2)... | ecosystem: Environmental > Terrestrial >...
GCCGGGGTGGGCCGGGTTGTCCACGAGCATAAACTCGAGCAAATGCTTCAGTTCCTGGCCGGTGAAGTAGCCAGTCACGAGCGCACTGCCGGCCGTCGTATCCACGACGCCAGCGCCGAGGGGAGCTAAGGCAAATACATCATAGACGGTTTGTACGCCTGACTTTCCTCGCGTAAAGCTGGCGCGCATCAGCCCGTTGGCGGTGAAGCCGATGTCCGCCTTTGTGGCGCTTCTGAAGGCGTCCGTGACAAGGTTGGCGAGGAGTGTGCTGGCTATGATGTCGGTAAACGTGTTGGGTATATCTCGCGGCGCCACCGCCAGCGGCTGATCTATGCTATAACCGCGCGACGCAAACACGACCTCGGTGACAGTCTTCTTGAGCTTGTCGATCTCGTCGGCGATGGCCCGGTCACCGGCAATGGTGTCGTCGGTCGGGTGGAGCCGGTAGGACTCGACCTTCAGCTTGCCGCCATCCAAGGTGACCACCAACTCGCCGAGGTTCTCTCCTTCCTTCCCGGTCTGGACTACGGGTGTGCGGTCGTTGACGATGATCGCCTTTTGCAGTGCGGTGTGGCTGTGGCCGCCGATCACTACGTCGATGCCCGGCACCGCCTTGGCCAGGCGGACGTCATCGCCGTCGCTGAAGCGCCCGTCCTTCCCCTTCTCCAGGCCCCCGTGGCTTAGACAGATGACTACATCCACCTTCTCGGTCTCGCGCAGAACCCTCACCATCTCCTTGGCGGTCTTGATGGCGTCGGAGAACGTAACAGCACCCGCGCCAGTGGTGTAGAACTGGGCCTCTTTGCCGAGCAAGCCAAAGAGGCCGAAGCGGATGCCGCCGCGCTCGATTACGAGGTGGCGGCGGATCACCCCATCGTTGGCTAGGCACTGGAGATCGGCCAGCGTTGCGTCCGTCCCGGCGAAGACGGTATTCGAGGCGACCACCGGCGGAACTCGGCCGGCTTTGCTGGCCACGCCGATTGACTTGCCCAGGCCTTCAGGCCCGAGGTCAAAATCATGGTTGCCGAAGGTGGTGGCGTCGTATCCCATCCCGGACATGAGCTGCCGTTCGCCCCCGGTCTCGCGAGTGGCAGCACCGAACGCGGTTCCCATGCTGTAGTCGCCCGCGTCGAGCACCAGCACAGGCCCCACAGCGTTGCGCGCCTCCTTTCGCTGCGCGATCAACCCGGCCAAGCGCGCGTACCCGCCTCGGGTCTTGTCGTCGTTGAGCTCGAACGGGGTGTAGTCCGAGGCTGGACCCAGCCCGATGAAGGCCGAGTGCATATCGTTGGTATGCAGGATGGTGAAGGTCTTCTTCATCTATGTTCCTCCGCGCGGCGGCAGCGCGCGGGATAGCGCTGCCCAGTGGGTGGAGGACGAAGCTGGGCGGCGGGAGCACAAACCGGAGGGGCAAGGCGTTGCGAACTTTCATTCATTTGAATAGCTCCACGGTTGCGAACGGCTCGGCCGACCACGGCCGGAAGCGATTGAGCGCGAACTTGGTCTTCCGTCCCGGTTGGACGTCGACCAGGACGTAGTTGTACTCCTCCTTGGGCGGTTGGCCCTTCCAATAGAGATCCGGCGGGTAGTCCGCAGGCACTTTGATGCTCGTCCGGCCCGGGAGGATCGGGTCCTGTTCCGCGCCGCCGCCGCCCAATAGCAGATATTTCACACCATCCACCTCGTAAAGCTCGGTCGTGTGCACGTGTCCGTTGAAGACGACGATGTCGAGGTCCTTTGCGTACGACGCAATAACTTTGTGGGGGTTCTCAGGCTGCGGGATCGGGCCCATGCCGGCGCGGCAGAAGGCCGGGGCGTGGAAGGCGATGAAGACCTTGCGGGTACCTGCGGCCTTGGCCTCATCGAGCCACTGTTTCAACTCCTTCATTTGCGCTTCGTACGCGGGCCGGTCAGCATCCCACGACGATGGCGAGCGATAGTCGTATTTGCCGGTCCACAGGAAGATGAAGCGAGCGCCGTTGAAATCGAACTTATAGATGAGCCGCTTGTCGGAGACTCCGAACTGCTTCAGGTATGGAAAAGCACTCAACAGGCCTTCGACGTCGGAATCGTCCCACACTTCGTGATTGCCGACGGCGGGGAAGACCCGACCTGGCAGGCCGGCGACGCGCATCTGGTCGTCCGGCGCCGGCAACTGGTTCAATACGTCCCCATATACCAGCTTCCACTACGGGTTCTCGGAGGGCTCGGGCCCCTGCTTGCCCCACCAGACCATGTCCCCGGTATTGAGAACGAACTTTGCGCGCCCGCTCTTGACATCTTTCACGACCTCGCGGGCAACCCACTCGCCGCCTTGCAGACGGAACATCGTGCGACGCACCCCTGGAAGCAGTTTTATGTCCTCGACCGAAGCCTCCGTGACCCAGCCTTTGTCCAACGTCAGAGTGGTGACTTCACTTCTGGTATCGAACGGCATCACGATCTGCGCCAACTCTTGGGTGGCCGGGTCATAGATCAGCTTGACATATTTGTTGACGACATCTTCCGAGACTTTCTCCGGAAGAACCAATTCGAACATGTCGACCATCAGTCGGCGAGCATCAGCCTCATGTTCCTTTTTGTAAGGAAGGTACATCATCGACCGTGAGTCACCGTAAACGGCAAACGAAAACCCGGAATCGGCAGGGCGCGATACCTGCTGCGCGGTTGCCATTGGAGGCTGAAGAGCCAGCACGGCAGCTAATGCGAACAAGGTAGAGCAGACTTTCATGGCGTGCCTTATTGTCTATATCAAGCGCGGAGGAGCCGGGATGCGGCGTGGTCGAAGACGCGGGTCGCGTCGAACACGATCTGATCGTACTGCCAGAGCTGCTCGAACAACCTGCGGGCCTGCTCCTCACCACGCGCTTCCGGGGCGGCCCGCAGGAGCTCATCGATAGAGCGGTTGCCGTCGATCGCGGCGAAGATTCGCTCCTGCGCCGCATCGATCGGGAGGGCGAGGTCGGGGTAGGTGTGGGCCCGATTGATCAGGACGGCCACGGAGCCGGGCGGCACCCGATCGCGGATGCACAGGGTCCACGGCAGACGCAGCGGAACGTACCCCCGCCAGAGATCGCCGTAGCATGTGATCGGCTGGGCCCCGCCGCCGCGATCGTCGCGATAGGCGATGAAGTTGTGCTTGGTTATGGTCCCGCGCAGCAATTCGACCGCGGCGTGCTGCAATGGCGGCGAAAGTGAGAGGAGACGCGCGGCGTGCGGCGTCCTCGCGATGGCCCCGCACTGCGGCAAATAGGGCGCCTGCTCGACCCAGCGTCCGAAGGACAGGCCGCACCGCTCCAGCCAGGCATAGAGCTGCGGCACCGTATAGGCGCGATCCTGCGGATGCAGCAATGCATCGGCGAGCGCGTCGGGGTAGGTGAAATCTTTTGTCCGCCGCGCCACGCCAGCGATCGGATGATCGGCAGACAATGCGTCGATCGTGGCGCCGAGGCTCCGCAGCTCCTGTTCGGTGGCCTCGACCCCGAGCAGCCGGCAATACTCCTGCATCATGTAGATGCCGGCACGCCCGTAGGTGGCATAGACCATCAAGTGCATTGCGCCTGTGGGCGCAAGGACATTGCGCAATGCTCGAAGGCCCGTATCCGGGTCGGCTAGGTGGTGGAGCACGCCGGTGCAGACGATCTGATCGAACATCTGGCCGAGCTCCCCGGTCTCTTCGACCGCCAGCCGATGCAGATGGAGATTTCGCAAGCCGTATTTTTGCCGAAGATCGCGTGTGCACAGCAGGCTGGTTTCGCTGATGTCGATTGCCGTTATGCGAGCATCGGGCTCGCGCAGCGCATGGATCGCCGCTTGGGACGTTCCACAGCCAGCGACCAGGATCTCTCGATTTGCCCGCGGCTTATCGGTCGGCCACAGCAGCAGCGACCATGCCCGGCGCCGGTCGGGGTTGCGATAGAGCTCGCGGTGCCGATCGAGATCGCGTAGGGGCGCTGGATAGGGGTGGGTCTCGTAAAAAGCGCGCACCTCGTCGGCTGGACCGGTGGGCGCTGATGTTCTCGTCTCTTCCCGAGCCATTTGCGTCCCTTCGCACCCCCGCACAGGGCAGCCGGCCGGAGAACGCGGCCGGCCGCCCTGCCATGCAGGTTAGGCTAGGTTACGTGTGGGCGCTCTCCTGCATCTTCCGGAGCACCTCGTCGAGGTTGAAGCTGGCGGCCTTCTGGCGCTGCGGGTATTCCCTGAATGTCTGCAGGAACTCCCCGACAAAGGCCTGCGCCGGCACCATCAGGTAGACGTGGTCGAGCAGCCAATCGTAGTAGGTGACCGAGGTGATGTCGGCGCGCTCGAACGGGTCGGTGCGGAGATTGAACATCTTCGGCACGCGCAGCGTGACGAACGGCTCCGCCCAGACCCGGAACCCGCCGGGCTGCCGCTGTTCCGCGAACACGATCTTCCAATTGTCGTAGCGCAACGCCACGAGCTGCTGGTCGTCGTTGCAGTAGAGGAACCACTCGCGCGGGCTCTTCTCAACTTCGCCAGTCAAATACGGCACCAGGTTAAAGCCATCGAGGTGGACCTTGTAGGTCATGTCGCCGATCGTGTGGCCCTTCAACAACTTGGCTTTGATGTCGGGATCTCCGGCCATGGCGAGGAATGTCGGCAGCCAGTCGTGATGCGCGACCATCTGGTTCGATACCGTGCCCGGCTTGATCTTCCCGGGCCAGCGGGCCACGCAAGGCACTCGATAGGCGCCCTCCCAGTTTGTGTTCTTCTCGTTGCGGAACGGGGTCATCGCTCCGTCGGGCCAGGTAAACATATTCGGGCCGTTATCGGTGCCGTACATGACAAAGGTGTTGTCGGTGATGCCGGCATCGTCGAGCGCCTTGAGCACGGTGCCGACGTTCTTGTCGTGGTCGATCATCACATCGTGATATTCGCTCTGCCAGCGCCCGGCCTGGCCCCGGCTCTCCGGCTTTACATGGGTGCGCAGGTGCATGTGCGTGAAGTTGACCCACAGAAAGAACGGCTTCCCGGCCTGGGCCTGCCGTTTGATGTATTCCTCGGCGCGGCTGGCGACATCGTCGTCGATCGTTTCCATCCGCTTCTTTGTCAGCGGGCCGGTGTCGCGGACCGTCTGCTTGCCAACCCTGCCAAAGCGTGGGTCGACCGTCGCGTCGTCCCTGTCGGTCGCCTTGCAGTCCATCACGCCGCGTGGACCAAACCTCTCCCGAAAATGCGGAAAATCTTTCGGGTTCGGGTAGTCCGGCAATTCTGGCTCTTCCTCCGCGTTCAAATGGTAGAGATTGCCGTAGAACTCCTCGAAGCCGTGCGCCGTCGGCAGATATTCGTTACGGTCGCCGAGGTGGTTCTTGCCGAACTGGGCGGTCGCGTAGCCCAATGGTTTGAGCAGCTCGGCGATGGTCGGGTCTTCCTTGTGCAGACCGACAGGAGCAGCCGGCAGACCGACTTTGGTCAAGCCGGTGCGCAAGCCGTGCTGACCGGTGATGAATGATGATCGTCCCGCCGTGCAGCTTTGCTCGCCGTAGCAGTCGGTGAAACGCATGCCTTCCTGGGCAATACGGTCGATGTTGGGGGTGCGGTAGCCCATCAACCCGTCGCTGTAGCAGCTCAGGTTGGTGATGCCGATATCGTCGCCCCAGATAACGACGATGTTCGGTTTGGCACTTGCTCTGGATCTAGCCATCTCGATCTCCTTTCGTTGGTCGGGTGGTTTCGAAAGTGCTTATTGACTGCGTCATTGCGAGGACCCCGGACGCCCACGACGCGGGCGTTCCGAGGGACGCGGCAATCTCGCCGCCGCGACTGCACGTTGCCAACAAGATTGCTTCGCTGCGCTCGCAATGACGAACCTCGGATCTGAACAACTGCGTACTAGCCGGCCTACGTCAGGCGGAGCAGCACGGCAAAGAACGCGAACAGGCCTATAAGGAGCAGGACGATGGCGACCGCAATGACAGGCGTTTGCATTCCCTCCTTGGTGACCCCGGCGATCAGCGTGTACGGTTCGCCCCACAGATAGCGAATGGACCACCAGTACTGCCAAATCGAAACGAAGAGGGCCAGGATGCCGCACGAGATCAGGGCGAGCCCCAGATAGCGCGGCGCGTGTGGAAGATAGGCGGCGCGGGCTCGGGGTGTCTCTTCCAAGTGTTCGAGGTACTGGACTATCGCGAAGCCGAAGCCGATCAGCGCCACCGCGGTACGCAGCCATGACATGATCGTGCGTTCGAGAGCCAGGCGAGTGCGGACCCAGGCGAAATGATCAGCCGCGGTTGCCCTCACTTCGAATCTGGCCGCGCTCGGTGCGGCATGTGAATCTGTCATCCAACGCCTGTCCAATTACTGACGCGCCATAGCGATGCGGACGGCCTCCTCCGGTGAGACGAGGTGGTCGGAGCTCTCGGCCGCCTCGCCGATAGCGAGCTGCACCCCCTTGACCGTGCCGTTGAACGCATTGCCGCGCGAGCCGTAGTCCTGAGAGACGGGCGCGCCGCTGTCCTCGCCGACATCGCAGCCGTCGTCGGCAGAGAAGATCATCGCCTGGGTCATCGGGATCGCGCCTTCGCCGACTTTCTCGCCGTCGACATAGAGCGTCACCTGGCCGCCCTTGCCGAGGCCGCCGCCGGCATAGGCAAACTCCATGCGTACCTGGTGCTCGCCCGCCGGCAATGCCCGCGCGGCTTCAACATAGAAGTAATTCACTCCTGCCACGTTGTAGCAGTATTTGAGCTTGCCGTTCTTCGCGTAGAGGCTCCAGCCGCCGATGTTGGCGCCTTGAGAGATTATCACGCCCTCGGCCCCTGTCTCCGGCACCTCGATCTCGGCGGTAACGGAGTGCGACTTGTTTTTGATGCTCAGGACACAGTTCTCCGACAGGCGCCCCATGCCGCGGAACAGCAGCTGGGTATTCCCCCTGATCAACACCGGCCGGCCGGCGGTGTCCGGATTCAATTTCTGGACAACCCGATCGTCGATCGGCAACACGTTGTAGCGCGTCGCCTCGATCAGCCAAAGGCGCTGCAGCTCGTGGAGCTTCTCCGGCATCTGTTTGGCGAGGTCATTGGCCTGGCTCCAGTCCTTGCTGGTGTCGTAGAGCTCCCAGACATCGTTGTCGAGGGGCACGGTCTTGCGGCCTACCAATACCCAGGGGGTGCCGTGCTTGGTCACCGCAGTCCAGCCCTTGTGGTAGATGCCACGATTGCCGAACATCTCGAAGTACTGGGTCTCGCGCCGCTCCGCCGCCTTGGCGTCGTCGAACGAGTACAGCATGCTGACACCCTCGATCGGCCGCTGCTGCACGCCGTTGACCGAGACCGGCTCGGGCAGCCCCGCCACCTCGAGGATCGTCGGCGCCACGTCGATGACATGGTGGAACTGCGAGCGGATTTCGCCTTTGGCCTTGATGCCGTTGGGCCAATGCACGATGGTGCCGTTGCGGGTCCCGCCCCAGTGCGAAGCGACCTGCTTGGTCCATTGGTAAGGGGTGTTCATCGCATGCGCCCAGCCCACGGCGTAGTGATTATACGACTCGGGTCCGCCGAGCTTCTCGTATCGCGCCATCAGGAATTCCGGAGTTTCCAAGGCCGCCAAACCATTGAAGTTGGCCATCTCGTTATAGGCGCCATTTATCGTGCCCTCGGCCGAGGCGCCGTTGTCACCGATGATGTAATAGACCAGCGTGTCGTCGAGGATGTTGAGCATCTTTAAGCCGTCTAGCAGCCGTCCGATATGGTGATCGGTGTACTCCAGGAACCCCGCATAGACCTCCATCTGGCGACGCAGAATGGGCTTTAGCGCCTCCGGCATTTCGTCCCAGGCGGGAATCTCGGAGTGGCGCGCGGTGAGCTGGCAGTCTGTGGGGACGACGCCCAGCGCCTTTTGGCGGGCGATGGTCTCTTCGCGCAATTTGTCCCAGCCCTGGTCAAACTTGCCCTTGTACTTGTCGGCCCACTCCTTTGGCACATGGTGAGGCGCGTGGGTGGCACCAGGTGCAAAATAGACAAAGAACGGCTTGTCGGGCGCCAGCGCCTTCTGCTGCGCGACCCAGGCCATCGCCTTGTCGGTCATGTCGGCCATGAAGTGGTAGCCCTCTTCGGGCGTCTTCTTTGGCTCGACCGGCGTGGTCCCCTCGTACAGAGTGGGATACCACTGGTTCGCCTCGCCGCCGATGAAGCCGTAAAAGTACTCGAACCCGCCGCCGCCGGTGGGCCATGCGTCAAACGGCCCGACCGGGCTGGTCTCCCACACCGGCACTTCGTGGCATTTGCCGAACTGTGCGGTCGAATAGCCGTTGAGCTTGAGGGTCCGCGCGAGCGGCGACATGGTGTTGGGCAGCACCGAGCTATAGCCTGGCGCGCCGGTAGCGATCTCGGTGATGCCGCCCATGCCGGCGGAGTGATGGTTGCGCCCGGTCAGCAGCGCCGCCCGCGTCGGGGAGCAGAGCGCGGTGGTGTGGAAGCGGTTGTATTTGAGCCCGCCCGCCGCCAGCTTTTCGGCGTTCGGCGTCTGGCAGGGGCCGCCAAAGGCGCTTGCAGCGCCGAACCCGGCGTCGTCGATCAGGATGATCAGCACGTTGGGCGCACCCTTCGGCGGGCGCAACTGCTCGATCGGCGGGAATTTGGTGTCCGGGTCCCTCGCGTCATAGGTGATTAACCCGGTTCGCTCGGGCGTGGGGATCGGCAGATGCGAACGGTGTTTCTTGTCTTCGCTGCTCATCGTCTGATTGCCCTTTTGCGTAGTAGGTATGAAGACGAGAATTTTTGTCTTTTGGTTCAGTCATTTTCACAGTCGTCTTGCCGGTATAGCGAACGCGATGCCCCGCTTGGGCAGGAAGTCCAGTGTCTTAGAACCTGACCTGAAATGACGCCGAAGCATCAAAGTGTTACCCGTCACCCCAGTGCAGGCGGGGCCGCTGGAGCCTCGGGCTTCAGGATTCCCGCTTTCGAGCCTGTGAATGCATCTCGACAATCCCGATCATAGATCGCTTCCCCGGCGAACGCCGGGGTCTATGTCAACGTCGCACGAGCGGGTCAAGATGCGCAAGTCATTGCTAATGCGTGAACAGATCGAGTTGGTGGATCGATGGGTCCCGGCATTCGCCGGGAAGACGACCAAGAGTATGCGGCAATTCTGATTCTTTCACAGCCTCTTTCGCGGGAATAACGAATGAGTTGCTGATATTTTGGGCATTTTGAACCGAGCACTTAGAGTTTGCATCGGTCATCACGCGACGATGTTGTCGGACGAACGACGCAACGGAAACTCACATGGCTCGTCGAGGTGTCCACCGGCTCCGGGTGACGCGCGGCCGGGCGATAGCGGCGGCAGTAATTCGGCGCACAAAGGTGCGAGCCGCCCTTGAGCACCTTACGAGGAATCTTGATTTCGGGCTGGCAGGGATCGTAGCTCACGTCCTCACGACCGCCCCGCGGATTGATCGGGATGCAGCAGGCCTTGTGAGCGTCGGCTTCGTGTTTGGCTGAGTACCAGTCGCTGGTCCATTCCCACACGTTGCCGATCATGTCGTAGACGCCATAGCCGTTCGGCGGGAATGCGGTCACCGGCGAGGTGCGCTCGTACCCGTCGAGCTTCAGGTTCTCGCGCGGAAAGGCACCTTGCCAGGTGTTCGCCATCTGCCTGCCGTCGGGCGTGAATTCATCGCCCCAGGCGAACTCGGCGCCGTCGAGCCCGCCGCGGGCCGCAAACTCCCACTCCGCTTCGGTCGGCAATTCCTTGCCTGCCCATTTCGCGTAAGCCAAGGCGTCGGTGTAAGCGACGTGCACGACGGGATGATCATTTAGCCCACTGAGCGAGCTGCGCGGTCCGTAGGGCCGCCTCCAGTTGGCGCCAAACTTGAATGCCCACCATTGGCTCCAGTCGCGCAAATCATCGACCGGACGCTTCGGCGGATTGAACACCAGCGAGCCAACCTTGAGCATGTTCGGCAGAGCTCCCGGATAGTCCATCGGATCCGGCGCGATCTCGGCGAAGGTGACATGGCCGGTCGCCCTGACGAACTCGCGGAATTCGCGGTTTGTCACCGGAGTGCGATCAATCCAAAAGGCGTCGACTGTCACGCGATGAACCGGCGCCTCTTCCGGATAATGCTTGTCCGACCCCATGCGGAAGGTGCCGCCGGGAATCCAGATCATATCGGCTTGGTGCGAGCTCGGGCGATCAACGTCTGGATTTCCTGGAACATCTGTCGCGACACCGATCATAGAAGAATCCCGACGAGGCCGAATGCGCCGATCATAAGCAGCATGATCGCGACCGTCACCGTGATCGGTCGCATGGCATTGTAAGCGTAATCCGGAGCTTCGAGACGCTGCAGAATTCGGGTGTGCTGAATGACCGCAGCGATCAGGGCCAGCATGCCGAGGCCGATGAAGCTGCTGCCGAAGATCAGGGTGCTGCGGATAGGATCGACGGAATCGTGGATTCCGACCGACTTCAGATATTCGTAGACCTTGCCGATGCCGAAGCCGAACCCGATAAGCGAGAGCGAGGTCCGGATCCACGCCATCAAGGTTCGGTCCGCAGCCAAACGATTGCGTTCCTTGGTGAGCTCTGTCGCCGTGTTGCGGCCAACGGCGGGGGTACCGCTCATGGCCGATGTCGCATCCCGCGCGAACCTCTGATTTCTTCTCATCACCCCTTGCCGCGCTTGCGCCCTAGGAACCGGGCCAGTGTAAGACCCCGAGAGCGCGCAGGCTACCGATCACCACCTGCACGGCCAGCGAGGCCTGAAGCACGGCCAACACCCAGCCGACGACTGGTAACACTCCGGCCAAGCCGCTCTTGAGAATTGTTTCGATGTTCTGGAGTGTCAGCAGGTTGAGCACCATCACCGCAAGCAACAGTGCAACAACAATCGCCTCATGAACCAGATCATGTCTGTTGATTACGATAATCGCCGCGATCGCCGCGATCCCGGGTGCGGTAACAATTGCCGGAATAGCCAATGGAAAGACGGCAATCGCCGGAGAGGCCCGCGACGAGCTCGTCTCCAGATCGGGTGACGCCGGCGCACCTGCTGGCGTGTGCATGATGATCTGTAGCGCCTGGTAAAAGAGGATGATGCCGCAAGTGATTATGATTGCCGGTGGCGAGACATGCCAATTCGTCAAAACGAGCGGCCCAAGCAAGGCTACGCCGAGAACGATGGCGGTAGCGATCGCCACGGCCCGCCAAGCCACAGTTCGCCGATAAGCGGGCTCGCTCCCGCGGGTCGCCCTGGCAAACGGCAGGATCGCCTTAAGGGGGCCGAGGGTAAGGAAGAAGAGAATGCCGATGTCCCCATAGCTCAATTCGAAAACCACGGTTGAGTACCCTATTCGATCCGGTTTCGGCATTATGCCCGAACTTACGAATCGCGGACAGTTGTTCGAGGTGTTGATCCGGCTGATTTGAGGTTGTTCACTTCGCTGTAGCAACATCATCTCTTGCAATCCTGCGACACCGTCATTCACGATAAAGCGTCGGTTCCATGAATTGCGCTTCCAACATTACATGAACCTCACGCCAAAGAAATTTGCGCTTCATTCGATTGCCAACTCGAAAAGACGTGTGTTAATCTCACCAGGTAATGCAGTCCTGGATGCAGCTCTGGAGAACAATGACAATGGCAGTCACGACCAGCACAACCCCTGCCCGCGAGCCCGCAACGAGGTCGACTCCCGCGGCGTCGAAGGATGTGGTTGGAAAAGCTCCGGAGCGCGCCGCCCCGACGGAAGAGGCAGCCGACGCCGGGTCCGACATGCTGCAGACCATGTCGCGGATGATCTACAGCGGGTCTTACGCACTGGCATATGGCCTCGTCTACGCCGCGGTGTTCGTTGCTCAGTCGTTGCCTCAAGCGAACCCGGTGATGCACGGGTTCCGTGACGGCGGGAGAGCGGCTATGGACGAACTCAGCCGGAGCTGATTTACTGGCCGGGCGAGTGTCCAGTTCAGCGAGCCTGAGTCCACGCCAGCGACGGCAACGTCATTGTTGCCGAAAACTCGGGATCTGATCATGTCTGACGAGCCCGTCGGCGCTGACGTAAGCCCCGGTGTCGACATTAAAATCGTCCTACCGGACGACGGCACCATCCGGATCGAGAGCGCCCGGTTGTTCGCCGAGCCGGACGGCTTGCTGTGCCGGCGCTTCGTCGGGCGTGCTTTTCTCGCACCGGAAATCGACAGTGTGGTGATCGCCCCCGCGAAGGCGGAGAGTGTCACGCCGGCGATCGAGCTGCGCTTCGATGCGACGCAATACAGCCCTCGCCAAGTGCTGGAGCATGTGGCGGCGCTGCTGGATGACGCGACGAGTTGTGACCCGGGCGTAGAGACGCCATCCCCACTGACGGCCTGCGACCGACACGGCGCGGTCCGCTATCACCGCTACGGGCAAAAGATAACCGGCTGGAAGGTGGTCACCGAGCGGGTCGGCACGATCAAACTCGAGAACCCGGTTCTTTACCGCAAGGCGGTCTTGTGCGAGGCGGTCGAGCGCGAGCTGATGAGCGTGCTCGGCGTCAATCGATACGAGACCAGTTCACGCACCTGCTGGGCCAAGATCGAGTACGATCCCCGCCAGCTCGGCCCAGTGCAGATCATCGAGATACTCGACGGCGCACTGTCCAACGCCGAGCATCCTGACCGGCTCGATCCACTGGATTTGGATCTCGCGATCTGCACGGCCTCGCTGCCGTTGGCCGCGGTCGCCCAGTTTGCGATGCCCGCGTTGCTGCCGGTCTCGGCGGCATTGTTCGCCTATACCGCGATCCCGAGCTTTCGCGGCGCTTACGAGGTGCTGTTCAAGGAGCGGCGGCTCGGGGTCGACCTTCTCGACTCGATCGTCGTCATGGGCTGCCTCGCGACCTTGCATGTATTCCCGGGCGCAATCCTCGCCTGGTGCCTGTCGGTTGGCCGCTATCTGGTTCGCAGGACCGAAGACAGCTCGAAAAAGCTGCTTCTGGGTGCTTTCGGCAAGCAGCCGCGCTATGTCTGGCTGGTCAAGGACGGTCTCGAGATCGAGATGCCGCTCGATCGGCTCGACAAGAGCGACGTCGTCGCCGTCCACACCGGCGAAATGGTGCCGGTCGACGGCATCATCGTCCAGGGTCTGGCGATGATCGATCAGCACGCACTGACCGGCGAGTCGGTGCCGGCCGAGAAAGGCGTAGGCGATCGCGTCTTCGCATCGACTGTGATGGTCGCCGGCAAGGTGCATGTCGCGGTCGAGAAATCGGGCAGCGAGACCGCGACCGCGAGGATCGCCCAGATCCTGAACGACAGCGCAGGCTACAAGCTCGCCAAGCAGCACAAAGGCGAGCAGATCGCCGACAAGGTGGTGATCCCGACCCTTGGTCTGGGCGGTCTCGCGTTGGCGACGCTGGGCCCGACGGGTGCCGTGGCGGTCGTCAACAGCGACCTCGGAACCGGCATCCGCATGGCGGCACCATTGGCGATGCTGTCGACATTGGCGCTCTGCGCGCAGAAGGGTGTCCTGGTCAAGGACGGGCGCGCGCTCGACCTCTTGTGCGAGGTTGACACGATGCTGTTCGACAAGACCGGCACATTGACGCGGGAGCGGCCGGAGGTTGGGCGGGTGATTGCCGCCAACGGCCTCAATCCGCTGCACATCCTGCGCTTCGCTGCGGCGGCAGAGCGGCGGTTTCATCACCCGATAGCACTCGCCATCCTGCAGAAGGCGGAGGAGGAGGGCCTGCGCCTGCCGTTGTCGGATGCGACTCAATACAAGGTCGGCTATGGTATCACGGTCGGCATCGACGGGCATCGAGTACGCGTCGGCAGCCGGCGCTTCATGGAATTGGAGGGCGTCCCGCTGACCCGAGAGGTCGAAGACGCCCTCGATGAGGTACATCGCGAAGGCCAGACGATGGTGATGGTCGCCGTTGACGACGAGCTCGGCGGCGCGCTCGAGCTGCGGGCGTCGATAAGGCCCGAAGTTT
>Ga0306926_10005093_pt1 | contig 13939 bp, 12 predicted proteins | sample flu12Cox44000178_FD_203759 | JGI IMG/M metagenome (GOLD analysis project Ga0306926, IMG submission 203759) | Lab enrichment of tropical soil microbial communities from Luquillo Experimental Forest, Puerto Rico - flux8day.12C.oxic.44.000.178 (v2)... | ecosystem: Environmental > Terrestrial >...
GCATTGCCACTATCAAGGTCTGTTCCACCACCAGTCCTCTCGATCTGCTACCCCGGCCCCTTCCCCTGGAGCCGAAACCGGCTCCACCACAGTACTTCTGAGCGCCGGGCACGATGGACCGCCCCCGGCTGGAAGTGGCAGACGTGTTTCGGCGCTATGGCGAGGCCTATCGCCAGCAGCATGCCGGATCCCTGTCTCATGCCCAACTGCGCGTCATGAGCGCTATCGAACGCTGCCGCACTGCGGCTTTGGGCGGCCACATCGAACAGTGCGATCAATGTCAGTTCCAACGCATTGCTTACAACAGCTGCCGCGACCGCCACTGCCCAAAATGCCAGTCCCTGGCCCGGGCCCAGTGGATCGAGGATCGTCAAGCTGAGCTCCTCGATACCCAGTACTTCCACATCGTCTTTACCCTACCGGAAGAGATTGCCGCCATCGCCTATCAGAATAAAGAAGTGGTGTACGACATTCTCTTCCGCGCTACCTCAGAAACCCTGCGTACCATTGCGGCGGATCCCAAACATCTCGGGGCGGAAATTGGCTTCTTCGCCGTGCTCCACAGTTGGGGCCAGAACCTCATATTTCATCCCCACCTCCATTGTGTCGTGCCAGGCGGCGGCCTCTCTCCTGACGGCCAGCGCTGGATTGCATGCCGGCGTCGTTTCTTCCTCCCCGTACGCGTGCTTTCTTGTCGGTTCCGCCGCTTGTTCGTGGAATCCCTGGAAAAGGCGTTTGATGCCGGACAGTTGCAGTTTTTCTCCGCTCTCGAAGAACTGCGCGACCGAACCGCCTTTCGCCGCCTCCTGGGGCGAGTCCGCAGCCGGAAATGGGTCGTGTATGCCAAGAAGCCCTTTGCCGGACCGCAGCAAGTCCTGGACTACGTGGGCCGCTATACGCACCGCGTGGCCATCTCCAACAATCGCATCCTCAACGTTGAGGGCGGCCAGGTATCCTTTCGCTACAAGGACTATCACGATGGCGGCCAGCAGAAAACCCTAACCTTATCAGCGGACGAGTTCATCCGTCGCTTTCTGCTGCATGTCTTGCCCGAGGGATTTCACCGCATCCGCTACTACGGTTTTCTCGGCAACCGCTATCGCAAAGAAAAATTGCAACACTGTCGTCATCTGCTGGGAATGATACTGCTACAACCAGGCTCCTCCACTGAAGTGGCAGAACTGGATTATCGCGATCGCTACCAGGCTCTTACGGGTTCTTCCCTGTGGGAATGCCCCGCTTGTCACCGCGGACGCATGATCGTAATCGCAGAGATTCCTCCTGGCAGCATTCCGACCATCACCGACACCTCATGAGAACCATAACCGGAATAACCGTTGATTCTGCTCTCCACCAACTTGCCTTCAGCAAGTCGATGCCCAAGTATTCTTGCAGCCGCCTCCGATCTTGGTTTACCGGTTCATTGCACCTTGCCGTTAATCAATCGAAATCCTTTCTCGGCCATACCGATTACTCGGCGATCTCGGCATCGACCCCCTCTCGCCTCTTTCCGACCTCTGACGAACGATTCAATACCCATAGGACCGTTGCCGCGCAGCAGTTCAGTTCAATCCATTTTTAGCCCACCGCCGTGGCTCCCAACTTTCATCCCATATGACAAGTCCATCGTGCCACGGCGCCGGCCTAAAAATGCTCTGCATTATGCGCGGACAGTAAATATGTGCAGTGAAGCAGGCTAGCTTCGTGACTGCAGCCCGATGTGGATTGGCGACTCAACATAATATTCGATTGCGTTTGGCGGAGCTCGGTTCAGACCTCGCATGCGCAGATGTCCTCAAAAGGTTACAAAGAACGGAGCCAATCGAGAAGGTTCTTGTTCTGTTGCCAAGTTGGAATCGATGGGATCGGCGAAGGCTCACTGACCTTCTCAAGCGCCTTCCGTTTCATCTCGAGATTTGCCCTCGCGTAGATTTGAGTTGTTTTGACGTCCACGTGACCCAGGAAGTCGCGGATCATGTCGAGCGAGATCCCACTCTGCAGTAGGTGCATTCCTTTCGAATGTCGAAGCGTGTGCGGACTCACCCTTCGCTTCAGATTGGGATACTTACTTCGTGCACTGCCGAGATACTGCTGAAGGATATAGCGGATTCCAGATCGCGACAGTCGTTGATTGCGCCGGTTCCGAAAAAGAGGTTTGTCGAATTCTTCCAGCCGATCGAAGTGGTTGTCCTGGATATGGTCGCGCAGGAGCGAGACTGTGTTGTCCATTAAGGGAACAGCACGCATCTTGCGCCCCTTTCCCAGAAGACGCAACTGCGCAGGTGGATCCAACCGAACATCTCCGACTGAAAGATCGATCAATTCCTGAACCCGCGCGCCGCTGTCGTAAAGTATGCTGAGCAAAACCGCGTTTCTTCGACCCTGTGGGGTTCGGAGATTCGGCTGTGCCAGAATCTCGGCCAACTCCTCTTTGGAAAGATATGCGACTGTAGGACGAGTATGTCGCTGCAACGGGATCGCGAGGATCTTCTGACACTGGAGCATACGGTCCGGTTCTTCCGCCTGAACATATCGGAAGAACGCGTGCAAGGCGGCAAGGCGATGGTTCCGCGTACTGGGCGCGGACTTCCTTTCTTTCTCCAAGTGATCCAGGAAGGCTTCGACCAACGAAACGTCGACCTGTTCGAGACGCAGTTTTTCCGGAGCGATTCCCTGGAAGTCGCGACAGAATCGCAGAAGCAAAGTAAACACGTCCCGGTATGCCTTGACGGTATTCGGGCTGAGATTCCGCTGCGCGGCCAAGTAATGGGTCAAGAAACTGGTCACGTGAATGGAAAAATCGGTGGGCTTCATCGTTCGATCCTCCTCGGAATGACGTCACCAAAAGCCGCATTCACGCGTGTTGTGATCTCCGGAAAGATTTCGGCGGTGAGATGAAGATAACGCTGAGTTCCGCAGAGATTTTGATGCCCGAGGTAGGTAGCCAGAAGAGGTAGTTTAGCGTCGAGATCCTCGCCATCACGATACCAGCGTCGTAGGGTATGGAGGGCAAACAGGTGACGATAATCGTGAATCCGGGGTCCCTTGCCTCGTCCGGCGTGAGGTATGCCACACTGTAGCAGCAGTTTACGAAAAAGTGTGTAAACGGTGCGTAAAGCGAAAGGCCCTTCGCTGGGCCCTGGAAAGAAGATCGCGTGGGGCGCCCGGTTTCCGAAATGGCCGGCATACCTGCGCAATCGGTTCACCAGGGACAAGGCGGGGGGAACCAACCGATCTTTGCGGAACTTCCCCTGACGAACCGTGATGATGCCCTGATTGAGATCGACGTCTCGAACACACAGTTTCAGGACTTCTCCGATGCGAAAACCGCATCCATAAAGGAGACGAAAAACTTCCGGCATAACGAGATGACGCAAAGGTGAACGTGCCGTAGGCTCAAGTGCATCGACTGCATGAAAGAACCTTCGAAGCTCTTCGTCGGTCAGCAATCTGGGCACATAGGCTCGTGGATTGCGAGCAGACAATGTGGGGTCGGGCACATACGCAGGATAGCCGGCCCGCAACAGGAATCTCGAGAAGTGACGAACGAGGATGATTCGGTGCTGTTGGGTTATCGGACTTTCGTGCGGTTTCTTCGCTAACCAGTTCCGGGCAATGGATCGGGGCAATTCCAGTGTCGCCAATCCTTCCTGCACCAAGAAATCGTCAAGGCGGTGCAAGATTCGAGTCGACTCCTGATACATGTACCCACAGGCGTGCTTTTCCTGAAGAAATTGATCCATGAAAGGGGCGAGAACGCTGTGGAACTCGATGTTGGATGCATCATTCGGCACGATTCACCTCCTCCGGATCCAGCGCCACGCTCCGCAAGGCTTCCACATCCGCCTTCGCGTAGATCCGTGTCGATTCCAAACTGGTGTGCCCCAAAATCTCAGCAATGGTCGTCAATGGCGTTCCCTTCTCCAGAAGCCGAGTCGCTAAGGTGTGGCGTAGCGAATGGATGCCCCGCTTTTGTGGAGCCCGAAATTGGATCCCTGCCAACTCGCGCCAACGGGTGACGATGTGGTGCAGATGGGTATCTCGCATGAAAGGATCAAAAGGAGGTTTCACCTTAATGAAGACCTCTCGATGCGCCGTTTGCGGGCGACCTGACTTCAAGTAGTCGATCAGAGCCTCACCCACCTCGTTGGTCAAAGGAAGGCTCAATGGCGTCTCCGTTTTCGCTTGTGTGATCTCTATGGTCGAATCTTCCCAATGAAGCTGATCCAGTTTCAGTGTGCGAATATCTCCAACGCGCAATCCCAACCGGCACGCCAGTAGGAGAACGGCGTAATCTCGTTTACCTTTCGCCGAACTGCGATCAACTGCCTCCAAAACCTTGACCAGAAGCTGCTGATTCCAAACCGAGGGGATTGTTGCATCCCTGGCAACACGGATTTTCGGTAGGTCCACACTGAGATCTTTCTGCAGAATCCCACGCATCGTCAGAAACCGGAGAAAAGAACGCATATCCGAGATGATTCGCGCGACTGTCCTCGGCTGCAACCAGTGATCCCGACGGACCTTTCCCAGATGTGGAAGATCCGCCCGACAGCAGAGGAACTCGGAAAGATCACACGCCTGAATTTGGTCCAGAGTCCGCGCTTTTTTGCAGTACAGAAAGTCTAAGAAGATCGTGAGTTCTCTCGTACGCACATAAAGGGTTCCCGGTCGAAGGTGGAGGCGATCCTTGCAGTACTCTACGTAGTCACGAAGTGTATTCTGCATGGCGGGAACAAGATGGATCGCGTCCACATCTGCGAACGCTCGTTCGATGCGACCATTTTTCGCAAAATCCGCAAGCATCTTTACACCCCATACGATATGCTTGCGCCAGCCCTGGGTCGGCCTTTCCATCTTCTCGTCGGCGACCCGACCCTCCTCTAGAAAGCGCACCGCTAAATCCTCGGAAAACTCGTCTCTCAGTTCGTTCCGGTTGGAAAACTGGATAAGGTGTTCCCAAATTGCTCGATACCGATTACGCGATCTTCTGCTGTAGCCCAAGCGCTCGATCTCGCCCATGGCGTCAGTGATAAGTCGCTTCAGTGGCAAGTTTTGGGAGATTGGACAATTGGTTGATTCCATGACGGACCTCCTTGAAAAGTGGCGAACCCGTGGTCGCCTAGGAGTTCCATCATGAACTCTTAAACTCTTATGGGCTGTGATCCAAGGGGTGTGATCCAGACTGGCAAGCACTTACGGAAGCAACTTCACATAACATTCCTCGGCGCATAATAGCGTAAATGTGCTGCGGCACATTTACGTTATCTCGGCTGCAAGCAGAAACTCAGCCAAGCGGTGAACGACAACCTTGGACTGGAAGACACCTGACGGGGTCGTCACGTCCCACAACGAGACTTCGGGACAACTGCCCGAAGCCACATCTACGGGTAGGGCGTTATACGGTCAAATGAAAAGAAAGCATTCGTAAACGCTGGGCGACAAGGCGGGACTAATCCGCGAAGGGAGAGTCAATGTCCGAGTGGCGGACTGACCGTCAAAAAGCACAGTAACGGCTTTAACTGGTTTCGGCTCAATTTCCGCGTTGCCGGCGCAATGAGGCTGAATCAGTCAGCCGCGCCAGTGGCCGCCGGCTTCTGTTTCATCATCTCTTCCATCCCTTTCTTCATTTCTTTCGCCGAGGGTTCCGCTTTGTGGGTTCCGATCATCCAGCTGTAGCCATCGGGATCGACAACCGTGCCGCATCGATCGCCCCAAAACATGTCCATTACTGGACCCTGAGGAGTAGCGCCAAGTTTCGTTGCTTTCTCAACTACTTTGTCGACATTCTCGACGTATAAATAGAGAGTAGCGGGAGAGGCGCCGACGCTCTTCGCACTTCGCCTTCCCATTGCGGCATCCTCTGGACCAAGCATCAGAGTTGTGCCCCGCAGTGTCAGCTCTGCGTGCATCGGCTTTCCGTCGGGGCCGTTCATAATGCCGCGCTTCGCGAACCCAAATGCCTTCTGGTAAAAGCTGAGCGCGGCAGGAATATCCGCAACCGTGAGTGCAGCAGAGACCGCGCCATAGGCCTTCTTATTCAACGGATCAATTTTCTTCTTTGCCATAGCGCTCCTTTCATGCGGGGACATTGTAGCGAAAAAGCAGGAAGCGCCGCATCTCGCAGAAGAAGAATCAATGTACCTAAGTCCAAGCATCCACAATTGGTGAATGACGGCAATTCGGAAGTGATCGGAACGGATTGTCAGTCTATTGTTTACCGACAGGTCGGGATTACACTTGGGTCGAGCTCAGCAAAACATGCCTCAGTTTTTCGCATTCCTACGAGCCATTAACGCTGGTCCACGGCGGCTGGCTACAATGAGTATGCTACGCCAAACATTCGAGTCGCTTGGTTTCTACGGAGTTGCGACGTTTCTCGGAAACGGAAACGTCATGTTTGAAACGAAGGCTAAAGACGTCGGACGCCTCGAAAAAATTATCGAGAGTGGACTCAAGCAGACCGTGGGTTATAGTGTGCCGGTGTTCATAAGGACTCATGCAGAACTGAAAGAAATCGTAGCTTCAGAGCCCTTCGATAAACCACTTGTCTTGGATGCAGAGGTCAATATCATATTTCTTGCGCATACTCTTGATCAAAAGGACCGGGCGAAGCTCATGGCGCTTGCGACAGAAACCGATAGGTTTCGCATCCATGGACGTGAGGTTTACTGGTGGCGACGTAAGAAGCCGGGCACGTCGCTGTTTTCGACCCTGCCAATTAGGGCCTACGGCCCGCGAAATTTCATGAAAGCCACATTAGCTCATTATGTGTTTTCAACCACTTGGCCTGGACTTTCGAGCCTGCCGTTAGCAAAGGTGCTCAGCAAGCCCTTCACCATCCGTAGCACCAACACGATCAGAAGGCTAGTGGCCGAAGCCACTCAGTAATTGTCGCACCATCGTGTCGCGGTCAAGGAGGACCGCGACACGATGTCACGCAAGCATTCGCGAAAACGCACGCATCCTAAGCCAAAAGCGGTCCTTCGATTACCCGATTTGGACCAAGCAAATCGCTGGTTTTGAACAGCTTGACATCCCCGGACGCCCAGCGTGGATATAGACACGCCATTGATGAATTCGTGGAATGGTACTGCGCCTAGGCTCTGTTTGAGCCGAACTGTTGTGCTTCGTTATCGGATTCATCTCGGGTCTCGCCACCTCGCTACGGGGATAATCCATCTGCGCCTGGGAGCCGTATGGCGTGCGCCGCCGACAAAACTGGACGCAGAAGAGTGCGCGACAACATCGGTTCGGGCGCGCCAGGGGCGCCATAGCTCAACTGTGGCATTTCGGATTTCGGGCTAAACCCAGACGCTATGCCAGCGTCTGGCTGATAACCAGCTCCCGCCGCGCTTTGCGCGGGCCGTTCTTGATAAGATCGGCCGCCTTTTCCGCGACCATGATCGTCGGAGCGTTGGTGTTGCCGCCGGGAATAACGGGCATGATCGACGCGTCCACTACGCGCAGTCCCTCCACGCCGTGCAGGCGCAGTTCGGAGTCGACCACAGCCAGCGCGTCGTCTGCAGGGCCCATCTTGCAGGTGCCTACCGGGTGGTATAGGGTCTGGGCGTTCTTTTCTATATAACCGCTTAGAGACTTCTCGTCGTTCTTGATCCCTGGTCCCGGGCAAAGCTCGCATTTCCGGTACTTGGCGAAGGCGTTAGTCTCGGCGATAGCGCGAGCGATCCTCAGCCCTTCAACCACCGCTTGGGTGTCGCGAGGATCGGCAAAGTAGTTGGCATGGATGAGGGGCGGATCCAGCGGATTGCTGGAACGCAGGGTGATGCGTCCCCGGCTGTTGGGGCGGATCAAGGTGGGGATGAGGCTGTATCCGTGTTCCTTGATCTGCCGGAAGCCGTGCTCGACGAAGTAGCCGGGCGCGAAGTGGTATTGCACATCCGGTGTCGGACAGTTGGCGGAGGTTTTGACAAAGCCGCCCGCCTCGCCCACATTCGAGGTTAGAGGGCCGGTCTTGAAAGCCATGTAGCGGATTAAATTCGCGATGCTCTCAGCACTAGTCAGGCTGATGGGTTGCGTACATTCATAGGCCACGGGTACGGCGGGGTGGTCTTGCAGGTTGGCACCTACGCCAGGGAGGTCGCAGAGGACGGGAATATCCAGGGTCCGCAGATGTTCCGCCGGGCCAATTCCCGAGAGCATGAGGAGTTGGGGCGATCCAATAGCTCCGGCACAAATAATAATCTCTCTCTCAGCGCGCTCCTGCCTATTGCCGTTGTCTTCCTGGAACCTGACCAAGGCGGCTCGGCGGCCTTCGAAAAGAATGTCAAATGCCTGCACGTTGGTACGCACGGTCAAGTTGGGGCGTAACATCGCCGAGCGCAAAAAAGCTGCGGCAGCGCTGTTGCGCTTGCCCTGGCATTGCGTGAGCTGATAGGGCCCAAATCCCTCCTGGGTTGCACCATTGAAATCAGGGTTGCGTTTGAAGCCGGCTTGCTCCGCCGCCTCCACGAAGACCTCAGATAGCGGATTAAGCGAGCGCGGGTTGGAGACGTGCAGCGGCCCACCTGCGCCGTGATACTCTGAGGCGCCGTTCTCATTGTTCTCCGCCTTCTTGAAATAGGGCAGAACGTCCCAAAAGCCCCAGCCTGGATTTCCCAGAGCGCGCCACTGATCGTAATCCGCCTGGTGGCCGCGGATATAGATCATGGCGTTGAGCGAGCTGCTGCCGCCCAGCACCTTGCCCCGTGGCCAATAGAGGCTGCGATTGCCGAGCTGGCCCTCCGGCTCGGTGTAATAAGCCCAGTCGTTGGGTCCTTTAAAGAGCTTGGAAAATGCCACCGGCATGTGGATTTCTTTGGCCGTGTCCTTGCCGCCCGCTTCCAGCAGCAGAACCTTGACGGTGGGATCTTCGCTTAACCGGCTGGCCAGAACGCATCCTGCAGAGCCCGCGCCAATAATGATGTAGTCGTACATACTGAACCTCCTTAAAATAGCAGTCAGCACTCAGCCGTCAGTTCCATAACATCATCACGGCCAGACGGAATCGGGTCATCGGAACATCGGGGTCTGACGCTAACCAAGATTCATTGCCAGCTCAGTGTGATGGGTTGACCGCTTAACCACGGTGAAATGGGCCCCATCGGTCTTCACTCAAAAAGGCGTCGAACGTACACTGCTTTTAGAGGTCTTTAGCTCTCATAGCGAGAATGATTCGTCGACCCGTTTCCTCGAAGGAGCGCTGCCGCTCGTTCTCCTATCACAACGCAGGGCGCCATCGTGTTGCCGGTCGTCACCCGAGGCAGAATCGAAGCGTCTGCAATACGCAGTCCGTCCACACCATGCACCTTTAGCTTGCCATCGACTACTGACATCGCATCACGTCCCATCTTGGCCGTGCCTGACTGGTGCCAGTGCGAAACCAGTCCGTCGCGAAGAAATTGATCCAACTCCGCCCCATTGATTGGTCCCGGCGCCACTTCGCGTCCCGTGAAAGGCCGGAGGTCAGGAGCATTGCCGATTTCTCGCGCCAGGCCCACTGCGTGGAGGAGGTCCTTCAGGTCCTGCGGATCGGCTAGATAATTCGGATCAATGGACACCGGATCGTCTGGATCGGAACCTGTCAAATGAAGGCTGCCGCGGCTATTGGGTCGCATTCCGGCTGCTAGAGACCAACAAGCTGGTGGCGTTTTGAATTTAGCGGCGTTCTCGGGTGTGAAGTCGGGCCCTCCATGCGAATAAACATAGAAGTTGGGCGCTCCCAACGCACTCCTTGTCTTCCAAAAGCAGGACGTCTGACTCCTCGGTATTTGTGGCCCCCGTTTGCCAGCGTTTTCCCAGACTAGTCCAAATGCCACGTGGTCATGAAGACTGCGTCCGACGCCCGGTAAGGCTTGTAAGACAGGAATACCCGCCCTCTTCAACTCCGCCTCATCTCCAATCCCAGACTGCATCAGCAACTTCGGCGTGTGGATCGCGCCAAGGGAGAGAATTACTTCGCGTATGGCTTCGGCATAATGAGCCTTGCCTTGGTACTGAAACTCAATCCCAGCCGCGCGATGGCGATCGAATCGAATTCGCGTGGCCAATGCTCCGGTCAGCACCGTAATGTTGGGCTGGGCCATGAGTGGGTACATATAGGAACGGAAGATCGACTGCCTTTTCCCGTTGTGCACAGTTTCATCAAGGACCGCGCATCCCCCTGCCCCCTCCATCATGCGGCCATTTGGATTGGGGAACCGTTGCAGCCCCAGCGATTCAGCACCTTCTAACAGCGCGAACGCGAATGGCTGAGGCTCTGCTGCGGGCTGCACATGTACGGTTCCGCTCGCGCCGCGATAGTCCGGGTCGGGGCTGCCAGCCCAAGCCTCGATACGGGACCGATACAATTCGAGAACGGCTCGATAACTCCACGAGGGATCGCCCGATTCTTCAGCATAGAAGTCCCAATCCTCTCGGTGTCCACGAGACCAGGTTTGAACATTGATGCTGGAACCGCCGCCCAGGACCTTTCCCATTGAGTAAAGCAGGGATCTTCCATTTAACTTTGGGTTTGGCTCGGTCCTAAAGCCCCAATCCAGGTCGCTTCCCAGCGTCATCGGCCAGCGGTTCGGATCGGTGACTAATTCCGTCTCGTCAGTACCACCGGCTTCAAGCAATAGCACTTGCGTTTGTGGATCGGTTGCAAGCCTTGCGGCTACAACCGAGCCTGATGTGCCTGCGCCGCAGACTACGAAGTCATAGTGCCGTTTAAGCTCCGACGCGAGCTTGTCCTGATTCAGCCGCACTCGTTCAGTGAAGTCCGCTGCGTTATTGAGGTGCGTGTAGGTATTCAGCTTCGTCATAAGATGGCTCCTGTCAGAGTTCGACCCATTCGGTGAAATATGAAGCTAGGCGCGTGCGCCGCGAGGTCAATCCGTCGTAGTAATCAGACCAGTTTGTAATCCTGCAGTCGTCGGTCCGCACAATGGACACGCCGTGAAGCGAGATCGGAACGCTCCTGGAGTGCCCGCCGAAGAACGGCTCTGTCAACGTGGCTCGAAGGGTCCATTCGACGATCACGAGATCGCCACTCCCGAAAATCGCGTCGACTTGCACGAAAGAGTCGGGATAAAACTCTCGCGTCTTCTCGAAGAATTCTGCCAACCGCGCTTTGTCGGTGAAGTCAAGTCCAAGTCCATGGTCCTTGAAGCTGAATTCTTCTGCAAAGCTCGCAATGGTCTCGCGGATTCCTCCGTTGTTCAGGTTCGTCATAGCCGTCAAAACCACTTCTTCAGCAGCGGCGACCCCGGCGGGTGTCTCGATGGTTCCTGTTCTCATAGCTCCTCCTCGCAGATTGTTCGGTTGGCGAATCGCTTGTGCTCCACCACCGAACTAATCGCGAGTATGCGACGAAGTGCAATTGCTAGCTTTCACAAAGGGCCCAAACTTTCATCAAATGACCAGAAAAGAACGCGAACTTGGCGGAGTTTCGGGGCACCCGAAAGCATGAGTTCCACGTGGCGAGGCACTAGACTCGTACGACTCTGTTTGCACTGGACGAGCACCGCCGTTGCTCTCGACCGGGTCCTAGCCTTTCCGACGGAATGCACTCGGGGACAAGCCGAATCGGGAGCGAAAGGCTGTAGAGAAGTGAGCGTGGCTGGAAAAGCCGCAAGCCAGAGCGATGTCCATCAAAGAGAGGGAACGGCTGGCAAGCATTGACGCCGCCTTCTTGAGGCGCAACTCCAGAAGATAGCGGTGAGGAGACTGACCTGTTGCGCCCCTGAACATGCGCAAGAAATGAGTCCGGCTGTATCCACTTTCAGCGGCTAATTGCGTAAGCGTGAGGTCGGAGTCGAACTCGGCTTCCATACGATCGAACACACGGCGAAGTACCCGGCGAGGTAAAGGAGACGAAGTATTATCTCTCGGTTGCCGCAGCGACCGGGCCGCGAACAACAAGCGTGTCGCAAGTGCCGTGGAGAGCGACTCTGCGTACACCTTCCCGCTTGGCCCTCCCGCCTCGGCCTCCTTCTCCAACAGAACCATCAGGTCGCGCAGAACGGGTTCGTCTGCTCCGTAAAGCTGGTGAAGCGGGCTAGACGGTCGTCTATCGAGCTCTGCTTCGACCTCGTCAAGAAAACGCCGGGAAATTGTACACACCAACACTTCGTGTTCAGTCGCACTCCGTATCGCAGGCCTGATTCCTGGCGGACAGGTGGTGATTGTGTGAGGCAATTTCTTGTAAGGGACGAACTTGCCGGGACTGCGCTCGCTTTCACCCACAGCGATATGCGTGTCCCACAGGATCAGGAAGTGTTGGTTAATTGACAGTTCAGGTTTCTCCCCACTCCCGATAATGTGGCGCTCGACAGCCACGCCATCCCAGCCCAGCGGAACACTGGAGGGACTGGTGAGAGTAGAGCTGTCTAGCAAGGCACTTATCTCTGCACTTTGATATAAGGGACAGTCCATCAATACACGCCAATTCTTTAGTAAGATTCGATGCCTTGAGAACCGGGTGAGTTACAGGACCGAACTCAGAACTCAACTTACGGCAACTGATCGACTTACGCGTAGTTCCTTTGGAGTGGCAGCGAAGTGGCTGACGTAAAAACTCCATCCGGGTCAAAGAGGTGCTTCAGTCGCTGTAGTCTGCCGAGGTTTTCTCCGTAAGCCCGAGCAGTTCGCTTGTGTTCGTCGGGCCCCAGCATGTTGGGATAACCACCAGGCAGTGCGTGCGGCTCCAGGTTTTGGGCGACAGTTTGTGCCCATTGCTGGTGAACGCGGCCATCTTCTTGCGGAGCGGGTTCCCACGCGGCGATCACTTCCGCCATGAAGTGTTCCTCCCGCAGGCCGAAAGCCGTCGCAGCGACTGGAACTCGCGTAGCCGCGCCCCGAAAGTGATGCATGATGATGCCAGAAAAAGGCGAGGTCCTCAGCTGCCCGCCGTCAATCAGCGCAGAGATCGCTTCGGGCGTAAGCGCAGCCAGCGAGCGCGTTTGTGCTGTGTAGTGGCGACCGGCCGGCGCGGCTGATTCAAACATGTGGAGCCAGTCCAGGTAAGTCATAGGTGCAATCTGGTCCACGATCGGTTTGCTAAGTCGACGCAACTTGGCCATGAATTCTTCGCCCTGTTTGCCTTCGCCGCTCCACATCGGAGCCAGGAATACGAGCGGGCCTCCATCCGGGGCAGACAACACACCAGCCAACACCGAGAGTTCGTCCGGCGCCGAGGCAATTACCTGCGAATACCCGTGCAGTACGGATTCCGCGTCGGACCAGGAAAACATGATCATGCCGGCAAGGAATTCGCGAACGGGATGCAGTTGAACTCGCAGGGACGTCACCACGCCGAAGTTGCCGCCTCCGCCACGCAACGCCCAGAACAGATCGGTATTTTCCCGGTCATCGCAATCGACAAGCCGGCCGTCGGCGAGCACAACCTCGGCGCTGAGGAGATTGTCCAACGCCAATCCGCAGCGGGGAGTTAATGGGCCGTAACCACCTCCCAGCGTCAGTCCCGCTATGCCAACCGTGCCACAGTTGCCGGTTGTCGCTACCAGTCCATGTGGCGCTGAGGCAGAGATGACATCTGCCGCGGTTGCCCCGCCTTGGATCGTGGCGACCGATGTATCCGGATCGATGTCAACCCGTCGAATGTGCGACAGATCGATCACCAGACCGTCGTGGCGCAAAGCTCTTCCTGCCCAGTCGTGTCCACCGCCGCGCACGGACAAGGGAATGTTGTGTTTGCGGGCACAGCGGACGGCTGACTGCACATCGTCGGAGTTCTTACACAACGCGAATAGCGCCGGCTGACTTCGCACCGCCCCATTCCAGATTTCGCGGGCGCGGGCATAACCATCATCGCCCCATCGCACCACCTTACCTTTCATCACGGCGCGCAACTGCCGAGCCGCATCTGACTCCGATCGAATTGCATTGGTCGCGCTCATTGCACATACTCCTCTCACGTGTATATTCCCGGGTTCCA
>Ga0306926_10005097_pt1 | contig 13930 bp, 14 predicted proteins | sample flu12Cox44000178_FD_203759 | JGI IMG/M metagenome (GOLD analysis project Ga0306926, IMG submission 203759) | Lab enrichment of tropical soil microbial communities from Luquillo Experimental Forest, Puerto Rico - flux8day.12C.oxic.44.000.178 (v2)... | ecosystem: Environmental > Terrestrial >...
CCGATCGTCCCGCGATGATCAAAATGGCGCGCGGCGAGAAGACCACGGCTGCAGCGCTTCTGATTCACGAACGCCTCTGGGACGTAAGCAGCAAGTCGCGTCGGGCCAACTAATCCGCCGCTAGCCCGAATGCGGCGAAATGCGTGTATGATTCCCCCCATTCGGGAGTAAGGCTCCCCTCCGGAGCCACCCATGAGTGCATCACTGCCCCCTATCGCCAATCCTGTTCGCGAACGCCTTTGGATTCTCGGCCTCACTCCCCAAGAACGCGGCACTTTGATTGCCACTTTCGGCGGTTGGGCGCTCGACGGCATGGACGTGATGATCTACAGCTTCGTCATCCCCGCACTGATCGCCGCATGGCAAATCAGCAAAGCCCAGGCAGGCTTGCTCGGTACGGTAGCGCTGCTGATTTCTGCCGTCGGCGGTTGGCTCGCGGGATTGTTTGCAGATCGTTTTGGCCGTGCGCGCGTCCTGCAAATCACCATTGTCTGGTTTGCCTTCTTCACGTTCCTCTGCGGCTTCACCAACTCCTTTCGGCAATTATTGGTGCTCCGCGGACTGCAGGGCTTGGGCTTCGGTGGAGAATGGGCGGTTGGTTCCGTTCTAATGGGCGAGACCATTCGCGCGCAACATCGCGGCAAGGCCGTCGGCACGGTGCAGGCGGGTTGGGCCCTCGGCTGGGGCGTCGCTGCCATGAGTTACGCCCTGCTCTTCTCCGTTTTCCCCGCCGCAACCGCTTGGCGCTCCATGTTCTGGATCGGCATTCTTCCTGCCCTGTTGGTCTTCTACATCCGCCGCAATGTTCCTGAGCCCGAAGTCTTCCATCGCACCCGCGCAAGGGAGGCCGCGCTTCAAACCGGCACGCACTCGCTCGAAATTTTCAGCCCTGTGCTGCTCAAGACCACTTTGCTTGCTTCCTTTCTCGCCACAGGCGCGCAGGGCGGCTACTACGCCATCACCACCTGGTTGCCCACTTTTCTTCGGACCACGCGCAATCTCTCCGTGCTCAACACCGGAGGCTATCTGTTCGTTGTCATCGTGGGCTCCTTCACCGGATACCTGCTCAGCGCCTGGTTGACGGACCTCCTCGGTCGCAAGCTCACGCTCGTGATCTTTGCGATTTGTTCCTTCGTGACCGTCACCGCCTACACCTATCTGCCCACCAGCAATTCCTTAATGTTGGTTCTGGGTTTTCCCCTGGGATTCTTTGCCTCGGGCTCGTTCAGCCCCATGGGCGCGTTTTTCACCGAGTTGTTTCCCAGCCGTTTGCGTGGCTCTGGCCAGGGTTTTTCCTATAATTTCGGGCGCGGCATCGGCGCACTGTTTCCGACGCTTGTTGGCTTTCTCAGCGCGCGCATCAGTTTGGGCCATGCCATCTCGGCGTTCGCCGCCAGTGCCTACTTTGTTATGGTTCTCGCCGTCCTGCTGTTGCCCGAAACCCGCGGCAAAGAGCTGCGCGCCTACGAATGAGCACTGTAGTGGCGGCGCCGTCTGCGCGCTCTCTCGCTTTTGTAGTTGCCGGTGTTCAGACCGGTGCTTTTTCCGGCACGCGAAGGTAGCGGCGGCCTGCCTGCCGAAGGTGAGCTGTTGGGTGGCGAGCTCTTGCCGCATGGATTCTTCGATTTCCAACATTTCTTTCATGGTCAGTTCGGCGTCGTTCAGGTTGCGGGGAATCTGAGTGTAGAGGTAGCATCCGGCTTCGAACCTTTGATTGCGAGTCACGAGGCGGCCCGGTTGCCGGGCAACATTCACGTCAAGACCAATCAGCGCTACGCGCGCCAGCAACGGATTCCTGGATATCAGATTGTGGCCACTGCTATTTTCGTGCATCGGAGCTGGACTCGTAGTTGCGAACTCAGATAAATTTGTCGTGCCATCCGTGCCGCTTACAGGAGAAATCGGATGGAACATAAGCGGCAACGGGTTCAGTTTGGTTGGGTCTGTTTGAAAGCCAGAAAGAAGGGTGTCGTTCGCCAAATCGTTGCACCGGCATCACAAGGACTTCTTTCTACTTGACGTAAGTACTTCGGTTTTGGATAGCAGGCTGATTCGTCGCCCGGCGAAAGATCCTCGCAGAAAATGTGAACCGTGCCAGTCCGGGTTTCAAGAAGGAGAGTGTGGTGAACTTTTGCTTTTAAGTCTATGCTGCCACCGCATAGCGATGGTGCAGCCTGCCGAGTCTCGGAAAGGATTGAATCTTGCTTTCACCCGCAGAGCGAATTGCTGTCGCGCGACCTGCGGGCGTGTCCTTCGCCAGTCCAAGATGAGTCCGGTCCTCATGGTAGTAGAGCAGGTAGGAAGACAGCAGTCGTTTGAGATGCCGCTCATTCAGGATGATCACGTGGTCCAATAAGTCGCGTCGGCAACTTCCCACCCAACGCTCAGCAACACCGTTCTGCCACGGACAGCCAAAGGGCGTGCGAGTTGGCTCGCTTCCCATGTCTCTCACGGCCGAAACCACATCGGCGCCAAACTTTGCGTCGCGGTCGAATAGCAAGAATCTGTGCGTCTGTTGGTAGGCCCATGCTTCTCGCAATTGCTGGACTACCCAAAGCGTGTGGGGATTTCTCGTCACATTGAAATGCAGGATCTTACGCCGGTCGTGGCCGATGATGAAAAAGCAGTACAGAACACCAAACGTGAGCGTTGGGACGGTGAAAAAGTCCATCGCAGCAATGGACTCGCGATGGTTTCTGAGGAACGTCAGCCATTGCTTGACGGGATCTGTATTTCTCGGGGCTCGCCGGATCCATCGCGAGACACTCCTTTCCGAGAGATCGAAGCCCAGCTTGAGCAGTTCGCCGTGAAGGCCAATCCGATTTTGCGTCGTTGCGGCGCTCCCCAGGTCGGATTCTCGGCAACCATTCGAAAGATCAGGGCGCGAACCTCTTTGCTGACACGCTTCCGCCCTCCTGCTGGTCTGAATCTTGAGATCCATGTCCAATACAAACGAAACCCTGCTCGATGCCAGTTCACAACGGTTCGGGGAGTAACCAAGACGAGAGGTTTCTTCCACCCAGACCAGAACGTTCTCAACGCAACCAGAACAGCTTGTGCAGGGCAGTCAATCGAGTGCGAGGCCGTTGCGTATGCAAAGCGAGCAGTTGCCGACGGAGAGCCAGGTTTTCGAGGACGAGGTCCTCGCGGGAGCGGAAAGAGCTGACGATCCACCCGAGGAGATGCCGGAGCAACACAATCATGATAAGAATATTATCGGAACTATCGAATTTCGGTTTTGCGCTAAGTCATTCATTTTGCAGATGTACGACGATTTGGCGAGACACAGCGCTCCGACAATTTCCGATTTGCCCGTGACTCGCTAATTACAGAGGCTAGCCCGGCTTACAACCGGTTACGACAGCAGCCGTTGAAATTTTGGGTTGTTGCGGAGAGAACTTAGATCGGGGTCGTTTTTGATCCACTCTTTGCGCCAGCCAGAGCGCACGACTCTTCTGAGACAGTTCAGCGCTTCTTTGCTGCGATGCAGCACCGCGTAGATGCAGGCCACGTTATAGAGAACAGCGGAGTCGTCTGAATCGAGCGCCAACGCTTTTGCCGCCCATGCGAGGGCTTCTTTTCTTCGGCCAATGCGCGCCCACGCAACGGCTCCCAGGTATAATGCGCGCACGTCGCCGGGATTCACGGACAATTGCTGTTTGGCAACTTCGATAGAGCGAGCATATGCTGCGGCAGCCTTGGAGTTGTGTCCGAGCCCGGTGTAAGCTGCTCCCAAGAAGACAGGCGACTGATAGTCCTCCGGCCGCACGCGCGCTGCGGACTCGAATGGTTCGATCGCTTCTTTGTACTTTCCTTGCGCCAGGCAGGCACGCCCGTAAAAGTAGTAGGCCTCAAAGAGCCCGGCATCGAGGCGAATCGAGGCCCGAAACTCCTTCTCCGCATCAGGATAATTTCGCAGCGTTGAGAGCGCCACTCCACGCGACGCATGAGCTTCCGCAAGTTTCGGCGCCAACTGCAATGCTTTGCGGCTGGCCAAATCTGCCGCTTCCAAATTCTCGCGGGTCGCTTCCCAATAGAGATACAGATAGGAGCAGCAGTCAGCGAAGCCAGCGTGGGCCGCAGCAAATTCAGGATCCACTTCTATCGCTCGTGCAAACATTTCTCGGGCCCGCTCGAAATTCTTGCGCCGGAACTGATGAAACAGCTGCCTTCCTTTGAGATAGAAGTCATAGGCAGGCTGGCTGGTTGTGCCCGCCTTTTTGTTCTGCAAAGAACAGCGCTGATCCATCCAGCGGTCGAGTTCCTTTTTGAACGCGAGCACGCTGCCCAATTTGCGGTGCATCTGCCTGCGGACCGGAAGTTGCTCAGTTCTCTCCCACCGCTGCACCGTACGGACGTCCCGTTTCAGATGGGCAGCGATTTGTTTCCATCCCTCGAGACACTGTCCTCGCTCGGGGGCGGGAGGATTTGCCGTCCTCTGATGAATTCGAGGCGATGCGATTGAGCGCTCTTTGCTCATTCCGTGACAGCGGCAAAGTGCGACAAGTCCTGCTTGCCGCTGAATGCCGCTTGTGCATTCGGCATTGTACTTCTATTTTTGGCGTGAACTATAGCCGAGGAGATATTCAAAACATGCGCTTGACGATGAATTGCTTTCGCCTGATTTGTTGCCTTGTGCTCAGTCTAGCCAGCTTCGGTTCCGCTCGCGCAAGGGGCCGGGCTACCATCCTGTACGACGCTTTCGGTGACGCGAAAAACCTCAAAAAGGATTGGGGTTTCTCGGTTTTGATCGAGTACTCGGGAAAGAAAATCCTGTTTGATACCGGCAATAACGCCAAGATATTCGCCGCCAATGTCAAAGCCATGGATGTCGACTTGAGGGACTTGGATTTCGTTGTGATTTCGCACCGGCATGGCGATCACACCAGCGGTCTGGACCATCTCCTGAAGGTTAATCCGAAGGTCAAAATCTACGTACCGGCCGAGTTATTCGGCGTCTTTGGAAGCACGCTTCCCAAAGGGTTTTACAAGAGTGTCGATACTTTGCCGGACTGCATGCGCTATTTCGCTGGAGAGGAACCGCAGGCATTCTCTTCCGGCAGTCCCTGGCTGGAGGCACATTTTGTGTCAGTCGATAGCAAAGTGGAAGTCGCGCCTGGCATTTTCCTAATCCCGACAGTTTCCAAGGTGACGGGAACTCTGGAACTCCGTGAGCTCACTCTGGCGATAGATAGTCCTCTTGGACTGGTTGTGGTTGCCGGATGTTCACATCCGGGAGTGGAAGAGATTCTTGGAGCGGCTTCCGCGGCGAATTCTCACGTTCACATGCTGCTTGGCGGCCTCCATTTGGTGAAAACTCCCGACGTCGAGATCGAACGCCTCGCCAATGCGCTGCATGACAAATGGAAAATCGATCGCATTGCGCCGGGACACTGTACAGGTGAGCCGGCCTTCGCCAGGCTAAAACAGGTCTTTGGCGACTCTTATCTATATGCAGGTCTTGGCTCTCATGTGGATATTCCGTGAAGCTGCGGAGACTACGTTTCCCGAATACGGGGTAGATCACGGGGTCCCCAGCTCTGTTGGCTCAAGAGATTTCGGTCAGATTGTCGGCAACCCTTCCCTTATCCGATTACGGAAGGTTGCCGACGACTCGGGAGCTGATGGGTTCGAAGCCGCGTTGACTTGCGTATCAACACAACCTAACATGCGTTTCCAAGGGCAGCTCTCCAGCCATGATTGGTCAGATTGTTTCGCACTACCGCATCGTCGAGAAGCTCGGCGGTGGCGCTGACGGTCTGTTATTGCCTGCATTTTACATCGGCGATGAAACACATTCCCCTAAAGGATCAGAAGGCCTGATGAACAAATATATGACTCGACGGTCTTGGCTCGGAGCGGCAGCGACGTTTGCCGCTTCTGGCGTCGCAGCAGGGCAAGAAGACTTCACGAAGTTGCCCCCAAATCTGCCGGTACCAATGGACGATGGAGCTTGCGACCACCTGCTGCACATGCAGGTACCCGCCATCCCTCTGAACGCCACTGTCGGTGGCACCGTAAGCTTACCCGCGGTCAAAGCGGAAAGGACAATCGTGTACTGCTACCCGCGCACCGGTGAACCCGGCAAGCCGTCTCCCGATGGGTGGGATGCCATCCCCGGTGCGAGAGGGTGCACTCCGCAAAGCTGCTCCATGCGCGATAACTATCACGTCATTCGTCGTTTGGGTGGGGATGTTTTTGGAATGAGTACACAGTCAACGTCATACCAGCAGGAAGCTGCCAACAGACTTCACTTGCCCTTTGCCCTGCTCTCGGACCAGCAACTCAAAATGACACACGCTCTTAGGTTGCCAACATTTGAGGTGCAAGGATTGACGCTCATCAAGCGGCTCACGATTGTGATTCATCAAGGCAAGATTGAAAAGGTGTTCTACCCAGTGTTTCCGCCCGACAAACATGGAGAACAGGTGGCCGCTTGGTTAGAAAAAAAGCGGCAGGGCCTCATTTAGGCCGTCGGTTTGAACTTGGCGGCAGACGTTCCACATGTCCAGCTGACGGGCAAGCCTTCCGTAATCCGATAAGGGAAGGGTTGCCGACAAATCTCGGCTCCGGGTTCGATGAGCAACCAGAGTCGCTGCACTGTGGCGTTATTCGAAAGGGGTGAAGAATCGCTCTAAGAGTTGATGCGCTACTTTCCTCCCTAGCACTTTTCCCTGAATGACAGAATGATGATAGTGGAAGCCAGCGTAAATCCGCGCGTGCTCCACTTCGTCCATAAGATCGCGCGTGCTATCGAAGTTGTGGGTTGTATGCGTTACCAGGCTGTCCACAGAGAATTGCAAATCCGCTGTGCCGAAGTAACCCTTCAAAATCGTCGAGACCGCGCCGGTCACACAGCCATGTGCCGCGGGGTACTCCGGGTGAGCGGGAGTAGCCGCCAGCGGCGCCCAGTTTGGATCTGCCAGGAGTTCGGGATTGCCACCGCCAGCATGGATAGCTGTCACTGGACGCCAAAAGCTGAAGAAGAATTTCGCGTTCCAGCACCCGATTCCCGCGTCTGCATATCCGGACCACAGCATAGCCATCAATCGGGCCGAGTCGGAGGTGTTCAGGCCCTTCTCAATGGCCAGATTGCGGAATGCCCTCGCATATTGTTGTCCGGTATGTTCTGTCCAGAACAAGCCAATCTCTGTTTGCTCCGGGGTCCGCACGGTGCTATTGAGGGCGCCAAGAGCTCTTGTCTCATTGTAATCGTCAATCCATTCCTCGCTATTAAGGCGCGTGGGACCCTCTTCAGGAAAGAATTGCCCCGGTCTCGTCATTGTGAATGGCACCATCTGACCCAGCCACGGAGTCAGCGGCGACGCAAATGCTGGCGGCGTCGGTTGCCAAAAGCCCGGGCCGACAGGAGGGGTGTACGGGATATTGGCTAACAAGCCGTCGCTGGCCCGTGCCGCGATTAAAGCGCGAGCAGACGCCTCGCCCAGGGCGACACCAGTCGCAATATTGGTTGCGGTATCGGAAATAGCGGCCAGTGAAGCCGTAAATTGTGCGTCAAGACTGGCTTGCTGCGCCGGAAAGTAGTTCACCAAAATTCCATGTGCTGCCGCCACGGCAGCTGCGTCTTGCGAAGTCCCAACGGGAGGGTCTGTCGTGAATAGGTACGGTTGAAACCGGTGGTCTGTAGCGTTGACCGCGTCAAAGACGGCCAGATGAACATAGGCCAACCAGACCCCCGAAGCAACGGAAGCTTCCTTGGCATTATTGATTATGGTTGTAGTGGCGATTGCGTTCCACTGCACGACAACGTTTTGCGCATTCAACTGAACCGATATGAGAAGTGCGAATGCAAGCGCCCCGGCAAGTCGAAAGGTTTTCAAATCGGACCTCCTTGTCGCATCTTCGCGAGCTACGGGAGCTTCAAATCTTCGGCAGACGCATGTCAATCGCGAACACCTTGAGACTCCCTCACTTCTATCTATCGGCCTAACTGCATGATCAGATTGAGCTTGTTGACCCGTTCCCCGTTACCTGGGACGGAGATATACTCGTCCGCGTTCCCTGAGGCAAACTCCTATGACCTCAGCAAAACTCCTTTTCCGAGATTACAAACTCGATCCTGCTGGGTTCGAGCTGCGACGTGCTGGCCATCGGATTCGTCTCGAGCGTAAGCCAATGGAGTTGCTGATTCTGCTGGCTGAGAACCAAGGTCAACTTGTCGCTCGCGAAGAAATTATCGAGAAGATCTGGGGCAAGGGTTTTTTCTTCGATGCGGAGAACGGAATAAACAACGCCGTTCGCAAGATTCGTTCGGCACTGAATGACGATGCGGAGCATCCGCACTTTGTGGAAACTACGGTCGGCAAGGGTTACAAGTTTGTTGCCCTTGTCGAGCGAGTTGTGGAGCCAGGGGCCTTGCCTTCCCCTGCCGTTTTGCCGAAAGACACCCACAGGCTTCGGCTGCGGCGCACATGGGTGCTGGCCCTGGTGGGGTGCGCGCTTGTCGCTGGGGCGATTGTGTTTAGCGCCGGAGGAATCCGCAGCCGCATCTTCTCCCAAGGCATACCGCCCATCCACTCCCTTGCCGTTCTGCCGCTCGAGAACCTCTCCGGAGACCCCAACCAAGAATTCTTCGTTGACGGCATGACCGACGCCCTAATTACCGATCTCGCGCAAATCACCGATGTTAAAGTGATTTCCAGAACGTCCGTGATGCAATATCGGGGAGTTCGTAAGCCGCTTCCGCAAATTGCACAAGCTTTGGGCGTGGATGCCGTTGTAGAAGGTTCGGTGGTGCGTTCCGGCAACAAGGTCCGTATCACCGCCCAGCTCATTCATGCGCCGACTGATCGCCATCTGTGGGCGGAGAGCTTTGAAGGTCCTGCGAATGATGTTCTCTCCATTCAGGACCAGGTAGCGCATGAAGTTGCTGCACGCGTTCACGCGAGGCTGCACTCGCAGCTACGACAAACGATGGCAGCCCGCAAGCCAGTTTCTCCGGACGCTTACGAAGCCTACCTTCGCGGGCTGTACTTCTTTGATAAGCGCAACGCCGAAGCCGCCACAAAGAGCGCAGAGTACTTCCGAAAGGCGCTTGCAGTGGACCCCGACTTTGCCCCTGCGTATGCTGGAGTAGCAGAAGCACTGCCTGCGTTGAATTGGTTTAATGGCAGGCCACCAGTGGATGCAATGCTGGAGTCAAAGGCAGCCGCGAAGCGCGCACTCGAACTTGATGACCGACTGTCCGAGGCCCACACGGCTCTTGGCGCACTGTTGTGCCTGTACGATTGGAATTGGCCAGAAGGAGAAAAAGAGTTCAAGCGCGCTTTGGACCTGAATCCTAACAATTCCCTGGCACATAACCGCTACATGATGTGGCTGCTGTCTAAGGGGCGACTTCCCGAAGCTGTCGCCGAAGCGAAACGAGCCCAGCAACTTGACCCGCTCTCCTTTTTCATGAATCGAGAGGTTGGGCATAGTCTATACGTAGCGCGCAGATATGATGAGGCCTTGGAACAATTGCGCAAGTCGACGGAATTGGAGCCGCATAGCAAAGATGTGGTCCTGAATTGGATCGCATGGATTTACGAGCTACAGGGAAAAGAAAAAGAAGTACTCGAGCTGAACTCTCAGCTTGCTGCCGACGAGGGAATTCCACAAGCAGTAATGGATTCCCTGCGGAAGGCTTACATAAAGGACGGTTGGAAGGGCTATTGGAGCAAATGGATTCAGCTTCACCTTGCGCGACCAGCGCATCGGGAATATTACGAAATGGCCCTTGCTGAAGCGCGCCTGGGTCACGCCGATAAAGCTTGGGAGTGGATGGAAAAGTCAGCCGACCAGAGAGAGGTCTGGGTCACTTGGATAAAAGTGGACCCGCTGCTTGAAAGTGCGCGTGCTCATCCCGCCTATAAGCAACTCTTGCGGCGAATCAACCTTGCCGATTGACGCCCAATCCCGGCAGTTTTCTCTGCGTTGCTCACGCATGCTTCTCCCCGAGACACGCAACACGCTCGCAAGATCTTCCAAATGACGGGTACCTACTTCCCCGGCAACCCCGCTAATCAGACTTAGGCGATTACTTCCGTGTCGACAACTCTTCCAGGATTCTGTCACCCAAAGGAGTTACGGTTGACGCTAACATGGATTGCGGCCAAGCGCGCGCCGGAAGCTCCGCCTCAGTCGTCGGGCGGTCTGGCGGCGACCCAGCGGTGCATGATCGGAGAGCGTGCGAAGGGGTGGGGATGTTGAGAATGGCCTTTGGTCGAGTTCTGCTCGGTTTTTCAGCCTTTGGCATTCTCGTCATTGGGTTGGGAATTGCATCGCTTGGCCAATCACCTGGTACCGAACCTGCCCGCATCCAGGCCAACTCTAACCAAACAGCAGCTGGAAAATGAGCAACACGACAAAGTTCGACAAGGTGAGCTTTCCCGGAGGCTACATCTTCGACGACATCACCCTTGGTGTGGCCCTCGCCGCAACAGCGCATCTCAGGACTCCTGACCTCAGCGACATCGAACAAATTCTGGTTCGGCGATGTTTCGACGAACTAAGAGTCCGTCACCCGGAACGTTTTCCGTTCCAGAATCTGGACGATCTATACCAGCTTCGTGCCGAGGAACTGTTCGAGGAACGTCTCAGTTTGCTGAATAGCCACTTTAGAGCCTCGTGGTTTTGTCTGTCTTACTGGAGTTATGGACTCTTCGCAGTGCGTTCCGGTATCTCCAAGGCTGAGTTTGACGATCCGGACATGTTCGTGACTGCGGTGCAGCGGACGTTGGGCGAACTTGGTATTCGAGTTTCGGAAGAAGAGTGTCTCGCCGAGATCGATCGCTTTATACCGGCAGAGATCACGGAGCGGAACGTGCTTGCGGGGGCGTACCTGTTTCTCTCGTTCGTTCGTTTTCTCCACAACGGGGCGCTTCGCAGACGTGAAGTTGTAACCCCGCGTTTGATTCTAGTGAGCGCATATTTGGGGTTCGTGGAGTCGGACGCGCATGAAGCAAACAACATCTCCAGCTTCTTGGCCACACACGGGGTCTCAATCGGCCGGCAACCAGCCGAACTGACACCGGCCTCCCGGCTCGTCGTGCTCTGCTCCCGCGAGGCAATGGCATCCGACATCTTCTGGCGTGGGTTGGGGGAATGGAAGGCGCGCCAGGTCGTCCCGATGGTCGTCTGCCTGATGCCCAAAGCGGAGTTCTATCGTGAACCTCCCGCCGATTGGCGCCGCGAAATCTGGACGTGGCTTTCGGAGAACGTGGCGGTGCAACTCGGCTCAAAAAACGACCGCTATGTGATGCTCCTGCGGGCCCTCGATCCAACAGACGAGAAGAAATGGTGGTGGAACGAGGCCGACGCTGTGGAGCTAGGATTGTCGGTCGACCTGTTGGGATTGGGGCTCCCGCGGCCCGCCACATTCAGCGGCGAAAGCAACTCCACACCCCACATCCAGCAGGATTTTCCCCGGGGCCGAGGTCAAGCCATTCCAAAAACCTGTCGTGCTCGTCCGATGTAAGCCAACTGTTTGTCCAATGTCCTCGTCAAAGGCTTCACGGCGAATCTCTGCGTACAGTTCCGTCTGGAACTCTCCGTAATTGGCGTCGTAGCGAGCGGTGGGGACCGCGAAGCGCTATTGGCCATCTGGACCTCGGCTCAATCGCGTCGCAAGACAATTTTCTCGGCGATTTCGAAAGTGTAGTGGATTCTACGCTTTTGAACTCTCTTGATCTACCTCGCGGGTTAACGCCCAGTTTACTAGCGCTCTCCCGAATAGCAGCCTAAGCAGAAGTCCATCGCGCGTCGGCGAGTCAGCAGTCCCGCAACGCAGGCTGGATATCCGTAAGCGAACTCCGGGAACGACTCCGAGAGGATCGGCAACTCTTTCCTAATCGGCGGTTGTCGAAGGTAGCCCTTGATCCACGCGAAATCCCCGGCCGACACGAATGGAGTTCCCGGGACCTTGGGGCATGCCAGTGATTTCACTTCAAAGAGTGGCACGTTTCCAGCCGGAATCGGGACGCTGCGAATGAATCCTGTGATAAACAGATCTAGCAGCGCTTGTGAAGCGCAGCTTCCCATCAGATAGCGATGGTATAGCGGCAAGCAGCATTTGACCGGCCAGAATTGCCGGGGTACGCTCCACGCTCTAGGTGGGACCTGTTGACGACCACTGAAAATGACAAAGCGTCGGGCTTAGTCCGAGGCCTTAGTGTGTGGTCAGCCACGGCAGTCGTCATTGGTGCAATGGTCGGACAAGGAATTTTCTTGTACACGAGTCAGATGGCTCGTGATGTGGGTTCCGCGCCTCTTGTATTAGCGGTTTGGCTAGTAGGAGGGGTAGTGGTTCTTTTCGGAACTCTCTGTTACGCAGAGCTGGGCGCTGCCATGCCAGAGGCAGGTGGCGATGTCGTTTATCTTAGTCGCGGACTCGGGCCAGTGTGGGGATTTTTGTATGGGTGGGCAGTCACACTGTTACAGAAACCTGCCTCTGCTGCGGTAATCGCCGCTGGTCTCCTGCGCCTTGCCGCATTTCTCATGCCTTCTGTCGCCACTCCGTTACTCACATGGCAGCTACGTGCTCCCTTCCTTACCCAGCCATACAAGTTCACACTCACATTCGCTCAACTGCTGGCAGCTGTATTGATCACCGTGATGGCGGCCATCAACTACTTCGGCGTGCACACCGCAGGCCGAATCCAAATGATCCTTACAGGTCTGAAACTGGTGGCTGTTGTCACTATCATCGCATTGGGACTCATCTTGGGAAAGGCAGGCGGGATTACATCTGACCCCCTAAACCCACCTCTTACGCTCAGAACAGCAGGTTTATTCTTGGCCGCTCTCGTACCGGCTATGGCGGGCTACAACGGATTTCAGTACCTGGGATCGGTCGGCGGGGAAATCGTCAATCCACAAAAAAACATTCCGCGGGCAGCAATCTTGGGTTTATTGTCGGTGATTGTCCTCTACCTTCTTATTAATTTGGCGTATTTCCGCGTCCTCACGTTTTCTCAAGTTGCATATTCGCAGCATGTGGCATCCGACGCCGTCGGCCTGATTGCTGGCCGAACCGGTGCCACATGGTTGACGATCGCGATGATGATTTCAGCTCTGGGAGCTCTCCACGTTGGCTTCTTGACTGGGCCCAGGGTGCCGTACGCTATGGCTCACGAGGGCCAATTCTTCAGCTTCGCAAAGCGGATTCAACCGACGTTCCATACCCCAAGTGGTGCTCTGGTTTTTCAGGGATGCGTGACGGTGCTGCTTGTCCTAACCGGCACCTTTGAGGAGTTATATTCACTGAGCGTGTTCTCGGTTTGGGTTTTCTTCCTGCCGACGGTGGCCGCGCTGATCCGACTACGCATCAAAGAGCCCGCTCTTTCCCGTCCGTACCGTGCGTGGGGATATCCGTGGACTCCTCTGGCCTTTGCCGGTGCGGCCTTGGCCATGACCCTGAATTTATGGTGGAACCGTCCCGGGCGGTCCTCGATCGGACTCGCCATAATTCTATGTGGGATACCGTTCTTTAGTTTCTGGCGCAAGCGTTCCCTGCATCTCCGCTAGTCAGGTCTGCCAGTTCAGAGGAGGTATGACTCGTTATTCGTGCAACGCGAAGCTTTGTTTCTTCGGGATAACGAAGAAAGCAAACTAGCCCTAGCTTTGGGATTTCACATCCCGGGAAGTGGGCATCTCCAAATATGTAAACTCACCGACGTCAGGGTCTAAGAACGACGTTTTCGGCTAACAGACCCGGTTCCTGGCGGATGGGCGGCGACCCTTCCCTTACGAAGGCTTGCCCGTCAGCTGGACATGTGGAACGTCTGCCGCCAAGATCAAACCGACGCCCTAAATGAGGCCCTGCCGCTTTTTTTCTAACCAAGCGGCCACCTGTTCTCCATGTTTGTCGGGCGGAAACACTGGGTAGAACACCTTTTCAATCTTGCCTTGATGAATCACAATCGTGAGC
>Ga0306926_10005100_pt1 | contig 13925 bp, 9 predicted proteins | sample flu12Cox44000178_FD_203759 | JGI IMG/M metagenome (GOLD analysis project Ga0306926, IMG submission 203759) | Lab enrichment of tropical soil microbial communities from Luquillo Experimental Forest, Puerto Rico - flux8day.12C.oxic.44.000.178 (v2)... | ecosystem: Environmental > Terrestrial > Soil...
ATGCTCCCGCCCGGAATCCTAACAGATGTCAACTTGACGGAGGTGTTATGCGTAGTTTGACGCGTGCTCTTGCTGTTGCAGTTTGCTTGTTCATGATTGTTGGTTTCGCTCTGGCGCAGGAAGGTACACCGGCGAAAACACCTGCAAAGAAGACCGGCTCGTCCGATGCCGTCTACATAGCCAAGGCTCTTACTGCCGCTCCCCGAGGAGTCGCCCAAGCCGCGGGCGTGGCGCGCATCGATAAAGATGGCAACGTGCAAACACTGCGTGAAAGCAAGAATGGATTTACCTGCCTGATCATGCTCAACAACATTATGTGCGCGGATGCCAACAGCATGGCCTTCTTTGGCGCCGCCATAAAAAAACAGACTCCGCCGGACAAACTCGGCCTCACGTACATGCTTCGCGGCGATCAAGGGGCCAGCAACACCGATCCCAGTGCGACCGGCAAAACTGCGGACAACCACTGGGTGGTGACCGGTCCGCACATCATGATTGTCGGGGCCGCGGTGAAGGACCTGGGGTTGCCTGATTCCGCTGATGCCGATCCAACGAAGCCGTACCTGATGTGGCCCAACACACCATACGCACACGCCATGGTTCCGATAAGCGGAGGAGCATCACACGCAATGGCTGCAAAAGCGCCTTCCGACATGAAAGATAAGAAAGAGATGAAGTAAGGTGCGCTAACTTCCAGTGATCGGACATCCGAGGTGCACTGCGTTCCGCGCGGCTTGAGCACGAAACGCTTCACGGTCTGATAGCAGGCCGCGAAGCCGCGGTCGGAAACCAAGTCCTGCCAGATGGCCATGGCGTTGCGGCCACGAGCCAGCCCCTGCTCGATGAACTGGCGATACGGCTCGCAGGCACTACCAGACGGTTTTGGCAGGGCAGGCGGCTGTCCGTCATCAAAACGTCGTGCACTCGTAAAATGAACGACTTGGAAGCTGTTTTGTTGCCGGCGTTTCGATAAGATTTCGGCTATGTTCTGGTCGTTCCGGCACCTCATCGGCCGGATTGTCAGTGCCATGGGTTCGCGTAAGGACCTCATCCTAGAAAATCTCGCACTTCGTCAACAACTCTTAGCCCTGCACGCCCAACGTTGCCGCCCTCGATTATCGGTGAGGCAGAAGCTGTTCTGGGTTCTTATGCGACGGCTTTGGTCGGGATGGAAAACACCTCTTCTTCTGGTCACGCCACGAACCGTGGTGGAGTGGCATCGCGCCGGCTTTTTGGCCGGAGTCTACCCGACAGATCTCCAGGGCTCCCCACAGACCAGGAATGGCCAGATCCACAATCAGGTGTCCATGATAGCGTTTCCCTGCGCTACCCTGGCCCTACCACTGTTATCGTTGCCCCTGCGCTGGGACAAGAGATTGCGGCCGGTATGGCGTTCCACAATGCTCCTGTCCTTGCTAGTTATCGCTTCTTTCTTAGCGTCTCATTGGTTTGGCGAGAGGCAGCTCCCAGGCGTTGACCAGCTCGTGTTTCTCGGCAGCACGTTGATCTGGATGTGGGCTCTGGGCGTCAAGATGCTGGCAATTGAGAAGCAGAGTGAGCGCTGACAACGTCACCCAGACCCTTCCTAATGATAGTCATGCGACTGTGTATCGGGTGACGTGATGGAGAGACACAGCACGCGGGACGCCTTGATGGAGATGGTGTGATCCTGATTCTGCAGGACGCCTTCAACCCGAAGGAACTTCTCACGGTTGATCACCACGCGATACTTCTCGTAAAGGTCGGGATTCACAATTACGTTCGAAATTCCTGTCTCATCTTCCAGGCTCAAAAACACGAAGCCCTTCGCTGTTCCCGGACGCTGCCGAGCGATTACGCATCCTGCTACCCGAGTGTATTGCCCGTCCGGCACCCGAGGCAAATCGCACGCTCGTTTTACTTGCAGCTTGGATAGCGCCTCCCGGCAATAGGTCATCGGATGCGGGCCAGTGCTCATGCCCGACCCGTGAAAATCCGCGACAAGACGCTCTTCGTCCGTCATCTGACGCAGAGGCGATAATTCCATTCGCTCCGGAATCCCATCCAACAACGGGCCGGCAAGCCGGTCCGCGCCTTCGACTTGCCACAAAGCACTTCTTCGATGCACTCCCCATCCAAGAGAGTTCAGCGCACCAATTTCGCTGAGCGTAACCAGCTCCGCTTTCTGCAGTTCCGGGACACGGCGAACCAGATCATCAATCCCTTCGAACGAGCGCTTTTGCCTCTCCGAGACAATCTTGTCAGCCGCCGTCTGTCTCAGGCCGCGCACGTAACGGAACCCGATGCGCAGACACGGAATATCCTTGTCACCTTTGATCGTGTGTTCGATGGTGCAGTTCCATTCTGATTGTAGGGCGTTGATCGGTTTCACTCTTAGGCCATGCAACTGCGCATCGTGCACAAGCACTGCCGGGCTATAAAAACCCATTGGCTGATTGTTGAGCAGGGCTGCCGTGAACGCAGCCAGATAGTGGAATTTCAAATACGCGCTGGCATAGGCGATCAGAGCGAAACTCGCCGCGTGCGATTCTGGAAACCCATAGCGCGCGAAGGAAGTAATTTGCGTGATGATCTCTTCCTGTGTTTCTGGCCTAAAGCCGTTCTGCGTCATGCCGCTCCGCAGCTTCGCCTCAATTGTGTGCATGCGTTCTTCCGAGCGCTTGAAGCCCATCGCTCTGCGCAGCTCTTCCGCTTCGCCCCCTGTGAAGTTCGCCGCGATCATGGCCATGCGTAGCAGTTGTTCCTGAAACAACGGCACGCCCAGCGTTCGTTCGAGTACCGGTTCGAGTGAAGAATGCGCATAAGTCACGGATTCCTTACCCTGCCGCCGCCGCATGTAGGGATGCATCATTTTTCCAACAATCGGGCCGGGGCGAATGATGGCGACCTGTACGACGAGATCGTAGAACTTCGCGGGAGCATTCCGCGGCAGGGAAGACATCTGGGCACGGCTCTCAACTTGAAACATCCCAACCGTGTCCGCTTTGCGCAATGTTTCATAGACCGGAGGATCGTCGGGAGGAAGTTGGGCCAAATCGATTGGTTTGCCGTAGTGCTTGGGAATAAGGTCTAGGCAATCTTCGAGCACCGCCATCATGCCAAGTCCCAGCAAATCGATCTTGATGATGCCCATATCAGCACAATCGTCCTTGTCCCATTGCACGACAACGCGCCCCGGCATCGTTGCCGGTTCGAGAGGAACGACGGAATCAAGCTGCCCCTGACAAACCACCATCCCTCCAGAGTGTTGGCCCAGGTGTCTCGGTAAATCCTGAATGCGTTCGCACAACTCCCAATATTTCCGAACGCGAGGGTGGCTCAGGTCGAAGCCCACTTGCTGAAAATGATTCTCGAAATTGTCGGATGGTCCGCGCCATTCTCCGCTGTTCACGACACTCGAAAGTTTGTCGATCGTGTCTTGATCGAATCCAAGCGCTTTGCCGACCTCTCGTGCCGCCGAGCGGTCACGATACGTAATGACGTTCGCCGTCATCGCGGCGCCGAGCTGACCGTACCGTTGATACACGTATTGAATCGCCTTCTCTCTTTGGTCGCCGCTCGGCAGGTCCAAATCGATATCCGGCCATTCGCCGCGTTCTTCTGAGAGAAACCGCTCAAAGAGCAGCTTCATCCCCACAGGATCGACCGCCGTAATTCCAAGCGAATAGCAAACCGCGCTATTCGCTGCCGAACCGCGGCCTTGCACGAGGATTTTCTGTTCGCGGCAATAGCGAATGATGTCCCAAACAATCAGGAAGTAACCCGCGAGGTGCAGCTTTTCGATCAGAGCTAATTCGCGCTCTACCTGGCGCTTGGCGCGTTCAAACAGATCATCGTCCTGTTTAGCACCATACCGCTTTTGAAAGCCTTCTTCCGTGCGCTTTCGGAGAAACAAATCCATCGTTTCTCCCTCGGGAACGGGATAGCGCGGAAATTCGTAGCCGAGATCGGTTAGTGTGTATTCGAGTCTTGCGGAGAGTTCGCTTGTGTTGTGAACTGCCTCTGGCAAATCCGAAAAGAGCTGAAGCATCTCTTCAGTCGAACGAAGATGACGCTCGTCGTTCCGCTCAAGCAGCCGGCCCGCGGTTTCGAGCTTGCAATGATTCCGAATGCATGTAAACACGTCCAGGATTTCGCGCTCGGCCGTGGTCGCGTATCGAACGCCATTCGTGGCGAGAAGCGGCAAGTTCAATGTTTCTGACAGGCGCACTGCGGCCTGATTACGACGCTCTTCGGCAACCTCGCAGTGTCGCTGCAATTCGACATAGACATTTCTTCGGCCGAAAATAGTCGTCAGCAGTTCAATGTTCTTCACTGCCTCGTCGAAACCTTTGTCTGAAAGTGAGGCCGCAAGCACGCCTTCCGCGCCACCCGTCAAACACACCAGGCCTTCCGCGTGTTCTGCGACCTCATCGAGCGTAGCCCTTCCCGTTCCTTTTTCTTTTTCGCGCAATTTGTAGCGCGTCATGAGGCGGCAGAGATTCTGGTATCCCGTCCGGCTTTTAACGAGCAGAGGTAACCGTACCGGCCTTGCCGGAAAAGAATTCGGCATCCACGACGGTGGCTTTGCCAGGTTTCCGAAACCCTCTACGGAAATCTCGGCGCCGACATGAGGCCGAATCCCTACGGACTTTGCCGCCATGTGGAATCGTGGACCACCGTAAACACCGTCGCGATCCAGTAATGCAATCGCAGGCTGTTTTAGCTCTTTTGCACGAGACACCAAATCTTCCGGGCGCGAAGCACCTTCGAGAAAACTAAATGCAGAAGCGCAATGGTGCTCGACGTACTTCAATCGTAGATTCCTTCCACAAACCAGCGCTTCGCGCGCAGGTCCTTATAAATGCGATACAACGCAGTCTCGTCTTCGCCGCTGCCGGTGGCTTCTGCTTGTACCTTGGGACGTAACGTTGTTGTCTCGATGTCCCACTCCTCGCGGGCCCAGGCTGTTTCAGACCACCAGCCGCCTTTTCGTCTCCAAGGTCCAGCGACCGCAAGGATTTGCCTGCGCACACCTTCGCAACTGAGAAATGCCGGCTTTCCGTTCTGAAAGTCCACGTTCGCCAGAAGCGCAGGCCGGTAAATACGCATCACCGCAGTGGCCTGTTTTTCTCCTGGCGGGCGTTTCTCGTTCATTTCCGGTAAGACAAAGCGGTTTTGTTGAAAAGAATCGGGGCCGTGCGTGTCGAGGAGAACCGGCGTGCCCACTCGGCCTTCGCCAACCGTGCTTTGGATTCGCGCGAGCGTGATTTCAAGGCGCTCGGGGTCAGGACCGAGCGGCAGGAACAACCCAAACTGCTGAGAACGGGATTTCGTGGGAACCGCCACCATCGAGACTGCGGTGACAGGTGAAGACGGAAGGTACGCTTCCAAATCGAGCCGCAAGAGTTTCAAAAGAAGTTTGCCGTCTCGCGCCGGCACGGGAAGCCGAATGGTACGGATGTGGACGAGCGGCTCTTTGTCCCGGGAGTCGTTTCGTTCCAGCGTGAGCGTGACCTTGATTTCTCCGATAGCAAGAATGTGCAACCGCAGCCGCCTAAACAATTGTTCCAAAAGCCTGTTCAGGACAAAGAGCAATGGCTCCAGCAAATCAACCGGAGACTCCAAGTCCATGCGCTCCTCGAAGTTCGCTGGGAGGTCTTTGGCGATCAGTGGAACGCAATCCGCCCCCTGCGCCAGCCGCCACCAACGGAGTCCTTCCTGCCCGAGCCGCTCGACAATGGCAATTTCTGGAAGAGCCGCAAATTCCCTGCAGCTGTGGATGCCCCACCGCTTCAATGTCTCGACGAACTCGAAAGGGATGCGCAGAGCTTCGAGTGAAAGCCTTCCGATCCGCAGACCTTCTTCGCCAGCAGGAATCACCGTAATCCCGGCGAAACCTTGCGCCGCGCTAACCGCGGCTAAAGGGCTTCCGGCGACGGCAACGTTTGCCTCAAAGCCGATTTCCGACGCAACACGTCTCAAGTCATGCGCTATTTTTTCGGGAGAACCGAAAAGCTTTTCGCAGCCTGCCAGGTCGAGCACGGCGGTATCAGAAAAATCCTGCTCCTCACGCCTTGGTCCGTCATCAACCCTAGGCGAAATCGTCCAGGCACAATCCAGAAGGGCGGCATAGGCTGTCGATTCTTGCGAAACAGAGCGCCATCGCCACGCGATGCCCTGAAATGCCTCCGTCTGCGCTTTCGTCATTCCGGTTTCCACGCCCAGCTCCCTGGCCTCCCGGTTGACGGCGAATACCTTCGTCAGTGGAGGAGCGCCCGCAAGAATCGCAACCGGCTTGCCCCGAAGCTCCGGCTCAAGACGAATGACTGCCTGGGCTGGAAAATCCGGAACGAATAGAGATGCGAAAGCCAACGTGCCTCCCTTGAGCTTGGCGGAGGAAAGGGAACCAAACCGGACTTATTTGCTGCTTATGGTGTGTGCGTCTGCCAGCGAGCGAAGTCGGCGGGTTGCGACAGCACTCGTGAACGAGTCACTTCTCCCTGAACTTCAAATCCTTCGAACGTCGAAGCCCTTGTTTGAATGGTTTCTACAGCGCGGCTCCATTTGCCTGCTTTCCGCTGGCACCGGAGCACCAAAGAAGCGCAGCTTTTCGCACAGGACTCTTCACCCAACAGAAGCAGGATCGTCGGTGTGTTTTCGACTGCACGGCGAAAACGAAACCACATGCTCAAATTGATGCGGCGTGCATCCACCCAGGAGATTCCGCCGAGATCGAAAACCACGACGCCCCATCCACCGCTGTGCAAGAGCAAGTCAGTAGTCCTCAGCGCTTGTTCGAGCCGCTTCCACGGCTTTGTACGTCTCGTTTCCTGTCGCGCTGCCTGTGTTGGATAGGTTTCGCGAAGCGAGGGCAGAGACAGTGGAGGCCGAATGCCTCGCCGTGGAGGTTCTCTATCTCTCTCGACCTGTTCTCCCGCGCAGCGCGCGACGACATGGATTCGAGTCGACCCCGCGAATGCAGTTTGCTTCCCGACCAGACCAGGAATGGCCTTATCGACTCCGCGCATCAGTTCGCGCGGATGCCGCCAACCATGCACTTGAATCGGCTTTTTGCTCGCCGAATCGAGACTGCGACTCTTTCTGCTTTCCTTGCCTGCAGGAGCAAAATACGAAGAGCCCTTGAGATCCGGTTCACGGTCCCCCGTTTCCCCACACCGAATCCAAAGCAGTCGGGGTAGTTCCACTCCCGCGGCCGCCAGAGAAATCGGGTCGAGAGAATCCGAAACGTCAACGAACGCGCATGTCTCCTGCCGTTCGGTAGCTTGGGCAAGCAAAGAGAAAGCCAGGCTCGTCCGCCCGGACGACGCAGGGCCGCACAATTCCACTAGAGACCCGCGCGGGAATCCTCCACCGAGCACGGCGTCGAGTTCCGCAATCCCGCTGTTCTGGAGTTCAACCTCGACGCGGCGCTGAAATCCTTCGATCCCACGTCCAATGAGAGCTGTTTCGAGTTTTCCTTGTTTCAGAGGGATTGCGACCATGAACGGCCCTTGCATTCGCCTTTTCTTCGCCTACACTCATTCTTCATCAGAAAGGAGAGTGTTGTCAAGTCGCCTGCTGTCCGCGCTGTCCGCGAGGGCTCCGCAGGCATTGGTCTCAGACTGGCAACTTGCCCGACGCCCTCGGTGTCTAAGACGAATATCAATTTCAAGCGTGGAGAGCTGTCAAAACGAAAACCTGCAAGTTTTCTCTTAGAGTCCGTTCAGTATGTGGAGAGGCAAACCCATGAAATCATGTTTTTTGACAGCGGCCGCGGTTCTGATCGTACTTGGTTCGCATGGTTGCACGGCTGGCGCCGGCAACAACCTGGCTACTCAACAGGCGGTGGCAGCACAAGCTAAACCAAAGAAATCCATGCTCGCGTTCCGCTCGGAGCAGGAGCTTGACCGCTACCTTCGCGAACTGGCGGAAAAGCAAAAGCGCAAACGCCGAGGTCTAATGGCTAAGTTGGCCTCTCCCGCGGTGGCACCACCACCGAAGCCCGCGGCCGGGTTTGCCGACGCGGACAAGGAATCAGAATCCGTCACCAATGTCCAGCATGCCGGCGTTGACGAGGGTGGAATCGTCAAAGCTCACGGCAATTATCTGGTGATCCTCCGTCGCGGCCGTTTGTTCACCGTGTCCGTCGGGGACGGCAACCTCGAACGCGTTTCCGCCGTTGATGCATTTTCGCCAGACATCAATCCCGGGTACACCTGGTACGACGAAATGCTGATTTCCGGAGACACGGTCATCGTTATCGGATACAGCTACGAACGGGGCGGTACGGAAGCCAATCTCTTTCACATCAGCTCGACAGGTGAACTCACGTACCAGTCCACGTACCAGCTCCGCTCGAATGACTACTATTCATCGCGCAACTATGCGAGCAGACTCATCGGTACAAAGCTGATTTTCTACACCCCTCTCTATATCGGCTGGAATGATAACCCCCTGAATGCTCTTCCGGCAGTGCGCAGGTGGCATAAAGGTGCCAAGCCAGATGAGTTTCGGCGAATCATTGCCGCCAGCGACGTGTATCGCACAGGGGCATCGATCACCACAGACGATGACGTAGCGTTACACACGGTGACGACGTGCGATCTCGCTCGCGGCGACTTCGATTGCAAAGCCACATCAGTAGTCGGCCCTTCGGGCCGGGTCTTTTACGTTTCCCCGAATGCCGTGTACGTGTGGGCCACCAGCTGGAATTATCCCTGGACCAGCAAACCTCACGGGCACGCGAATTCCATGCTTTACCGCATGCCCCTGGACCGCTCGGCGCCCTCTGCGCTTCGCGTCTCGGGGAGTCCGGTGGATCAATTCTCCTTTCTCGAAACCGAGGACGGACGTCTTGACGTACTCGTTCGGTCAGATTCCGCTGGCGATGGAATGTGGAGAGCAGAAGTTGCAGCAGGCGACGTCGCACTGATGCGCGTGCCCCTAGCCATGTTGGCTGACGGAAGTGATTCGGTCACCGCTTCCGATTACCTAACGTTGCCCCGCGTCGAGGGTTATGACTTACAGAACCGTTTTGTGGGTGACTATCTCCTCTACGGATCGGGCAGTGGCTGGGGCTATCCGAAATCGGCCCCCCACTCTCCACTATTTCTCGTGCGCTGGACCGACGGCTCGAATTACCAGCTTGCACTTGATCATGGAACCGACCGCATCGAACAAATGGGGCACGATGCCGTCGTGGTCGGGACGGATGGAAGGGATCTGCTTTTCACTTCCGTCGATCTCACGGATTTCCCCCGAATCGCAGGCACCTACGTGCGAAAGAGTGCATCCCAGGGAGAACTGCGCAGCCAGGGCTTTTTTTACAAGCCGGACGGCGAAGACTCCGGAACGCTTGGACTGCCTATAAGCGTCCCGGCCCGACCCGGCTATCGTCACTTGTTCGAAACCTCGGCGGCGATTCTTTTTTTACACAATGTGAGTGGCCATTTGTCAGAGATTGGCGAGCTGGGTTCGCATCCGGAGCTCGCAAGCGATGATAAATGCCGAGCCTCCTGCGTGGACTGGTATGGGAACGCGCGACCTCTGTTTGTTCGCGGTCGCATCATAGCCTTGTTGGGTTACGAATTGGTTGAGGGCAGCCGCCAGGGTGACAGCATCGCCGAGGTCCGCCGCCTCAGTTTTGCACCGGGTCGTAGTCAGGTAGCTGCAAATTCAAAGTAAGGTGTTAATGCCGAATCTCCAAATCAAAAAGTTTGGGAACCGTAGTGCTTGACCGGCAAACCGGAAGTTGAACGGCGAGGGCAGACTGCTGACAGCCTTGACGACGCAATACCAACCTCCCCACCTTCGTTAAAGGTGAAAGGCTAGAACAACTGCCCCTGAGTCGGAGTGTCTAACGTGACGGGCGACGCGGCCTCTGCATCGTCAATTTTTGAATTGTTGAGTCGCCTACTTACAGGATACCGCCGCATCAGGTTCGCGTCGTACGGCCTGAGAATGTCACGAATCGTGTTGAAGTTATTCACGTCCGGATCGAGCCACACATCGTACTTGTCCGGCGTCACGATGACGGGCATACGGTCGTGCAGATCGGCTACGATGGAATTCGGGCCAGTCGTTAGGATCGTGCAACTTTCAATGATCTCTCCGTCCGGGTTCCTCCACTCATCCCACAGTCCGGCGAATGCAAAGACTTCGCCGTCACTAACCTCGAAGCAGTAAGGCTGCTTCACCGATCCCATTTTTGCCCACTCGTAGAATCCGTCCGCCGGAATGAGGCAACGTTTGGTAAGGATCGAATCTCGAAATGCCGGTGTCGTTGTCACCGTCTCAGACCGGGCGTTGAGCGTCCGATTGCCGATGCTCATGTCCTTTGCCCAGGACGGAATCAATCCCCAACGCATGGTTGTGAAGTGGCGAATCTTTTTGCCGTGTTCTTTGCGGACGATTAGGACAGGCTGCGTTGGCGCAATGTTGTATCGCGGATGCTCTTCAACTTCATCATCCGCAGCCTGAAAACGTTCAGCAACATACTGCTTTGAGTGCGTCAATCGGTATCTGTTGCACACGAACTCATTGTCGCAGATTTGCCGTACTCTCTCATGTGGATCAGACTCCCGAATTCTTGAAAAGGTCTTTAGCAAACCCTCGGCCGTAGATGCTGCTGGTCCGCGGAATCATTTCACCCGCAGCGGATATGAAGTCCACCGGGAACCTGCTTTCTCAAGTTGGAGAAGATACAGACCGGGACTCGCGGACGAAGTTTGCGTCAATAACAATCGACGAATCCCTTGCCGCGTGCTTGCGATTCCGTTCGCCGAGAATAATACCCTGTCCTGAGGATCCGAAATGCATACTCCGTAATTCCCGTCGCTGCTGCCCCGCGGAAGATAAATCTTCACGCGGGAAACACTGCGCCCATTTTCAAGCGGAGCCTCCGAGAGATTTGCTTATGCTGATTTGGTGGACGAGATGGGATTCGAACCCACGACCTCCTCATTGCGAACGAGGAATCATTGAAGCTAAGACGCGTCGCCACAATCAGTTAGCTTTTTGAAATGGCCGTGAATTGCCCAACTCGCCCAACCAAATCGTAGAGCTTCTTCACTAGCCGTCAGCTCACCTCGCGTTCGCCGTGTTGGCACATCCAATACCTCCACCTTCCTGGAAAGGGAGACCGGCATTTCCATTGCGTTCGAATTCTGCTTGAAGGGGTGGCGGGGACGACGGGCTCGACAAATTCACTTCCACGAATAGTCGACAATCGTCCAATTGGCGTTGAGAAGCGAACTCACAGCCAACACCCTAACCGCATTACGACCTTTCGCTGGCCGAGATGTGGATCACTGCCCGATCACGGCACCAACTTTTTGCCATCGCCGCTTAAGACAATCGGGATGGATGGTCCATCGGGCACTACGACTGATGTCACGACGAAGCGGAAGTGCGACATACTGTCGTCCCATACAAGGTCCGCTGTGAGTGTGATAAGCAAGTTCCCCGCCTGGTCGAACTCGCCAAAGGTGGTTGTACCTGTGCAATCGCGATTGACCGTGTACGTTCCGGACAACGCTCTTTGACTGATGTCGCCGTTCTCGCTGAGCGTTGACTTGCCGGTGATAGCTCCCCCGGTGTCGAGGGTCGCCAGGGAAACAATCGCTATTGGACCGATGCCTACAATCGTTCCGCTATCCGAGACTCCGTAGCTTCCCGCCGCCCGGGCGAGCGAGCAACCAGAGTGCTGGTCCTGAGCGTGGACCGCAGGCACAAGAGAAATGCCCTTCTTTCCCATGGGAGCAAAAACTACCAGTGCCGCCAAAGTCGCCGCAATCATTGACACCGGAAATGTCCTTTTCATGATGTTCTTCTCCTTTTCCTTCGCTTACTTATTGAAATGATTGGCGCCGATTCCGTTCATGCTGGTGAAAAACTTGGTCTGCCCGGAATTCGTGCCGTCAAATCCTGAGTCTCTGCGCAAGAAATCGCATACTAAAGGCGCGCGGTCAACGCTCCATGATTCCTCCACCTTCTATCCTGGCAAACCTCTCATCTAGCAAGGCTTAGCTACGCGGTAGTCTTGCCGCTCAGAGAGAGTTAAACTCCTGGTAACTGGCGTTTGGCAGATTTCATGTCCGACTACCGCTTCGCCGCGAATGGTCCGGTCCGGTTCGGAGCCTTCGAACTGGACGCAAGCGCAGGCGAACTGCGCAAGCATGGCCTCCGCATCAGGCTCCAGGACCAACCGCTCCAGATCCTTCAAATCCTTCTCGAAAAACCCGGCCAACTCGTCACTCGAGAAGAGCTTCAACGTCGCCTGTGGCCCTCGAACACGTACGTCGAATTCGATAAGGGCATCTACAACGCTATCAAGCGCCTTCGCGAAACCCTTAGTGATGACGCCGAAACCCCTCGTTACATTGAGACGATTCCTCGCCATGGCTACCGCTTCATCGGGCCCGTGGAGCAGCTTGCGAACCGAACGTCTGAAGCATTGGCGGCGGTCACAGTTGACTCGATTGCCGTGCTTCCGTTTACGAGGCTGAGCGCGGATCCTGAGGACGACTTTTTTGCGGACGGGATGACGGAAGAGATCACCAACGCGCTGGCGCAAATCAAAGAGCTCGATGTTGTGGCACGCAGTTCTGCTTTTCAATTCAAAGGAAAACGCGTCGACCCCCGCATCATCGGAGAACAGCTGAAGGTGCACAAGGTGCTTGAGGGAAGCGTGCGCAGAGTCGGCGACTGTCTACGCATTACCGTCCAATTGATCAATGCGTCCGACGGATACCAACTGTGGTCGGAGCGGTACGACCGGGCAATGAAGGATGTTTTCGAGATTCAGGACGAGATCGCCCGCTCAATAGCCGAACGCTTGAAGGTGACGTTGAAAGACGGGCAGGAACGACTAGTGAAGCCTAGAACGGAGAACTTGGAGGCGTACCAGCTCTATGTCAAAGCGCGAACGCTTCTGTATCGGCGTGGGTCGGCAATTCCGCACGCCATGGAGTGCTTGGAGCGAGCGGTTAAACTCGATCCGCGATACGCGCTGGCCTGGGCTGGACTCGCGGACTCCTACACCACGCAGGGCTACTACGGGCTCGTTCCCCCGGGGGCATGTATGCCCAAAGGGATGGAAGCCGCTCGGCGTGCGGTGGCGCTCGACCCTTCGCTCGCCGAAGCACACAACGCCCTAGCGATGGCTTATTTGATGGGGGCCTGGGACAAAACAGAAGCCGAGCGGGAGTTTCTTTCTGCGCTCGAGTTGAATCCGAGATACATTCAGGCCCGCGGCTGGTATGCCTTGTTCTACCTGCAGTATGCTGCGGGTCGTTTGGAGGACGGCGTGACACAAGCCAAGTTGGCTTTGGAAGACGACCCACTTTCCAGCTACGCCCATGGATTATATAGCCTTAGCTGTGCGCAGGCCGGCAGATATACCGAGAGCCTGCAGGCGTCTGAACGCGCAGTGCAACTAGACCCTGAGTGCTTTCTCGCGCGCTGGTTCTATCAAGTGGCTTTGTATTGCAGCCGGCGGCTTGAAGAAGCTGTCGTTGCTGGCGAAGTAGCATCGGCGATGTCCGGTCGTCACCCTTGGGCCATGATAGGGCTCGCCGTGGCCTTCGCAGATTTGAACCAACCTGCGGGTGCTGAGGCCATCTATGCCGAACTGATGGCCCGAGCACGACAATCCTATGTATCGCCGTCCGCGCTCGCGCTGGCCGCCGCTGCGGCCGGAATCGAGGCCGAAGCCATTCGCCACGCCCGCGAGGCTTTCGCGATGCGTGACCCTACGTCCCTGTTCCTCTTTTCGAAGATAGCGCCCGCCAGCCCTAGGTTACGGGCTTATCCGCTCTTCCACGAGATCCCCGCGGACATGGGTTGGCTACTGAAGTGAAGGATCGACCGATGTCTGTGGTTGTGGCCTCCGAAACTTACTGAATGGTCGGCCTTCCACTTTTCTCTGCGTTGACTCTGCTCAC
>Ga0306926_10005103_pt1 | contig 13919 bp, 10 predicted proteins | sample flu12Cox44000178_FD_203759 | JGI IMG/M metagenome (GOLD analysis project Ga0306926, IMG submission 203759) | Lab enrichment of tropical soil microbial communities from Luquillo Experimental Forest, Puerto Rico - flux8day.12C.oxic.44.000.178 (v2)... | ecosystem: Environmental > Terrestrial >...
AGCTGCAGAGGAGCGGGTCGAGCTCGAGGATCTCTTCCAGCACCTAAGCCGCTGGATTCTGATGAAGGATCCACCTGAGCATAGCCGGCTGCGGAACGCCATGGGCCCCGGGTTCTCGCGCATTTCATCAATTGAACGGCTGGTAACGGGAGAGCCATCGGACCGCTCGGGGTCGGAAGCGGGCGGAGCGGCATGACGATCTGCATCCGGACAGGAGCGATCGTTTGCGTCGACGGCACCGTTTCCCAAAGGCGCACCCTCGCTCTTGCCGTAACGCCAGCCCGACGCACGCTTCCAGAGACGAGTTCCCCTTACCCACCCTCATCGACAACGTGGAATCAGCACGGGGTTATGCGCTCTATCGATGCTGTGTGCGCCTGTACACCGTACTGGACATACACTCTACGGATCGGAGTCGAACCGATTCGTGCTGTCCACGCACGGCCAGTCGGCCTTGCCCCGCCGCGGGGTTGTGCTCGCCTTCCCCGTCATCGATTACCAGCTCGTCTCAGTCAAGAAGATTGCTTTTCCAGTCTGCCTCCTGGATGCGAGTATCCAGCTCACGCAACTCTTTGGCTAAATCGTCTGCTTTGCGCTGAGTAGCGGCAATGTTCACCGTGCTGACAAATTTGACCTCTGACCGAGTCGTTCGGGTCTGCGTCGTGGATGCAGCGGCGGCGAGTTCTTGATAGGCGTTCAGCCGAATCTTCAGAACGTCGCGCTCCGCGAGGGCATCGGCCAGCGTCCCCGTACCAAGCTGCGAGGAGGCGTTCGTTCGATTGATTCGCCGAATCAGGGAAGAGAGTTCCGCAGCGCAGCGTTCAAATTCGGTCTGTAACTGGTCGGGAAGTTCGGCGGGCTGATCTCCTTCCTGAACACGCGCGTTTTTGACGAGCCGCTGCTTTAGCTGCTCTAGACGGCGCTGCAGATCGGCTCGGAGTGCCAGCGCTTCAGCGACTTTCATATCCTCTCCCTCTCACTGAGGCCAATGTGCCAAACTCTACCATCCAGTCGCGTTGGCCGAGCTGTCACGGCCAGCAGCGCTCGCTGTTACGAGATTAAGCCAGCCGCCGCCGTAGCTACCTCCGCCACAGGCCGCGACGCCCATCACGGTCAGCAGGGCTGCCAGGGCGCATAGGTATTTCCTGCATTCGAAGGCCATTCCAGTCCCCCCGCAGCTAGACCGCTGCCGTAATCGGGTAGGAGTCCATGGCACGCCGTTCGGGTACCGTAATCGATCGTTCTTGGTGGTCGACCGCCTAACGCGGGGCGCAACTCGAAGCTCGAAGCTCGGAGCTGTCCTATCGTGTCCGAGCAACACGACGGCATCGCTGCGGAGCGACCAGCGGGACGTTTTAGACAGCCGTTAGATGAAAGCCCCCGCAGAGGGCCGCGAGAGCCGCGCAAGTGCTTGAAGTAGTTGGTGCCGCCGGTCTGGATTGAACAGACGACCTGCCGCTTACAAGGCGGCTGCTCTACCACTGAGCTACGGCGGCGCTCTGCGGATTGTACGCCACTGACCGCAGCGCCCCCGCATTCGGAGCAAGAATCGGAATGTCTCAACGGTCGTGTGGTCGAATCATCGCCGCCATGGTTGGACACTGCAGGTCGAGACGATGAGCGTCACAACTAACCGTGCACGGAGCCACATCGCGAACCAGCTGCAGGCCCTCGACTGGCACCGCATTGCGCAGGATCTCGACGAGCGTGGAAACGCGGTCATCGAGAGTGTACTGACCGCAGCCGAGTGCCGGCTCATCGCCCGCTGGTATGCGGATGCCGCCCTGTTTCGCTCCCGCGTGGTGATGGCGAGTCACGGATTCGGGCGCGGCGAGTACCAGTACTTTGCCTACCCGCTGCCTGAGCTCGTGACGACGCTGCGCTCCGCCTGCTACCTGCAGCTTGCACCGATTGCCAACCGATGGAACGAGCGGCTGCGGGTGGACGTGCGCTATCCGGGCACGCACGCGCAATTCATCGCGGGCTGCCACGAGGCGGGCCAGACACGGCCCACGCCGCTACTGCTGCAATACGGCCCCGGGGACTACAACTGTCTGCACCAGGATCTCTACGGTGAGTGTGTGTTTCCGCTGCAGCTGGCGATCCTGCTCTCGGAGCCGGGCGAGGACTTCACCGGAGGTGAGTTCGTCATGACCGAACAGCGCCCGCGCATGCAGTCACGACCCGAGGTGGTGCCCCTGCGCCGGGGAGATGCGGTCATCTTTGCCGTACATCATCGCCCGGTGTCGGGCACCCGTGGGGTGTATCGTGTGAATCTGCGTCACGGGGTGAGCCGCGTTCGCTCTGGGCAACGTAGTACCCTGGGTGTGATATTTCACGATGCCAGGTGATGCATCAGCGCCGGTGACTCGCGCCGCCGCGCGTGAGATCACCCTCGATCTCCTCGCACGGCAAGGGACAGATTCCCCGCGGGAGTCGTTGGCTCCAGGCGCCGTGCTGCTGCACGCCTTTGCGGCGTCGCGGGCCGGGGCCCTGCTCGAGTCATTGCAGGAGATTACCGCGCGCAGTCCTTTTCGCTGCATGACGACGCCGGGTGGCTGCCGCATGTCGGTCGCCATGACCAACTGCGGCGAGCGAGGTTGGATCACCGATGAGTTGGGGTATCGCTACGATGCACTGGATTCCGCGACGGCTAGCCGCTGGCCGCCCATGCCGCCGGTCTTCCGGGAAGTCGCCACGAGAGCGGCCGCCGCGGCCGGATTCGGCGGTTTTGCGCCCGATGCGTGCCTGATCAGTCGTTACCTGCCCGGCGCCCGGTTATCACTGCATCAGGACAAGGATGAGCTCGATCTCGAATCTCCGATCGTGTCCATCTCGCTCGGGCTGCCCGCGGTTTTCCTGTTCGGTGGTCACCGCCGGTCCGACCGCCCGCTGCGTGTGCCGCTCGTGCATGGCGATGTGGCGGTGTGGGGTGGCCCCGCGCGGCTGCGATATCACGGTGTCATGCCACTTCTGGATGGACAGCATCCGCTGCTGGGGGCATCCAGGGTGAATCTGTCGCTGCGCCGGGCCGGGTAGTGAGAATTCCTTCAGGTCCAGTCAGGCTCCTGTCCGGCCTTCCACTTGATGCTGCAGCCGATGCTCGGGATCTGATCCTGCGTCGCGGGTTTGCCGCCAAGCAAGGCCTCGCAGGCCGCTCGCAGGTCCGCGCCGGTCACGGCGGTCCGACCACCGGGCCGGCTGGCATCGAACTGTCCGCGATAAGCGAGGCGCCGCTCGCGATCGAACAGGAAGAAATCAGGCGTACACACTGCCTGGTATGCCTTCGCGACCTCCTGCGACTCGTCGTACAGATACGGAAAAGTGAAGCCCTTCATCCTGGCAATTCTCGCCATCTCTGCGGGTGCGTCGTCGGGGTGGCTCGTGATGTCGTTCGAGCTGATCGCGACCACCGCGACGCCGCGCACACCGAACTCGCGCGCAAAGGCGACGAACCCATCGAGGATTTGCTTCACGGCGGGACAGTGATTGCAGATGAAGGCGACCAGGAGCAGCGGCGAGGCCGCGAAATCCCCAATCGCGACGCTGTGGCCCGTCACGGTATCCGGCAGGGCAAACGACGGAGCCCGCGTACCGAGAGGCAGCATCCGGGAGGTTTGACGGACCACGGCTTCTCCGGGGAATCCAGAACTTCGATAGTAACCGCGAGCGCGAGTTAATCCAGCGCACGCTGCGGCTGCGCCGCAGCTCAGGCGAGGGCGCGCCGAGCTCGGGTCATTTCACCGCGTAGCCCACTGACTCGAGGCAAGCGGCCTGCGCACGGAAATAGGCGTTGCGTTTATCCCGCGGTTGCGCGGCGGCGTCGGAGGCGGCCGGATCGTAACCGCTGTCCGTCTTGGCCCACTGATTGCACTCGTTGCGATCATTCGCCTGCTGCCCGGGCGACTGACCCTTGGTCGGGGACGCGAAGAGCTGATCGCTGGCGCCCGGAACGACCGGTGACGGGGTCGTCCCGGCCGCGTCGAGGCCACTTGGAGGAGCGACGACCTGGTACTCGTTCCGGCCCGCGTCCCACACGTAGTACGCATCGTTGGCGTAGTAATAAGGAGTGCCGCCCCACCACACCATCGTGTAGGAGGGTGGCAGCAGCGGCACGAATATCCCCACCGGGGCTCCCGAGACGACCCAGCCACCGTGCGCCCAGCGCTGCCAGTGCCACGCCTGGTCCAGACCGCCCTGCCAGTGGTACCAGTTGCCTCCGTGGAAGTAGTAGCGCTGACCGCTCGGGCCATGCAGATTGGCGAGCCCCTCGTCGGGGGGCGTGTGTACGGCGTAGCCGCGGTCGTAATAGTAGTGGTTATGTCCGAAACGGGCGTCGAGGTGTTGGTGCTCGGCGGGATGCGTTCCCGCACCGCCGGGAGCCTGAGCGACGGCCGCGACCGCTGCCAGAAAAGCGACGGCGGGCATCAGGCGGTGATACCCGTATCTCCGGCTCGCGGTGAGCTGCGCATCAGGCACACCAGGAATATACACGAGCAAGTGCGCTCGAGCTGCGCCCGCGCCAACAACCCCTACGTTGGTTTCAGTCGCCCGCAGCGTTGAGCTGTGCCTCGAGAGCCGCGATGCTCCTCGCCGGAAGTGGCGCGCCCCCGAGTCTCGCCGCATGCAGGGCAGCCCCGGCTTCGGGTGGTAGCCTGGCAGCCGCGAGGCGGTACCTTCGGGTGCGGCTGTTGAGCGCTGCCTGGAAGGGTGCCAGCAACGGCTCAGGCAGCTGAAACAGGCCCCCGGAGTAGGACAACGGCAAGTCGAGCTCCGCGGGCACCTGCAGTCGATCGCGCACGGCATCGACCATGTCGGCCAGCTCCGCAGCTGCTTGTGTGAAGAGTCCCCTGGCCGCCGCATCGCCCGCACTCGCAGCCTCGGCCACCAGGCGGGATAGCTGCGCCAGCTGACTGCGCTGCGAGGTGTTTTTCCCGTAGAGCGCCGCACACAGGTCGAGGTCGTCGTTCAGGGCGAAGTGACGGCGCAGGATTCCATGCAGCGCACCGCGCGGGGAACGGCCATCGCTCATGCGCGAAAACAACCGCAGTCCCTCGCGTGCGAGCCAGTAAGCCGAGCCCTCGTCGCTGAACAGTTCCCCCCAGCCGCCGGCGCGCGCGCAGCGGCCGGCGTACTCTCCGTAGGCGATGGAGCCGGTGCCCGCGACGATGTTGATGCCCTCGGCGCCCGCGAGCGCACCCGCCCAGCCGCACACCATGTCGTTGCCGCAGCGGTAGCGTCCGTTGGGAAGCGCCGCCGCGGGGGCGGCGTCGAGTTTTGCCTGGACCGCGCGGTCTTCGCCGTACGCTGGTAGTCCGAGGAAGGCGAAGGTGATCGCGGAAGAGGGGACGCGGGCCTCCTGCAGCGTGCGCCCGATGGCGCGCACCAGCATCCCCTGGAGCGCCTCCAAGCCGATCTCGAGGTAGTACGCCGGCCCTTCCGTGTGCGAGGCCAGTACCTTCCCGGCTTCGTCGATGAGCAGGAAGCGCGTCTTGCTGCCGCCACCGTCGACGCCGAGATACGTTCTCACCGTGTGCCGCCGCAAGGGTAGATGGAGAAACCCTGCACCACACGGCTCACCGTGCCCGCGGCGTTTGGGTTGTCCGGTGAGATGCCGAGCGACAGCGAGCGCAGCATCGCCAGCGACTGCGCGAACACGGCGTAAGGGAGGCAGAGCTCGAGATCGGTGAGTGTGTCCGCGGATGCGCCGGCGGCGCCGTCCCCGGAAGCGCCATCGCCGCCCTCACCGTCGCCGAGAAACAGGGTATCGGCCTCCGCGGGCACTTCCGCCCGGGCGCTGAGCGCCAGAACCCGTCCCGCGACGGCGTCGCGGCGGAGCTCTGCGAGGAGATCGAGGTCGTAGCGGCGCGTGTACTGATCATTGCTCAGGAACACGACCACCAGTGTGCTGCCGTTGAGCACGGTTTTGGGCCCGTGGCGAAAACCGAGCGGCGACTCTGCGATCGACACCACGCGGCCGTCGGTCATCTCCAGCATCTTCAGCGCCGCTTCGCGCGCGAGTCCCTTCAACTCGCTGCTGCCTAAGTACACCACGCGCTCGAACTGCGCGCGCACCAGGGCATCGAGCACCGGCAGGCAGGAGTTGAGCATCTGCGCGCCGAGGTGGGCAAGGCGCGCGGTCGTCGCCGCATCGGCATCGGCGGGCAGTACGCCGAGCGCCACGACTGCAGCGAGCAGCATTCCAGTGAAGCTCGACGTCATGGCGAAGCTCTGATCGTTGACCTCTTCGGGGAGCAGCACGGCGCGCGCGTAACGCAGCGTACCGACGCGCCGATAGAGCTCGCCCTCTCGGTTGCAGGTCACGATCAGGTGCGCGCACCGCCCGATGCGCGCTTCCGCGAGCTCGAGCGCCGCGACGCTCTCCGGGCTGTTGCCGGAGCGGGCGAAATGCACCATGAGCGTCAGTCGATCGGGTATGAGGCGGCTGGCGGGGCTCGCGACGATGTCGGTGCTCGCAATGGCCTCTGCCCGCCGCCCCTGCCGCACGAGTGCGGGCGCCAGGCACTCGCCGATGAAGGAGGACGTCCCTGCGCCCGTGAGCACGACCTGTAGCTCCGGATCCTGAAGAAGCGGTGCGAGAAAGCTCGCGAGCCCCGCATCGGCGGCGATGGGACGGGTGATCTCGGGCCACAGCCGAGGCTGCTGCGCGATCTCGCGCGCCGTCCAGAATGCTCCGCCGGCCTCGATCTGCGCCGCATTCAGTCCCAGCACTTCCATTTGCCCGCTCACGGCCGTTACCGCTTTAGCGCGAGTAGGCGATGCCGAGCACATAGGTGCGCCCGTAGGCGCTGTAGCCGATCCCGGTGCCGCTCTGGCTCTGGCCGATATCCTGGCCCGGCGCCCAGGGGAGATAGGGGTTGCCGTTCAGGTAGCTGCGCGCGACCGAGTTGGAGAGGTTCTTGCCCTCGGCGAACACCTCCCACCCCTTGCCGAAGCGGTAGTGCAGGCTCGCCGTCACCCAGTCGAAGGCGTCCGAGATGGCGGGCCACCCGGGTATGTCGGTGGAATCCCGCGAACGGACCGCGAAGCTCGACTGGTGGTCCCAGGTGATATCCGCGCTCCAGGGCCCCTTGTCGTACAGCAGGCTGATGGACCAGGTGGTCGGCGGCGCAGCATTGATGGAGCCGGCGAAAACGCCGTACTGGTCGTAGCTGCGGGTGCGGGTGGCCGTGTACTGCATGCGCGTGCCGAAGCCATTCTGCATGATGTGCTGCCAGATGAGCTCGATGCCGGAGACCGTGTTCTCGGTACCATTCGCCGGTGCCGACACCGTCCAGTAGAGAGGTTTCCCCGGCACCGTGCCCGGCGGCCCACCCTGATACTGCTGTGTACCGAGATCGACGCCCACGGCGACGGAGGTGTAGATGTCATTGCGGAGCTTCTTGTAGAACGCCGCGGCGGTGAGTGCCGAGTGCTCGGCGTAGTACCACTCGACGGAGAGGTCCGCCTGGTTCGCCTTGATCGGCTTCAGTCCCGCGGTACCGCTGTAGAACAGCTGGTTGCCGCTCGGGCCGTTGGTGGCGTTGTTGGTGGAGGTGGGCGCAAGCTGGTCCAGGTTGGGGCGTGACATGGTCTCGGCGACGGAGAGGCGCAGCTGCAGCTCATTCGGCACCGCCCAGTACGCCACGTTCAGCGACGGCAGCGCCAGCGTGTAATCGCCGTTGGCCCCGACCGGCTGCGAGTTTCCGTACACGACGGTCCAGGTCTGCGTGGTGGTACCGCTGGTCTGTGTCCAGATGGCCACCGGGACCGTGGTGGCGGTGTTGGCGGTGGTCTGCGTGCGTACGACCCGCACGCCGAGGTTTCCCGACCAGCGGTCGGCGGAAAAGTCGCCTTGGACATAGAAGCTGGATGTCTTCTCTGTCACGCCGTAGGAGTTGTAGGGGTTCGGCTGCGGGAGTGTTTGTGCGAAATCGAAGGGGGCGCAGGCCACACCGGGGCAGACCAGCGGATTCGGCTTGCCGTCGAGGCTCTTCAGGAACGCGAACAGCTGGCTGGCGTTGAGCTGCGGCAGGATGGTCGGGTAGGAGCCGCCCGCGCCCTGCATGAAGTTGGGGATGTTGACCATCGAGATGACGTTGAACCCCTGCGAGGCGAAGGAGTACGGCTTGCATTGGACGCCGTCCGGGACGGCGGGCGGGCAGCCCTGGGTCTGGTAGAGCGTGCCGTACTGGCCGTCGCCGCCGGTCCAAGTGTTGCTGCTGTCGTTGCGATCCTTCTTGCGATCGGTATAGCCGACACCGAACAGCAGCCGCTCGAATACTCCGTGGTTCGCGTTCCAGGCGCCATCGAGCGTAATGCCGTTGATGGTGTCGTGCACCGAATAGCCGTTGAGGCCCATGTAGTGCGTCGACCAGTACTTGTTGTTGTTGAGGAAACCGGAGTTCATCAGCGCCGTGTACGAGCAAAAGCCGGGATTGGTGCTGCTCGCCGCGCCCGCCGGACAGCTGCTGAGGCCGAGCTGGCTCGGCGGCACCACCACGTTGATGTTCGGCAGGCTGTGCGGGAGGTTGGTGAAATTGAGGATGTCCACGGCTGTCGGCTGGTCAGTTACGAGTCCCGCGGTCACGAACGTGTCCTGGCCGCCTTCGGGGCGGCTGGCGGCCGAGCGGTAGGCGTCGACGCCGAAGCTGAAGTGCTCGTTTGGCTTCCAGCTGGCATTCAGCCCGAAGAGATACGTATCGACCTGGCGGTTCGTGGTGTTGTTGACCATCTCGGGCTGGAACTCCGCGACCGTCAGCGAGTTGATGACCCCGTTCTGTACCGCGACGTTGGTGGCCCAGGGGGTACCGTCGCTGTTGAAACCCGTGTTGTCCGGGGCCGCGAAATAATACGACTGGTTGTAGCCGATCTGCGGGTCATTCAGGCGCGTCCACAGCCCATCGAGCGTCAGCTGGAAGGCCGAGTTCGGTCGCCACTCGAGACTGCCGGTGAGCGCATCGCGCTTCTTGTCATCGAAGATCGAGCCGAAAGTGATGCAGCAGGGCGTGGCAATGAGGGGCACGGACCCGGGTCCCCCGGCGAACGGGTAGGTGGACGGGCCGTAGCCGCCGATGCTGGCGGCGGGCGTCTGGTTATAGGCATTCAGTGAGTCGGTGCGGATGTTATCGTTCGAGTGCACGCCGCCCAGCACGAACCCGAGTGTCTCATCGAGCACGGTGTTCGAGACGAACACCGAGAACTTGTTGCCGTGCAGGCGTGACATGTCGTTGTAGTTGCCTTCTGCGTGGGCGCCGAAATGCAGGCCCGGATTGTCGAAGGCGCTCGCGGTCCGTAGGTTGACCGTGCCGCCGATGCTGCCTTCCAGGGCCGAGGCTTGCGGGGATTTCAGCACGTCGGCGCCGATGATGAGCTCCGCCGGCAGCACGTCGAAGGCGATGTCACGGCCGTCGTCGTCGCTCGCGATGATGCGGTTCTTGAGCGTGATGATGTTGTACTGGGGACCCAGGCCGCGGACCCAGACTTTCTGGCCCTCACCGCCGGTGGTGCGTTGCAGGGTGATGCCCGGCAGGTGCGCAAGTGCGTCGCCGACGTCGGCATCCGGAAAGCGCCCGAGCTCGACCGAGTTGATGGAATCCAGCACCACCGGCGCGTTGCGCTTGATGTCGAGCGATTTCGACAGGTTGGCGGTCATGCCGTAGACGACGACCTCCTGCAGCTCCTCTTTTGGCCTAGTGGCAGGGGAGTTCTGCGTTGTGTCAGCGGCGGCCGCAGTTGCGCCCGCCGCGGGGGCGGCGGCCGGTGAGGCCGCGGTGTCGGGCGCGGCAGCGGCATCCGCTGGCGCCGCCGCGCTGGCTGCAGCCGCCGCATCGGCGGCATCCGCTGCGAGCGTTGCCGCGAGCGGCAGCAGGATGAGCAGCAGGGCCGTGAAGGCGGCCCGGGGCCGAAATGGCGTTCTCATGATGTCGTTCCTCTTTTCGTTGTGAGGGCACCGGCCTTCGGGTCGCAGGCGCGCGAGTACTCCGCGAGCACCTGCCGGATGTGGTGGACGACGAGGCTCTGCGCGCGCGTGGCGAGCTCGCCCCGGCTCACGGCGCCGTACTCCGCCGGCAGGTACTGGCGCAGCAGCGACAGGGGCGGAGTGCCGGCTTCGAACGAGGCTTCGAGGTGTGCGAGTGCCTTCGTGACCGCCGGTACCGGCCAGCTGTAGCGGATGCGGTCGCTCAGGCTGTACTCGAGCTGCAGTTCGAGCGTGCGCCCGCTGCCGTGGTAGTACTTGCGCCAGTGCGTCGAGTCGCTGCGCATGGCGGCGAGGATCGTCTCTCGCACGTGCGAGCTGTTCTCTGCCCCGAGCCATTCGCTCTCGATGCGATCGAGCGCCCACACGGCCTCGCGCAGCGCGAAGGTGAGTGCGGGTCCCACTTTGAGGATCGCGAAGTGATCACGCACCAGGGCGGCGAGCGCCGCGGGCGGCTGGTAGTCGGTCGAATGCGCTTCGAACACCAGGTGCGGCTGCCCGGTCAGCGCGGAGCTCAGGCGCTGCGCCTTCGCGGGGTCGTACTCGACGATGCTCTCCTGGTCGAACTCGACGCCGGGCTGCACGACGAGCGCGATCACCCGCTCCCAGGCCGCATCGAGGCCGCGGCGTGAGAACGCGGCGCGGTGCGCGGCGAGGGTGGCGAGCGCGGCCTGCGGCTCGGTGACCGCGAGCTCACCGAGGGCCTCCTGTGCGCCGCCCGGGGTCGGGACTTCGGTGCCGATGACGTACACGGGCGGCTCGCCGCCGGCCTTGCGCCAGGCGTCCTCGGCCAAAGCGGCGAGCGCCGCACTGCGCTCGGCGATGACCTCGTCGGAGAGCGCGCGCGGGTCTTCGCCCAATGACATGGAGCAGTCGAGATGGATCTTGCGAAAGCCGGCGCTCACGTAGTCGGCGACCAGGATGCCGGCGCGCTCGAGGGCGGCCGGCGCGGGCTGCGTCTGCCAGACATTGGGACCGAGATGATCGCCCCCGAGCAGCACCCGCTCACGGGCGAGCCCGACCTCATCCGCCAGGCGCCACACGACGTCCCGGAAAGCCGCGGGCTTGAGGCCGGTGTAACCGCCGTCCTGATTCACCTGGTTGGAGGTGGCTTCGATCAGCACGGACCCGTCGGTGGCCCTGGCGTGTTGCAGGGCCGCGCGCAGCACCAGAGGGTGGGCCGAGCAGACGGAAGTGATCCCCACCGCTTCACCGGCACGGTGGCGCTCCACCAGCTCGAGCAATGCTCTCACCGCTCTTCCTCCGGCTCGATGGCGAGCAGCGCTGCGGCCGCGAACGCCAGCACGACGCCGGTGATCTTGAGTGGCGGTGGCACGATGCCGAGGAGCGCCAGCGCGAGGAGCGCGGTGATGAGCGGCGCGCCGGCGTTGGTCAGCGGTGAGACCACCATCGCCTTGCCGTAGCGGAAGGCGAACACGATGGTGAGGGCGCCGACCGCATTCAGGATCTGCGTGATCGCCGCGAGCCAGGGGCCGCCCAGGCCGTAATTGATCGGCTGGGTGAAATCCGTCATGGAGAGCGCCACCGGGATGAGCGCCAGCGCCGTGAGCGCCATGTAGACGAAGATGCTCTCGGCGCGCATGGTGTGGTTGGCGAGCTTCATGAAGAACGCCTGCACGCCCCAGGCGATGAGGATGATGAGCGCGTAGACGAACCAGGCTACGCCGTAACCGCGCATCCCCTGGCCCTGCTCATAGTCAAAGAGCGGCAACGCGGCGAGCGCGAGCACGATGCCGAGAGCGCCGAGCCGGGTGACGCGCTCCCTGAGCCACCCTACCGACAGCGCAATCGTCACGACTGGCGACAGCGCGATCAGCGGGAAGATCAGGTACGTGGGCCCCTTGTGCACCGCGTGGAAGAGCAGCATCTGACCGCCCGCGCCGAGCAGCCCGATGAGCGAGCCGTACACGATCGAGCGGCCGTCGTGCTCGAGCTTCCAACCGTTGCGCCCTAGCGCATACAGCGCCGGCGGGATCATGGTGAACGCCCACACCACGTAGACGAGCGTCTCCGGAAAGCCGTTCTCGGCCGGGCGGCCCGCAAACGCACCCCACACACCCCAGAACACAGTCGTCACCAGCGCGAAGATAAGCCCCGCGTGCCGCTTCACATGGCTCTCCGGAGCATCCTTCGAAGGCGCGACGCCGGCGGCACGATGCATTGAGCTCAAATCCACCCCCACATCAATTCGAAAACAAACGAAAGTCGCCCTCGCCCGTTTGATTTTTCGCTTTATTTCCTAGACTATTTCGAATGCTTTCGTTTCTGTCAAGTCGCTGCGCGGGGATTGGGGCCACGGGCGGTTGGATAGACTCGAAGCCGAAAGCATCAAGGATCACGGCATGACCCGCGCGCGCACCACCCGACGTCGATTCCTGCAGCTCATCGCCGGTACCGGCGTGCTATCCCGCGCAGCACTCGGATCCACGGACGCAGCTCCTCCGCGGTCCTCCGCCGCTGCGGCAGGTGCGCCCACGGCGCCTCATGCGAATGATCCCTCGGTCGCGGAGGCGATCAGCGACGGCGCGCTGCGACTCGAATTCGATTCCTCGCTGCGCTCGCGCGCCTGGCACGTGCGTCGCGATGCGGAGCGCGAGTCGCTCGTCCCGCTCACCGCCTGGGCGACGACCGAGTCGCTCACGCTCGCCGACGGCACGGCGCTCGAGCACTTCGCGCTCGATCATCACGAGCGCGAGTCGGTCGACGGTCCTCAGGGCCGCGGCACGAAGCTCACACTGACCGGCCGCAGCACTTCCGGCATCGAGAAGCGTGTGCAGGTGAAGCTGCTGGAGCGCTATCCCGGCTTTGCCTTCTATCAGGTGTCGTATCGCAACCTCTCGCAACGCCCGCTTGCGCTGCGTGGCTGGCGAAGTGCCGACTGCACTCTGTTGCCGGGCGCGGCGGCGGGGAGGGCACAAGCCGCACACGCCAATGAGCCGTCCTTCTGGTCCTACTGCGGCAGCACGCACGAGGACCGGCGCGACTGGGTGCAGCCGGTGAGGGCGGGTTTCGAGCAGCAGAACTTCATGGGCATGACGGCTTCCGACTACGGCGGCGGTACGCCGATCGTGGATGTGTGGCGGCGTGACTGCGGCATCGCCGTCGGACACCTGGAGCTCACGCCGCGCCTGCTCTCGCTGCCGCTGAAGCGCACGGCGCGAGGCGCGCAGCTGGGCGTCGTCGGCACGCACGAGCGCGCGCTCGCTCCCGACGAGGAGCTCGAGATTCCCGAGACCTTCATCACCACGCACACCGGCGACTACTTCGCGACTCTCGATACTTACCGGCGCGTCATGGCCGAGCGTGGCCTCATTCCGGCGCATGCACCCGCCTCAGCCTACGAGGGAATCTGGTGCGCGTGGGGCTATGAGCGCGACTGCACGCCCGCGCAGATTGCGGCGACGCTGCCGAAAGTGCGAGAGCTCGGTCTCAAGTGGGCGGTGATCGATGACGGCTGGCAGTCGAACATCGGCGACTGGAACTTGAGCCGCGAGAAGTACCCGCGCGGCGAGGCCGACATGCGCGAGCTCGTGGCGAGCATTCGCGCCCGCGGCCTCATCCCGCGACTGTGGTACTCACCGCTGTCCGTCGCCCCGGGGTCGGATGTGCTGCACGACCACACCGACATGCTGCTGCTCGACAAAGAGGGGGCGCCACAGCACATCTCGTGGTGGAACACCTTTTATCTATGCCCGGCGTACGACAAGACCGTCGCGTACACCCAGGCACTGGTGCGCCGCTTCATCGGCGAGTGGGGCTTTGCCGGCCTCAAAGTGGACGGCCAGCACCTGAACGGGGTTGCGCCCTGCTACAACCCCGCGCACCGGCACAGCCGGCCCGAGGAGTCGGTCGAGAAGCTGCAGGACTTCCTGCAGGCGATGTACCAGAGCGCGCTCGAGCTCGATCCGCATACGGTGAT
>Ga0306926_10005105_pt1 | contig 13918 bp, 16 predicted proteins | sample flu12Cox44000178_FD_203759 | JGI IMG/M metagenome (GOLD analysis project Ga0306926, IMG submission 203759) | Lab enrichment of tropical soil microbial communities from Luquillo Experimental Forest, Puerto Rico - flux8day.12C.oxic.44.000.178 (v2)... | ecosystem: Environmental > Terrestrial >...
CGGCCGTCCGCTCGATGCCGGCACGTTCCGGCAGATCAAGGACGCCTGGCACGACCACACCGTGCTGTTGTTCCGCGACCAGGATCTCTCGGAAGATGATCAGCGCCGTTTCGCGTCCTATTTCGGCCCAGTGGCCAAGCGGGTGCCGCCGAAGGCCGGCGCCTCGGGCGTCGGCGATTCACCCGAATGGGACGATATGATGCTGGTCAGCGACAAGGTCGACGCCAAGGGCAAGGCGCTCGGCACGCTCGGCCACGGCGAGATGTGGTTCCACACCGACAAGTGCTACCACCGCCGCCCGCATCGCGCGTCGTTTCTCTACGGCCTCGAGATTCCGTCCGAAGGTGGCCACACCAAGTTCTCCAGCATGTACGCCGCCTATGACCGGCTGCCCGCGGAGCTGAAGCGGCAGCTCGAAGGCGTCATGACGCTGCAGGGCCAGCAATACGGCGTGGGCCGCCGCATCGATGTGACGCTGCCGCTCGAAAGCACGCACCATTGCCGGCAGCCGATCTTCGTCACCAATCCCGGCTCCGGACGCAAAGCGCTTTATGTCGCGAGCCAGAATACGATGTGGATCGAAGGCATGGATCGCGACGCCAGCGAAGAGCTGCTGCAGCGGCTATTCGCCATCGCCGAGGATCCGGACATCATCTACGAGCACGTCTGGCGGCTCGGCGACCTCATCATGTGGGACAATCTCGCCTGCCTGCACGCGCGCACCGACTGGCCGGAACACGAGCGGCGCGCGCTGCGCCGCTGCACCGTCGAGGGCGAGCCGCTGTACTGAGCTATCTTAGGACGCGGCCGCGAAGTCCGCGGCCTTAAAGCTCGATTCGCGGTCGAGCGTGCACACCTGCACGCTGTACTCGAGATAATATTTTTCTCGAGCCAGCTTCTGCGCCGCCTGGTGCTCGCGATTGCTGCGCCAGGCTTTCATGCCTTCCTCGTGCTCGAAAGCGACGATGGTGCAGCGTTCGCCGTCTTCAGCGAAAAAGCCCTTATGCGCGATATAGCCCGGCATGGTGCGGGCAAGCTCGTTCATGCGCTCGACCAGGGCGACATATTCGTCGCGGAAGCCCGGCCTCAGGCGCGAGCGAAACACGGTGATGATCATGGCAATAGCTCCCCAACGAATTTTTTGATATGGGGCCGCGCCCCGAATCTCTCAAGCCTGCTTCTCAGCTTTCGGTAGCGCGTCGAGCGTGGTGACCCACGGCCACGCCGAACGCCACCATTGCTGCCGCCGCGGCGCGAGCTGATCGCGCTGGCGCAAGAGACCGACCCGCACCGTATAGGACGGCTGCACGCCTTCGCCCGGCGTCGTCGAATAGATCGGCGAGCCGCATGTGCCGCAGAACGCCTGGAGGCGCGGCTTGCCGCTGTCGGCCGTGGTCTTCAAGTAAAGGGTCGGCTGGCCCGTCATCTTGAATTTGTCGCCCGCAACCGGGATCGAGACGCGGAACGCCGTGCCGGTGCCGGTCTGGCAATCGGTGCAGTGGCAAATCTGCACCCGCTCCGGATCGGCCTCGCCTTCGATGGTGATGGCGCCGCACGAGCACCGTCCGTCGATTTTCATGGATGCCTCCCTGTCGTTAATCGGCCGCCACCTCGATCGCCGCCATATCGGCGTCCGAGAGGCCGAAATGATGGCCGATCTCGTGCACCAGCACATGGCGGACGATGGCGCCGAGCGTCTCGTCGTGCTCGGCCCAGTAATCGAGGATCGGCCGGCGATACAGCCAGATCATGTTGGGCATCTGTACCGCCGCGCTCTCGGAGCGGAAGGGCAGGCCGACGCCCTGGAACAGGCCGAGCAGGTCGAATTCGGTCTCGGCCCGCATCTCCTCGAGCACCTCGTCGGTCGGAAAGTCGTCGACCTGGATAATGACATCGGCGCACAGCGCGCGAAAATCCTTCGGCAGATCGCGAAACACCTCGCCAGCAAGGGCCTCGAGCTCGGCAAGCGACGGTGCCTTGACCGGCCGCCAGGCCAGTGGATCCGATGTAAGATCGGCCATAATTGCAATCTAGCGTGAACGGCCAGGATCCGAACAGGGACCGGAAGAGGCAGGGGGTCGGCGCGATGACACTGCAGAGGTTCGGCGCGATCGCGGCTGTCGCCGCGCTGTCGCTGTTCGGCACGGTGCCGCAGGCCGCAGCGCAGATTTCACCGCTCGGCCAAGGCGGGCCCTCGGCCTCGCTGCCGGAGACGCCGCCGCCACGCGGGCACCCGCGCATCGAGATCTATCCGCAGCGGCCGCTCTTCCGGCGCTGCGTCGATTGGTACGAGCTGCAATACCGGCCGAGCGGCACGGTGCTCTATCCGCAAATGCGCTGCTGGTGGGTGCGCGGCTGACGACCGCGCACCGTCGCGTCTGCGTATTCGGCGTGTAAATATTTCAACGTGTATATTTTTATCCGCGCTTTATAGTTTCGTTCCGTCAATTTATCTGCTGCGGCATATTTTTCTTGCGGGCGTGCGACTAAATTTTTCACGCCAAAATTCACATCCGCAAACTGGAATCATGAAAAGCCAAATGATCGTCGCCGCTGCGCGTCGGCCAAGCTTGGTGCGAGGCCGTCATGCTTGACAGACCCACTGTTGCGAAGCCGGCGCAACTCGTGACCAAACAGATGTTCTCGATGTTCGTAACGCCGATGTTTACGGGAATGCTGCCCGACATCAGGCTATGCGACCGCATCGAGACCAAGCTGCGCGAAATCCAAAAGTCCGGCAAAGGCTCGCCGTCGCCTGGCGGCATGATCCTGGCCTATATGACACCAGACGACCTGCAAGCACTGCCGGAGATGAAGGAGCTCGCCAGTGTCGTCCTGACCGAGAGCGCATTCGTGCTGGATTGCTTCGCGATCAAGCGCGACTCGCACTACATCACCAATATGTGGGCGAATATCGCCAACCCAAACCGCCGCCACAACTTCCACATCCACCCGAATTGTCTGCTGAGCGGCTTGGTCTACATCAAGGTGCCGCGGAATTGCGGCCCGACCATCTTCGCCTCGCCACGGCTGCACGCGAAAAATATCGAGACCGACTATTTCAAGAAGAACGAGTTCAATGCCGATATCTTCTCGCTGCCGCCGGAGAAGGGCCGCATGCTGATCTGGCCGAGCCATGTGCCGCACGCGGTCGAGCAGGGCACCGCCGACGAAGCCGAGGACCGCATCGTGGTCGCCTTCAACGTCATGATCCGTGGGCTGATCGACCTGCCCACGGCGCGCCTCGATTTGCGGTAACGGCGACGCCCGCTACTTCCACTCGCGCACGTCGACGAAATGTCCGGCGATCGCGGCGGCGGCCGCCATGGCGGGCGAGACGAGGTGAGTGCGGCCCTTGTAGCCTTGGCGGCCCTCGAAGTTGCGGTTCGAGGTCGAGGCGCAGCGCTCGCCGGGCGCGAGCTTGTCGGGGTTCATCGCGAGGCACATCGAGCAGCCCGGCTCGCGCCATTCGAAGCCGGCTTTGACGAAAATCTTGTCGAGGCCTTCGGCTTCGGCTTGTTCCTTCACCAGGCCCGAACCCGGCACGATCATAGCCTTGACCTTAGTGTTGACGGTCTTTCCGTCGACCACCTTGGCGGCGGCGCGCAAATCCTCGATGCGCGCATTGGTGCACGAGCCGATGAAGACGCGGTCGATGGCGATGTCGGAAACCTTCTCGCCACCTTGCAGGCCCATATAGGCGAGCGAGCGCTCGGCGGCTTGGCGCTTGTGCGCATCGGCCAGGTCCTGCGGCCGCGGCACGCGGCCCGCGACAGACACGACCTGCTCGGGATTGGTGCCCCAGGTCACGAGCGGCGGCAGCTTGGCCGCGTCGAGCCTGATCTCGCGGTCGAAATTGGCGCCGTCGTCCGATTTCAGCGTGTCCCAGTAGCGCACCGCGGCGTCCCAATCTTTGCCTTTCGGCGACTTCGGCCGGTCCTTCAGATAGGCGTAGGCCTTCTCGTCGGGCGCGATGAAGCCCGCCTTTGCCCCGGCCTCGACCGACATGTTGCAGACCGTCATGCGGCCTTCCATCGTCAGCGCGCGGATCGCCTCGCCGGCATATTCCAGCGCATAGCCGGTGCCGCCGGCGGTGCCGATCTCGCCGATGATGGCGAGGATGATGTCTTTCGCGGTGACGCCCGGCGGCAGCTTGCCGTCGACCACCGCGCGCATATTCTTCGATTTGGTCTGGATCAGCGTCTGCGTCGCCAGCACGTGCTCGACTTCCGAGGTGCCGATGCCGTAGGCGAGCGCGCCGAACGCGCCGTGGGTCGCGGTGTGGCTGTCGCCGCAGACGAGCGTCACGCCCGGCAAGGTGAAGCCCTGTTCGGGGCCGATGATGTGGACGATTCCTTGGCGCTTGTCGAACTCGTCATAATATTCGAGGTCGAAGAATTTGGCATTTTCCGCCAAGTAGGCGATCTGCGCTTCGCTCTCCGGATCGGGATTCTTCTGCCGGCGGTCGGTGGTCGGCACGTTGTGGTCAACCACGAGCAGCGTCCGTTCGGGCGCGCGCACCTTGCGGCCGGAAAGGCGCAAGCCTTCGAACGCCTGCGGGCTCGTCACTTCGTGCACCAGATGCCGGTCGATATAGATCAGGCAGGTGCCGTCCGGCTGCTCGTCGACCAGATGGGCGTCCCAGATCTTGTCGTAGAGGGTGCGGGCTTTGGCCATCTTAGAGGCGCTCCTGGCGTCACGCTTGGACATATAGGTTCGGCCGTTCCTTAGCGCCTCGCGCGAGGAAGGAAAAGGCCGGACATGGCCGCGCGGTCCGGTCTAGTATCGGGCCAGGAATTTGGGAAGAAACGCCATGCAGCGCAGCGAAACCGCGATCCGAACCACCCATGCGGGCAAGTTGCCTCCGGTGGGCGACGCCAAGGACGTGACCAAACAGGTCGCCGCCGTGATCCGCCGGCAGGTGCAGATCGGCATCAGTTGCGTTGGCGATGGCGAATTCTGGAACGAGCGGAACTTCGCCTACTACGCCCAGCAGTTCGAAGGCATCACCGCGCGGCCGCTGCGGCCGGGCGAGCGCGGCTCGGGGCGGGAAGCGACCCGCGAGCGCGACACGTTCCCGAAGCTCTATGCCGATATGGACCGGGTCGGCACCATGTTCTGCGTGCCCGGCGAGGAGCCGCGGTTTTCGCCGCCGACCAAGATGGTGGTGACCGGGCCGGTCAAGGGCCGCGCCACCGAGGCGATCCGCCGCGAGGTCGAGGTGTTCAAGGCGGCGCTCAACGCCGCCGGCGGCGCCGAGGAGGCCTTCGTTTGCGTGTTCGCGCCGGGCTGGCTCGATCATCACATTTTCGACGAGCACTACGGCAACGACGAGGCGTTCGTGTTCGCGCTCGCCGACGCCTTGCGCGAGGAATATCGCGCCGTGGTCGATGCCGGCTTCATCCTGCAGATCGACGATCCCGGCGTCATGACCTCATGGGACATGATCAAGCCGGAGCCAACCGTCGCCGAGTATCGCCGCTATCTGAAAATCCGCGTCGACGCGCTCAATCATGCGCTCAACGGCATTCCAGCCGACCGCGTGCGGCACCATTTCTGCTGGGGCTCCTGGCATGGCGCCCATACCCATGACCTGCCGCTCAAGGAGATCATCGACGTCGCATTGCAGGTGCGCGCGCAGGCTTGCAGCTTCGAGGCCGGTAATGTGCGGCATCAGCACGAGTGGACGCTGTGGAAGGAGATCAAGCTGCCCGGCGACAAGTTCATCGTGCCGGGCGTGGTCAGCCACGCCACCAACCTGGTCGAGCACCCGGAATTGATCGCGCAACGTATCTGCAACTTCGCGGAAGCGGTCGGCCACGAGAACGTGGTTGCCGGCACCGATTGCGGGCTCGGCTCGCGTCTGCACGAGGATTTGGTCTGGGCCAAGCTCGGCGCGCTCGCCGAAGGCGCGCGGCTGGCGTCGCAGCGGCTGTGGGGGCGATGATCGAGCCGCTCGGCGGAGCTACTCCGCCGCGTTCTCCTCGCCGCCGGCTTCACCGGTGTGCGCCTGGCGCTCGGAAATGCGCGCCGACTTGCCGCGGCGGCCGCGCAGATAATAGAGCTTGGCGCGGCGGACCTTGCCGCGACGCACCACCTGGATCGAGTCGATCATCGGCGAATAGAGCGGAAACACGCGCTCGACGCCTTCGCCGTAGGAGATTTTCCGCACGGTGAAGTTCTCGTTGATCCCCGAGCCGGCGCGGCCGATGCAGACGCCCTCATAGGCCTGCACGCGGCTTCGCTCGCCCTCGACCACCTTGACGTTGACCAGAAGCGTGTCGCCCGGCTGGAAGTCGGGAATCTCCTTGCCGGCGGTGAGTTTCGCCACTTGTTCGTTTTCGATTTCTTTGAGCAGATTCATGGCGAATTCTCCAACGGCGGCGCGTTCGTCGCGCGGCTCCGACCGGGGGCTAGCGGATTAGGCGTGCTTCTACGCTACCGCGCGGGCTTTGTCACGCGTTCGTCACCCCGCTGGGTGACTTGCGAAAATGCTGCAAAAACGCCGTCCAGAGGTCCGGCCGGCGCTCTTTGGTCAGCCGTTCGGCCTCGGCGCGGCGCCAGGCGGCGATCTTGGCGTGATCGCCGGAGGTTAGGACTTCCGGGATAGGCCGGCCCTCCCAGATCTGGGGCCGGGTGTAGTGCGGATATTCCAGGAGGCCCTCGGTGAAGCTTTCCTCGGCGCCCGAAGCCGCAGCCCCCATGACACCGGGCAGGAGCCGCACGCAGGCGTCGATCAGCGCCATGGCGGCGAGCTCGCCGCCGGAGAGCACGTAATCGCCGACCGACACTTCCTCGAGGCCGCGGCCGGCGATGACGCGCTCGTCGACGCCTTCGAACCGGCCACAAATAAGCACGACGCCACCATCGCGGCTTAAGGCTTCGACGCGCGCTTGCGTCAGCGGCATGCCGCGCGGCGACATCAGAAGGCGGGGGCGCGCGTCGGTCGCGACCGCATCGATCGCGAGGCCGAGCACATCGGCCTTCATCACCATGCCGGGCCCGCCGCCGGCCGGCGTATCGTCCACGGTGCGGTGCTTGTCGGTGGCGAAGTCGCGGATGTCGGTCACGTCAAGCGTCCAGGCGCCCGACGCCAAAGCCTTGCCGACGAGGCTGATGCCGAGCGGCCCCGGAAACATTTCGGGGAAGATCGTGAGAACGCTCGCCCGCCACATGGCTACCGCCGCTTATGGCCGCGCGTGGCGGGCGGCGCTTCTTGATCGACCGCGGGCTCGACGATCACGAGGCGGCCGGCGGCGAGATCAACCACCGGCACGGTCGCTTTGTCGAACGGCAGCATCCGCGTGGTGCTGCTGGTGGTCGGCCGCATCTCGATCAAATCGCCGGCGCCGAAATTGTGGACCGCGACCACGGTGCCGAGTCTTTCTTCGGCGCGATCAACCACGGCGAGCCCGATCAGGTCAGCGTGATAGAACTCGTCGGGCTGGTCGGGCTGCGGCAAGCGCTCGCGCAGCACGTAGAGCTTGGCGTTGGTCAGTTGCTCGGCGGCGGGGCGGTCGGCAACGCCGGCGAGCCGCGCGACGAAATGATCCTTGGCGTGGCGCAGCGACTCGATGCGCACGATGCGGCCGTCTTCGGTCTCGAGCGGTCCGTAGCGGCCGATCGCCTCCGGATCGGCGGTGAACGAGCGCAGCCGCACCTCGCCGCGCACGCCGTGGGCGGCGCCGATTTGACCGAGGCAGATGCGCGCGCCGCCGGTCATCGTCCAAGCCGCTTACGCGACCGGAGCCGCGCCTGCTGCCGGCGCCGCAGCCGCCGGCGGCGCTGCCGCGCCCGGGGCTCCGGCTGCGGCCTTGGCGGCCTCTTCCTTCGCCTTGCGCTCCTTGCGCGGCACGGCCTTTTCCGGATTGTTGCGCTTCGGGCGCTTCAACACGCCGGCGGCATCGAGGAAGCGCATCACGCGGTCGGACGGCCGCGCGCCCTTGGCCATCCAGGCCTTGGCCTTTTCGATGTCCCACTTCAGCCGTTCGATCTTGTCCTTCGGCAACAGCGGATTGAAGTAACCGAGCCGCTCGATGAAGCGTCCGTCGCGCGGCGCGCGGCTGTCGGCGACCACGATGTGATAGAACGGCCGCTTCTTGGTACCGGCGCGGGCCATGCGGATGACGAGAGGCATTTTCAGCTTTCCTTTCTTGCGGCGTTGATCGGTGTGTTTGTTCGAACCTGCGATGTCATTTTTTCTTGCCGAAGCCGGGAAAATTCGGCGGCAAGCCGCCCGGCAGCTTCGGACCAAGTCCCGGCAGGCCGGGCAATTTCGGCGGCAACCCGGGCATGTTGGGCGGCAGGCCGGGCGCGCCTGGCATTCCCGGCGGCAAGCCGCCCGGCATTTTCTCGGCGAGCTTCGCCATCTCTTCGGGGCTCGGCATGGCGCCGCCACCGAAGCCTAGCATGTTGGCGAGGCCGGCCATGGGTCCGCGCTTGGCGCCGCCCATTGCCTTCATCACGTCGGCCATAGTGCGATGCATTTTCAGAAGCCGGTTGATGTCTTCGGGCTTTGTGCCTGAGCCGGCGGCGATGCGGCGCTTGCGGCTTGCCTTGAGGACGTCCGGGTTGCGCCGTTCCGCCGGAGTCATCGAGTCGATGATCGCGATCTGCCGCTTCAGCACGGTCTCGTCGAGATTGCGCTCGGCGAGTTGATTTTTGAGCTTGCTGATGCCGGGCAGCATGGACATCAGCCCCGACATGCCGCCCATGTTCTGCATCTGCGCGATCTGCTCGCGCAGGTCGGAGAGATCAAACGCGCCCTGGCGCATCTTCTCGGCGACGCGGGCCGCCTTCTCGGCGTCGATGGTGGCGGCGGCCTTCTCGACTAGCGAGATGATGTCGCCCATGCCGAGGATGCGGTCGGCGATGCGCCCCGGATAGAAGTCCTCGATGGCGTCGAGCTTTTCGCCGGTGCCGATCAGCTTGATCGGCTTGCCGGTGGCCGCGCGCATGGAGAGCGCAGCGCCGCCGCGGCCGTCGCCGTCGACCCGCGTCAGCACGATGCCGGTCAGGCCGACGCGCTCGTCGAAGGAGCGCGCGAGGTTGACCGCGTCCTGGCCGGTCAGCGCGTCGGCGACCAGCAAGGTCTCGTGCGGATTGGCGGCGCGGCGCACATCGGCGGCCTCCGCCATCATCGCCTCGTCCAGCGTCAGCCGGCCGGCGGTGTCGAGCAGCACAGCGTCATAGCCACCGAGCTTGGCGGCTTGCACGGCGCGGTTCGCGATCTGCACCGGGGTCTGGCCCTCGACCACCGGCAGCGTATCAACCGCGACCTGGCGGCCCAGCACGGCGAGCTGCTCCATAGCGGCCGGCCGGCGGGTATCGAGCGACGCCATCAGTACTTTGCGCTTCAAGACGTCGGTCAGGCGCTTGCCGATCTTGACGGTAGTCGTGGTTTTGCCGGAGCCCTGCAGGCCGACCATCATGATGACGACCGGGGCCGGCGCGTTGAGATCGATCGGCTGCGCGTCGGAGCCCAAGGTCTCGATCAGCTGGTCGTGCACGATCTTGACGACCATTTGGCCGGGCGTGACCGACTTGATCACCTCGACGCCGACCGCGCGCTTCTTCACGTCCTCGGCGAAGGCGCGGGCGACATCGAGCGCGACGTCGGCCTCGAGCAGCGCGCGCCGCACCTCGCGGAGCGCGGCGTCGACGTCGGCCTCCGACAGCGCGCCGCGCCGGGTCAGGCGGTCGAGGACCGTACCGAGACGCTCCGACAGGCTTTCGAACATGCTTCAAAGCGCTTTCGCGCCCGAGGGCGCATAGCGCTGTCGGGCGGTTACCTCCGGTCTTCTGGACCAGTCGGCGGTTGCAAGAAACTCGTTCTCTTGCGAGAGCGGGCGGAAAATAGGCACAGTTGCGGGGTTGGTCAACCGGCCGCGATCAACTGATCGAGATCGCTCGAATTGCGGCCTCGATCGCTTGGATTCATCCCCGGATTCTTGGCCAACCGCAGCCAATACGCGTTCACCATGTCGCGCTACTACACCGGCCCCATCTCCGACCATTTCGACGGCGAACGCTTTTTTGACGCCGCGAACGCGCCGCCGCGGACGCGGTTCGACTTGTTCCGCTGGTTTCTGCAGCGCCGCCTCTTCCGCACCAAGGCCAAATGGCCGGCCTGGGCGCCCTCTGTGGTCGATCGACCGCCGCCGCGCGTCGAAGGCGCCGCCTGCCGCATTTGCTATGTCGGCCACGCCAGCTGGTTCATTCAGACCGCGGGGCTGAACATCCTGCTTGATCCGATCTGGTCGGAGCGCGCCTCGCCGTTCCGTAACGCCGGACCAAAGCGGGTCAACGATCCCGGCATCGCCTTTGCCGACCTGCCGCCGATCGATGCGGTGCTGGTGACGCACGCCCATTACGACCACCTCGATCTCGCGACGCTGTCGCGGCTCGCCGCGGCGCATCGGCCGCGGATCATCACGCCGCTCGGCAACGACACCATCATGCGCAATCACGATGCCGCGATCGCCGCGGAAGCCTTCGATTGGCACGATCGCGTCACGCTTGGTGCGGTCACCGTCACGCCGGTTCCGACCAGCCACTGGTCGGCGCGCAGTCTGTCGGACCGCAACATGTCGCTGTGGGCGTCGTTCATCATCGACGCGCCGTGGGGCCGCATCTATTTCGTCGGCGATTCCGGTTACGGCGGCGGCCGGCTGTTCCACCAGGCGCGCGAACGGCACGGGCCGTTTAAGCTCGCCATCCTGCCGATCGGCGCCTACGAGCCGCGCTGGTTCATGCAGGGCCAGCACATGAATCCGGCCGAAGCGGTCCAGGCCTTCCTGGATTGCGGCGGCGAGCTTGCGCTCGGCCATCACTACGGCACGTTCCAGCTCACCGACGAAGCAATCGATGCGCCGGTGATCGCGCTCGCCGAGGCACTGAGTGCGGCGCGTGTTCCGAGCGAGCGCTTCCTCGTGCTGCGGCCCGGCGAGGCGCGGTACCTCTGACTATTTCAGCAACACCAGCACGTCGACCGTGAGCTTCTTGCCGTCGCTCGTCACCGGGTCGGTCTCGTATTGCTCGATGAACATATCCTGGGCTTCGAGCCGCTTTTCGTCGAGGTAATTGGTGATCGCCTCGTAGGTATTGTCCAATTCGTCATAGGAGCCGTGGTGGACGAATTTCAGCGCGCGCCCCTCCGGCGATTTGCCGACGGAGATGTCGCCGCGCGGCGGGCTTTTCGGCGCTTCGGCGATCGGCACGGCGGCCTGGTACGAGAACCCGGTGTCGTCGGTCGCGGTGAAGATCGTCATCTGCGGGCCGTCGGCCTTCAGCCCTTCCTTGTCGACATAGGTCTTGAGCTTCTTGAACGCGCCGGAAATCGTCTCGAAGGCCGAATCCCAGACACCGTTGCCTTTGACATAGATGATGGTCTTCGCCGTCAGCGTGGTGTCCTCGGCGAACGGTTCTGCCGTCGCCGGGTTGGCGGCGGGCGGGGCGGGCGGCGTTTGCGCGAAGCCTGCCTGCGGTACGGCCAAAGCGAGCATCATCACGCACACGGTGGCCGTGTACGATGCCAAGCGCAGCATCTTCGGTTCTCCTCAAGCGGCCAGCGGCGCGCACCGCCGGCTGGCGCGTCCGCCCAAAATCGCATCGCCCCGAAAAACTCTAGCACGGCGCAACCGTTCCGCCGCGCTCAATTTGCCTCAGGCGGCCGGCGGGAACACTGGCGCTGATCGCTTCAGTCCGCATATAAGTCTCTGACATTCGGGCATTTGCGATGGGCGCGCTCGCGGACAGGGACTTCGTCAAGATGAACGGCCTCGGCAACGAGATCGTCATCGTCGATCTGCGCTGCGCGCCTGGCCCGATCACGGCCGCGGAAGCCCGCGACGCGGCGCGCCGCGAGCCCTACGATCAGCTCATGGCGCTCTATCCGGCGGACGGCGGCGCCGATGCTGCGATCCGGATCTTCAATAATGACGGCTCCGAGGCCGGCGCCTGCGGCAACGGGATGCGCTGCGTGGCGGCGCTGATCAGCGACCAGACCGGCCGCTCGGACCTGAAATTCGCAACGCCGGCCGGCATGCTGGCATGCTGGCGCGAGCGGAACGGCCTGTTCACCGTCGACATGGGCCCGCCGCGGCTGCGCTGGGACGAGATTCCGCTCGCCCGTGAAACGCCCGATACCCGGGCCATCGACCTCTCGTTCGCGCTGCCGGATGGGACGTGGCTGCGCGCGCCGTCCGCGGTCAGCATGGGCAATCCGCATGCGATCTTCTGGGTCGACGATCCGGAAGGCTACGATCTTTCCGCAATCGGTCCGCGGCTCGAGCACGATCCGATTTTTCCGGAGCGGGCGAACATCACGCTGGCCGCGACGCCGGCGCGCGATCGGGTCGTCATCCGCACCTGGGAACGCGGCGCCGGACTGACGAAGGCGTGCGGCTCCGCCGCCTGCGCCGCCGCGGTGGCGGCGGTGCAACTCGGCCGCACCGCCCGCGTGATGACGGTGACGCTGCCCGGCGGCGATCTCCGCGTCGAATGGCGCGAAGCCGACGATCACGTGCTGATGACCGGTCCGACCGAATACGAGCACAAGGGCCGTTTCGACGCCGCGCTGTTCGCCGCCGCGGGAGCGGCGTCATGAGCGTCGACGTCGTCACCTTCGGCTGCCGCCTGAACGCCGCCGAGTCCGAAGTGATCCGGCGCGAGGCCGAGCGCGCCGGCTTCCGCGACACCGTCGTGGTCAATACCTGCGCGGTCACCGCCGAAGCGGTGCGCCAAGCGCGCCAGACGATCCGCGCGCTGCGCCGCGAGCTGCCGCAAGCGAAGATCGTAGTCACTGGCTGCGCGGCGCAGACCGAGCCGCAGACCTTCGTGGACATGCCAGAAGCCGATCGCGTGATCGGCAACGCCGAAAAGCTCAGCGCCGCGGCGTGGGCGAAGGCGCGCCAGGCTTTCGACGTCGCCGACGCGCCGAAGGCGATCGTCAACGATATCATGGCGGTCAAGGAAACCGCGGCGCATCTGGTCGACGCGTTCTCGGGCCGCGCCCGCGCCTTCGTCCAGGTGCAAAACGGCTGCGACCATCGCTGCACGTTCTGCATAATTCCCTACGGTCGCGGCAATTCGCGCTCGGTGCCCATGGGAGCCGTGGTCGAGGACGTGCGCCGTCTTACCGACAACGGCTATCGCGAGGTGGTGCTGACCGGCGTCGATATCACGGCCTATGGCGCCGATCTGCCTGGCGCGCCGAAGCTCGGCACGCTGGTGAAGCAGATCCTCAAGCATGTCCCGGAGCTGCCGCGGCTGCGGCTGTCGTCGATCGATTCCGTCGAAGCCGATGCAGAGCTGCTCGACGCGCTGGCGCAAGACGCGCGGCTGATGCCGCATCTGCATCTGTCGTTGCAGTCCGGCGACGATCTCATCCTCAAGCGCATGAAGCGGCGACATTCGCGCCGCGATGCGATCGAATTCTGCAACGCCGTGCGGCGGCTGCGGCCTGACGTCGTGTTCGGCGCCGATCTGATCGCGGGCTTTCCGACCGAGACCGAGGCGATGCTGCATAGCTCGTTCGATCTAGTCGAGGCCTGCGGGCTCACCCATCTGCACGTGTTTCCGTTCTCGCCGCGGCCCGGCACGCCGGCGGCGCGCATGCCGCAGCTGCCGCGCGCCGTCATCAAGGAGCGCGCAATGCGATTACGTGAGCGCGGCGCGGAGGCGCTCGTCCGGCATCTCCAAGCCGAGATCGGCGCGTCGCGACGCGTGCTCGCCGAATCACCGGAGCTTGGCCGCACCGAGCAGTTCACGCCGGTAAAGCTCGCGGCGCCGGCGGTACCGGGAGAAATCCTCGATCAGAGAATAGCTTCACACGACGGCAGACAATTGCTGGCGGCTTGAGATAAGCTTCAAGCCGAACGGAGACTGCGTCATGGACGGCAACGGGCAAGACCACATC
>Ga0306926_10005107_pt1 | contig 13916 bp, 15 predicted proteins | sample flu12Cox44000178_FD_203759 | JGI IMG/M metagenome (GOLD analysis project Ga0306926, IMG submission 203759) | Lab enrichment of tropical soil microbial communities from Luquillo Experimental Forest, Puerto Rico - flux8day.12C.oxic.44.000.178 (v2)... | ecosystem: Environmental > Terrestrial >...
TTGGCGGCGGTTCCGGCTCAAGCACCGGGCTGACGCTCACCGCGCAGGGGGTTATGCCATGCGAAACCTGATCGTGGGCCTGGCCCGCCCACTGCTGCGCCTGCTGGGGCGCGACGAGCGGGGTGGTGTCGCGGTGCTCGTGGCCGTGCTGATCAGCGGCGGCGTGCTGCTCGGGATCGGTGCCCTGGTGATCGACGTCGGCCAGATCTACCAGAACCGCGCTGAGCTTCAGAGCGGAGCCGAGGCGGGAGCGCTGGCGGTCGCCAGGAGCTGCATCACCTCGACCTGCGCGCCGGGCGCCGCGGGGCAGTATGCCAATTCGAACGCCTCGGCTCTCACCGGCCATCTGGCCGCCGTGACCGAGGTATGCGGCCGCGAAGCATCCGGAACTCTGGTTGCCTGCCCAACGTCCACCGGCACCGGCGGCATCACCGATTGCCCGCCCATCCCCGCGTCCGGCAGTTACGTCGACGTGCATACCGCGACGCTGACCCCCACCGGAACGGTGCTCCCGCCTGCCTTTTCCCGCATGCTGCTGGGAAACAGGGCTTATTCGGGTGCCAGGGTTGCGGCCTGCGCCCGGGTGCAATGGGGAAACGCGAGCGAAGGCAATTCGCTGGCCATGACCATATCGCTGTGCGCCTGGCAGCAACTGGCTGACACCGATGGTGATGGTGATACCTCCAGTGATACCGACAATGACAACGACACGAAATTCGGCCAGAAGATCCCGCTGTACATTCAGGGCGGCGGGGCCAACACCTGCGTTGGCAGCCCGAGCGGCAGCAACCTGCCCGGGGGCTTCGCCTGGCTTTCCACCGATACCGACAACGACGGCGAGCATAATGCCGATACCGACAACGACGGCGATGCCTCCAACTCTTGCAACGCTTTCATAAACGTTATTAGCAACCCGCCGCAGACCTACACCAACACCGGCGCTAATATTTCGGCCGCATGCCAGACGGCACTGGTAAACGACGTCACAAGCTATATGAACGGGAATCCGGTGACTGTCTTCCTGCCGGTCTTCAACAGCACCAGCGGGAACGGCTCCGGCGGCACGTTCACCGTGGTAGGCCTGGCCGGCTTCGTCGTCACCGGTTTCTCCCATATGAATTTCAACCCGACCCATCTGGGAGACTTCGCACTCTGCGGCGCCGCCAGCAACGGCAAGTGCATCGAAGGGTATTTCATGCCGGGGCTGGACCCGGTCGGGCCCATCAACTCCGGCGGCGGCAACTTCGGCGCCACCGCTGTCCAGATCACCGGCTGACACGGATATGGGAGAAGAGGAATCGTGAAGCGTCGCACGCTGACTGTCATGCTGGCCGTGCTGCTGGCCGTGCTCGGCACCGGGGCAGTGCTGCTCTACGTCCATCAGGCCAACACTCGCGCGCTGGCCGGGCAGAGAGCCGTCACGGCGCTGGTCGCACAGGGCCTGGTACCGGCCGGCACCACTGCCAGTGCGGCGGTCCACGAAGGGCTGCTGGCCAGCCAGACCTTGCCGGCCGGCTCGGTGCCGGCCGACGCGGTCCACTTCATCAGCCCGGCTATGTCCTCGCTGGTGGTAAGCGCAGATGTGCAGCCAGGCCAGCTGCTGCTGCGCCCGATGCTGGTAACGGCCGTCCAGACGACCGGGGCGCTCAGCATCCCGACTGGCATGCTCGCGGTGAGCATCCGGGTCTGCTTGCCAGCAGCGGTGGCCGGTTATGTCCACCTCGGGTCGCAGGTGGCGGTCTTCGACACTTACGTGCCCCATGGCACCCTGTCCGATTCCGCCGGCTGCCAGGGACAGCACACTCAGCAGGCCCAGAACGCCCGCACCCGGATGGTCCTGCCGAAGGCCCAGGTCCTGTCGGTGGGGTCAGCGGCCGCCAATGCCCAGCAGGCCGCTACCGCCGCCGCGAATGGCAACTCGGGCGGCGTGTTCTCGGGAGGGAACTCGAGCAACAGCAATAACGCGAACTCCGGCCAGGAGGTGCCGGTGCTGGTGACGCTGGCCGTCACCCAGGCCAACGCCGAGCGGCTGATCCTGCTGAGCCAGACCGGGCTGCCCTACCTGGCGCTGCTGACGAATTCGTCCCAGACCAGGTTCGACGCCGTGCCCGTCCCGCTGTTCCAGCACTGACCTGAGGGAAGAGCCATGCCCATCCTGTGCGGACACTTCGTGAGAAGCGGGGATCTCCTCCCCAGCATCGGCGGTGAGATCCAGCAGGCTGACAACCTGATCTCGGCGGCCCACCTGCTCGATCTCGACCAGGACGAGACCCTCGTAGTGATCGGGCCTGAGATCCCCACCAGTGAGGCGATCGCGTTCGCGGCGCGTCTGCGCATGTCCCGGCCGGCCCTGGGGGTGGTCCTGGCGCGTGATCAGGTGGACGTCACACTGCTGCACCGGGCCCTTCAGGCGGGCGTGCGCGAGGTCGTCCCGGCCGGTGACTACGTGGCGTTGCACCAGGCCTGCCTTCGCTCCCGCGAGGTGTCTCAGCGCCTGCTCTCGGTAGCCGCTCCGGTGGCTATCCCGGCGACCCGCGATGGCAAGATCATCACGGTGTTCGCCGCAAAGGGCGGCTGCGGCAAGACCACATTCGCGGTCAACCTGGGCGTCGTGCTCGCCAGGGGCACCGGTTACAGCGTCTGCGTCGTCGATCTCGACCTGGCGTTTGGCGATGTGGCGATCAGCGTGCAGCTCGATCCGGCCCGGACGATAGTGGATGCGCTGCCCATGACCGGCCACCTGGATACGACCGGTGCCGCGTCGCTGCTCACCCGCTACCGCCCGGGACTGGAAATGCTGCTGGCCCCGGTCACGCCCGGCGACGCGGAAAAAGTGCCGCCCGCGCTGGTGGCCGAACTGCTCGGCGTCTTGCGTGGCATGTTCGACTACGTTGTCGTGGATACCCCGGCTCAGTTCAGCGAGCATGTGCTCACGGCGATGGATGCCTCCGCGCACCATGTGCTGCTCACTACCCCGGATGTGTCAGCACTGAAGAACCTCCGGGTCACCCTCGACATGCTCGACCTGCTCTCCTACCCGAGGGAAATCCGGTCGGTGCTGCTCAACCGCTCAGACTCCAAAGTGGGGCTGAGCCTGGAAGATGTCGAGCGGGCGGTCCGCTGCCCGATCGCCGCTCATGTCCCATCGAGCCGGGCCGTGCCCATCTCGATCAACAAGGGGACGCCCATCACCATGGCCCATGCCGGCCACCCGGTCAGCCAGGCCATCCAGCGGTTCGCCCAGCAGCGGCTGCTGGTGCAGGCAGAGCCGGAGCCGCCTGGGCTGATGTCGCTGGCGCGAGGCAGGAGGCGGACGGCATGAGCCTGTCGGACCGGCTGGCCCAGCGGATGGTTCCGGCGGCCAGTCCGCGGGAGCAGGTTGTGGGCGCCCCCCGCCGCTCGGCCCGGCACGCCGACCCCTTCGCGGCGGTGAAGCGCAGCGTCCACGACTCGCTGCTGGAAGCGCTCGGGCCGAGGCTCTACGACGCGCACATGGACGAGCGGGAGCTGGAACTGAGGGTCACCCAGACCCTGCAGGCCGTGCTGCAGCGGGATGAGACCCCGCTAACGTCGGCTGACCGGTCCCGGGTGGCGCAGGAGGTCGCGGACGAGATTCTCGGCCACGGCCCACTCGAGCCCTACCTGCGCGATCCAGAAGTCAGCGAGATCATGGTCAACGGCCACGATCAGATCTATGTCGAGCGCGCCGGGATTCTGTATCCGCTGGCGGCGGCCTTCAGCGACGAGGGGCACCTGCGCCGCACGATCGACAAGATCGTGGCCAGGGTAGGCCGGAGAGTAGATGAGGCGAGCCCCATGGTGGACGCCCGGCTGCCGGACGGCAGCCGGGTCAACGCCGTCGTGCCGCCGGTGGCACTTGATGGTTCGCTACTGACCATCAGGAAGTTCGCCACCGATCCGTTCACGGTGGATGACCTCATCAACTTCGGCACGATGACCTCGCCGGTGGCCGAACTCCTGCGCGCCTGCGTCAAAGGCCGGCTGAACATCTTGATCAGTGGAGGCACTGGCTCGGGCAAGACCACCAGCCTGAACGTGCTGTCCTCGTTCGTGCCGGCCGACGAGCGGATCGTCACCATCGAGGACGCTGCGGAACTGCAGCTGCGCCAGGAGCATGTGCTTCGCCTCGAATCACGCCCGCCCAACCTCGAGGGCCGCGGCGAAATCACGATCCGTGACCTGGTGCGTAACGCGCTGCGGATGAGGCCCGACCGAATCATCGTCGGGGAGGTCCGGGACGGCGCCGCACTGGACATGCTGCAGGCCATGAACACCGGGCACGACGGCTCCCTCACCACCCTGCACTCCAATACGCCGCGTGACTCGCTGGCGCGGCTGGAAACGATGGTGCTGATGGCCCAGCTTGACCTGCCCCAGCGGGCCATCCGCGAGCAGGTGGCGTCCGCCATGGACCTGATCGTTCACCAGGCCAGGCTCAAGGACGGCACCCGGCGGATCACCCACATCACCGAACTGGAGGGCATGGAAGGCGAGGTCATCACTTTGCAGGACGTGTTCCTGTTCGACTTCCGGGCTGGTGTGGACGAGCGTGGCCGCTACCGCGGCGAACTTCACAGCACCGGCCTGCGCCCCCGCTTCATCGATACCCTCGCCGACCGGGGCATCCCCTTGCCGCCCGGCTTGTTCGGCTCCTCCTCGGAACACCGCCGGTGAACGGGTCACGCGCCGGATTGCTGGCGGCGGCGCACCAGGCCGGGACCTCCTCCGTGCCGGTGGGGCTGCTGGTGTTGCTGGCCCTGGTCTTCGTTGCTCTGCTGGTGCTGGCCCTGCTCGTGATCGGCGCGATCAGCCCGGGCAACCAGCGGCGGGAGGTGGTGGCCCAGATCGAGCGGTACGGCCCCCGGCATGTGCCGTCCTCCGCCGTGACTGCCGCCGGAGCCGGGGACAAGGCCGGGGCGGCCGTCAGCCTGACGCAGCGATTGCTGGAGTCCACCAGCGTCGAACGGGGGCTTGCCCAGCGACTGGATCTGGCGGGCATGGCCCGCAAGCCTGCCGAGTGGGTGCTGATCGGCGTGGCCGCCACGGCGGGCCTGGCCACCCTGCTGGTGCTGCTCACCGGCAACCTGCTGGCCGGCCTGCTGATTGCGGTCCCGGTGGGGTGGATCGTTATGCGGCTGATTGTCAGCTTCCGGATCAGACGGCGCCGGGCAGCGTTCCAAGATCAGTTGCCCGACGTGCTGCAGTTCGTGGCGGGCTCGATACGCTCGGGCTTCTCGCTGGGACAGGGGCTGGACGCGGTGGTACGCGAAGGCAGCCAGCCCGCGGCGGACGAATTCTCCCGCGCGCTGGCCGAAGCCCGGATCGGCGTGGACCTGGAAGTTGCGCTGGACGGGGTCGCCGACCGGATGGATTCGGTTGACCTGCGGTGGGCGGTGATGGCTATCCGTATCCAGCGCGAGGTCGGCGGCAACCTGGCCGAGGTCCTGAACACCACCGTGGCCACCATGCGTGAGCGTGCTTACCTGCATCGCCATGTGCGGGCACTGACCGCGGAAGGACGGCTGTCGGCCGCCATTCTGATCGCGTTGCCGTTGCTGATGGGTGCCTGGCTGTTCTTCACCGACCGGACCTACCTGATTCCGCTCTACACCACGCCGATCGGGCTGGTCCTGCTGTTCGGCTCACTGGTGCTGTTCGTCCTGGGTGTGCTCTGGATGCGGGTGGCCATCAGAGTGGAGGTGTGAGATGTCGGGCACTGTGCTGTTGGCCGTCGCTCTCGGCGCGCTGGGGCTGGCAATAGCCATCGGCGTGATGGCCGCGCTCCCGTCTGAGCCCAGACGGGGTGGGGTCGCCGCCGCGCTGACCTCGATCGATGAGCGTTATGCCCAGCAGAGCAGGACGGTGACGGTCAGGGGCACCGAATCCACCGCCCTGCCCGGCTGGCTGCGGTGGGTGGCGGTGCGGCTCTCCCCATCCGGGATCCATGCCAAGCTCCGGCGCAGGCTAGATCTGGCGGGCAACCCCGGGCGCTGGACCCCAGACCGCGTCCTGGCCGTCAAGGGACTCGGGCTGGTGGTGCTCGGTGCGCTGGGGGTCCTCTACGGACTGCCCAGCTTCGGTCTTGTCATTCTCAGCGGGGGCGTGGGCGGTGCCATCGGGTTCTACCTGCCCGATGTGCTGCTGTACAACGCGGGCCAGAAGAGACAGGCGCGGATCGCCTCGGCCATGCCCGATGCCATGGACATGCTCACAGTTTGTGTCGAGGCAGGCCTTGGTTTCGATGCTGCACTCGCCCAGGTCGCGCGCAATACCGAGGGGCCGCTGGCCGCGGAGTTCGCCCGGGCGCTGCAGGAGATGCAGATCGGAGCCGCCCGGACCCAGGTGCTCCGCGCGATCGTGGACCGGACCAGCGTCACCGAACTGCGGGCTTTCATCTCCGCCTTGATCCAGGCGGCGGAACTGGGCGTCCCGGTGGCCCGGGTCCTGCGTGAACAGGCCAAGGAGATGCGAGTCAGGCGGCGCCAGCGGGCAGAGGAGAAGGCGCAGAAGGTTCCGGTCAAGATCCTCTTCCCGCTGATCTTCTGCCTGTTCCCTGCTCTTTTCGTGGTCATCCTCGGGCCGGGCGTGATCATCGCGGCGCGGATATTGTTCGGGCACTAGCCGGTGCGCGCCATTGCGGGGCGCGTGAACTCACCGCGAGTCGCGCGAGTCTGGCCGTTATACCAGGCACGATCGGATCATGCGGGAAAGGGAAGGGGCGGCACTGCACCGGCGCGTGCCGGCGCTCTCGGCCGACCCTGGCGGGCTGGCCGTGGTGGTCCTGGTGACGCTTTTGCTGGTGTCCCGGCTGTGGCGGCTGGCCTCGCACGGTGGCACCGGTGTGCTGGGCTGGCTGACCACGTCACTGATCTGCGCCTTCTACGCGATGATCGTCTGGTGCTACCTGCGCCGGGGCCGGGCGGTCGCGACCTCGCCGTCCGCCATGGCCCATCTGGCGGCGGTGACCGCGACCATGATCCCGTTCATCTTCGCGCTGCTGCCGGGCCAGCGGCCGGGGACGGGCCAGCAGCTGGCTGCCGATGTGCTGCTGGCGGCGGGCACCGCGTGGGCGGTGTGGTCGCTGGTGTTCCTGGGCCGCAACCTGTCGATACTCGCCCAGGCTCGGGGCGTGGCCAACCGCGGGCCGTACCGCTGGGTGCGGCATCCGCTGTATACCGGTGAGCTGGTATCGGCCCTGGGGGTTGCCCTGACCGTGGGTTCGGCAGCCGCGATGGCCGTCTGGCTAGCCCTGTGCGGGCTGCAGATCTACCGGGCGGCGCGAGAGGAGCAGCTACTGCTCCGGGCGCTGCCGGAGTACCGGGATTACCGGCGGAGGACCGCTGCGTTGCTGCCCGGGATCTTCTGACCACGCCCGGCCAGCAATGCTGGTGCCGGGAATCCGGTGGGCGCGCTGTGACCGGCGGGCTGTCGGGGCAGACTAGGAGAGCCAGTGATCAGATCACGGTGAAGATCATTTACACCACGCGGGACGCGACCCAGAACTGAGATACTTGCCCAAGCTGTGAGCGCCAGCGAACGAGGTGTGAGCAGGATGGTCATGGCCTTCAGCGGCATGGGGGCATGGTGGCGTGGGCTCAGCCCTGGGCACAACGCCGTGGCCCGGCTGACTGCGGTCGCATCTGGCCTGCTGATGCTCGCCTGGCTGCCGATGCCCCACACGGTATGCCCGTTCCGGATGCTGACTGGCCTTCCGTGCCCGTTCTGCGGCGGGACACACGCCGGGATAGATCTTGGGCGGGGCCACCCGGTCGCGGCGCTGCGCGCCTCGCCACTAGCAGTGTGCGGGGCCGTCGCCGTTATCATCCTGCCGATGCTCCGCAAGACCAGCCTGGCAGAGCGGTGGCGGCAGTTGCCCGCGAAAACACGCAACGCGGCAGCCATTACCGGTATTGTGGCGGCCCTCGCTGTCTCGGAGCTCTGGCAGCTCGTGCGTCTCGGTCTACTGTAAAAACGGACTTGGCGTTCGGAGGAGTCATGGCAGACCAAAACCCACCGCCGGGATACGGCGGGCAGCAGCCTCCCAGCTATCCCGGAGGGCCGGGCGGCGCCGGCGGCTACGGGGGGCCACCACCTCCTGGCTACGGGGGGCCACCTTCTGGGTACGGCCCCGGATATGGGGGTTCCCCAGGCCCGCAGAAACCGCCGTCGGCCACGCCGACGGTGCTGTCGGTGATCGGGATCGTCTGCTGGTTCCTGTGCTCACCGGCCGCAATCGTCCTTGGGTTCGTCGCCCAGAACCAGTTCCGTGTACAAGGGCGTCCGGATGCCCTGGCAAAGACGGCATGGATCGGCGGCATTGTCGCGCTCGCCCTAGGCATTGTCGTGGCCATCGCGCGCGCTGCGGCTCACCAGGGCTGAGCCTGCTCTGAGCGGTCTGTGACGGGTGGGGGCTGCCCCATTGTCAGTACGTCAGCCGGCCATTCAGGCCGCTGTTTAGCCGTTGCGGCTGCAGCTACGGTTTAGCCGCTGCCGCTGCGGCTGCCGTACACCGCGCCGATAATGGCCAACAGGATGAGCAAAACAAGGATCGCCAGCCAGATGTAGCCCAGGATCAGCCCGGCGATAGCCAGCCCGCGTCCGCGTGCTTGGGTGCGGCCGATGTTGCTCAGTGCGAAGTGCCCCAGGACCACAGCGACGATCGAGCCCATCCAGCCGAGCCAGAGCACGCCGAAGACGAACGACGTGATGGCGAGACCGTCGTAAGGCGGCCTGGCCACGGTGCCGTATGGGTACGGGGGCTGCTGGTACGGGGGCTGCTGGTACGGGGGCTGCTGGTACGGGGGCTGCTGGTACGGGGGATGCTGGTACTGGGGCTGCTGGTACTGGGGCGGCGGGTACTGGGGCTGCGCGTGCTGCTGCGGGTACTGCTGCTGCGGGTCCTCGAGCGGCGGCCACCGCGACGGCTGCGGGTCCTGCGGTGGCGGGTGCTGCGGCGGCTGCGGGTCCTGCGGTGGCGGGTGCTGCGGCGGCTGCGGGTCCTGCGGTGGCGGTTCTTGCGGCGACTCCGGGTCCGGACTGTTGGGGTCGGACATGGACGGTCTCTCCAAGGTGGGCATAATCGCACGAGGTAGACGCGGCAGAGGTGGGAGCGGTTGACCGGCTTCTGCGGCCTGTGCACTGCGGCGGAAGAGACCTGACGACATGATGACAGCGCCGGCCGGGGTGGGCCGGACGGAGGTCCCGGGCGGCGCCGCGGGACCTCAGCTCGTACCTACCTGGTTACCCAGTCGGCAGGTGCCGCAGGTCATGGCCCACGTACAGCTGCCGGGGCCGGGAGATGCGCTGTTCGCTGTCCCCGATGCTCTCCTGCCACTGGGCCAGCCAGCCCGGCATCCGGCCGATCGCGAACAGCACCGGGAACATCTCCACCGGGAATCCCATGGCCTGGTAGATGATCCCGGAGTAGAAGTCCACGTTCGGGTACAGCCGGTGACTGACGAAGTACTCGTCGGCGAGCGCGATCCGCTCCAGTTCCAACGCGATGTCCAGTAGCTGGTTACGGCCGGTGACCTTGAACACCTCGTCTGCGATCTGCTTGATGATGGTGGCCCGCGGGTCGAAGTTCTTGTACACCCGGTGACCGAAGCCCATCAGCCGCAGCTCGCCGCGCTTCACCCGGTCGATGTAGCCGGGGACCGCGGCAACCGACCCGATGTCCCGCAGCATCCGCAGCACCTGCTCGTTCGCGCCTCCGTGCAGCGGCCCGTACAGGGCGGCGGCGGCGGCCGCCGCCGCCGAGAAAGGATACAACCGTGATCTGCCGACTAACCGCATAGCGCTGGTCGAGCAGTTCTGCTCGTGGTCGGCGTGCAGCATGAACAGCACATCCAGCGCCCGCGCCAGCACCGGGTCCGGGTGATACCGGGGCTCGGTCATCTTCCACATCATGTTCAGCAGGTTCCCGGTGTAAGACAGCTCGTCGTCCGGGTACGCGTACGGCAGCCCCTGCGCGTGCCGGTAGGCGAAGGCCGCCAGCGTCGGGGTCTTCGCGATCAGCCGCACCACCTGCAGATGCCGGTCCCCGCCGTCACTGATGTCCTTGGCACCCGGGTAGAAGGTGGACAGCGCCGCGATGCTGCTGACCAGAATGCCCATCGGATGCGCGTCATGGTGGAAGCCGTCGATGAACTTCTTCACGTTTTCGTGCACGAACGTGTGCTGGGTGATCTCGTCCGCCCAGGCCACCGACGCCTGCCCGGTGGGTAGTTCGCCGTGCAGCAGCAGGTAGGCGACATCGAGGAAGGACACCCGTTCGGCCAGTTCCTCGATCGGGTAGCCGCGGTACCGCAGGATGCCCTTCTCGCCGTCGATGTAGGTGACCGAACTGCGGCAGCTGGCGGTGTTCATGAATGCCGGGTCATAGGACAGCAGCCCGAAGTCGTCGTCCGACGTCTTGATCTGGCGCAGGTCGAGGGCCCGGATAGCGCCGTCGACAATGGGCAGGTCGTAACTGCGGCCGGTCCGGCTGTCAGTTACGTGCAGTGTGCCCGTGGGCGGGGTGGCTTCTGTGGTCATCTAGTCAGCTCCTGCTACTCCCGGGATGGCGATCTGGGCACCCACTTTGCTTCAGCACTATCCTCACCCGTTATCCATACCCCACCGCTGCCGCGGGGTGCCTAACGCGGGCCGGCGACACCCATCCGGATCCTCGGTGACCGGGCCGGGTTCAGCCATCGCAGCACCGTCAGCAGGTCCGCGGTGGGCAGGGTGATGCAGCCGGCGGTGGCAATCCCGATGTTCTGGTGCAGGAAGATCGCACTGCCCAGGCCGGGAGCACGGGCGGTGTTGTAGCCGATGACCGCGCCGTAGTCGTAGGCAGTGACATCCATTGGCTCGGGATTGAGCCCGGGGCTGGCGCGTAGTGCATTGACCCATTCGTTGTAGCGAGGGCTGGCCGGGTCGTCGTCCCAGTAGTCGTAGGGATGTGACTGCCGGTAGCGGAACCGCACACCGGGATTCGGCAGCACGCCAAAGAAGAACCCGAACCGGAACGTGCCGGACGGGGTCCGGCCGTCGCCCTCCCGCTTCTGGCCGGCCGGGGCGAAGCCATTGCGCCCGATCCGGGCAGTCCATGGCCCGAGCACCCGCTGCCACCTTCCCCCGGCCTGCCGGTAGGCGGTGAACGTCGCGTAGGTGTCCCGGTAGCTGGGGGTAGTCACGGTGATGAGCTGGTGCGCGGCCAGTGGGCCGGCGGGGAGCGGCGCGGCCGCCGGCCGGTGGCTGAGGTGAGTGCTGCCCGCCGCCGCCGCAGGTGCGCTGGCCGCCCGGGTGCTGCCAGCCACTGGTGAGGCACTGGCCGCGCAGCCCGCCAGCAGGCCGGCGCCGGCCAGCCCGGCAGCGAGCCGGAGCCATGGCCTCATGGTCACCAGGATGCCGCATCGCTGCCCGCCCGGCGGCGGGACTGGTGATCGCCCGCCCAGCCGGTTAGCCTCACCGGCAGACCGGTCAGCGAAAGGAAGCGCACGTGACGGGACCGTCCGCGCCGCGGCGTGGCGATCTGGCTGGCGGTGCCGCAGCCGCGGTGTTCCGCGGGGTCGGCGTTGCGCTGGTGACCATGTTCACCGCGGATGGGGCGGTCGATCCCGGGCCGACCAGCAAGCTGGCGTCCGAACTGGTGGCCCGCGGCATGCGGGCGGTCCTGGTCTGCGGCACCACCGGCGAGGCCGCCACGCTGAGCGAGGAGGAACGAGCCGTCCTCGTCCGTGAGGTGCGCGCCGCGCTGCCCGCCGAGGTCCCGGTACTGGCGGGCACCGGGGCCCCGTCGGCACGGCAGGCCGCCACTCTCACCACCAGCGCGGTGCGGGCGGGCGCCGACGCGGTGCTGGCCTTTCCGCCGCCGGGCAGCCGGGATCTGGCCGGGTACTACGCGGCCGTGGCGGCCGCGGCCGCGGGCCGGCCGGTGCTCGCCTACCACTTTCCGCAGGTATCCGCGCCGGGCATCCCGGTCGAGGCGCTTGATGGGCTGCCGGTGGCCGGCCTGAAGGATTCCTCCGGCGACCCCGACCGGCTGCTGGATGAACTCGCCCACTATGCCGGTGCGACCTATGTCGGCTCGTCCGCGGTGCTCGCCCTGGCCGGGCCGTTGGGAGCCGCCGGGGCCATTCTGGCCCTGGCAAATATCGAGCCGGAGGGGTGCGTGGCCGCCTTCGCCGGTGATGCGGCGGCCCAGCGCGGGCTGGCCGGTAGGCACCTGGCGGTGAGACAGGGCGGCCCACGCGCGCTCAAGGCAGTGCTGGCCGGCACGCAGGGGACTGGGCCCTGGACGCGCGACTAGCGGGACGTTCAGCGCTCAGCGATAAATCGTCGGCGGCATCTCGTTTCTGAGATACCTTCTGGCATATGGAGATGCACGGCACAGGCGCACCCCCCGGCCGTCCGGGCGGTCCTGGTCAGCCGGCCGGGCCGGTGGGCTTCCTTGCCCCGGGCGGCCCGGATGAGCAGCTGGGCTGGCCACCGCCGGCCAGCCCAATAGCGCCGGCCGCGGCCAGCCCGCCGGCTGGGCCCGATGCGCTGACTGACCCGGCCGGATTGCGGCTGCCACTGCTGCCGGGATTTCGCGAGATGGCCATCCGGCGGATGTCGGATGACCGCCGCCGCCTGGTCGGGGAAATGGCCGGCCAGCGCCGGGCGGCCGGACTTTCCCAGACCGAGGTCGCGGCGCGGATGGGCACCTCCCAGTCGGCCGTGGCCCGGCTGGAGGCGGGGGAGGCGGATGTGCGTGCCTCCACGCTGGAGCGGTACGCGGCGGCGATCGGCCACCAGATCAGCTGGCGGCTGCAGAGCGGACAGCACACCGAGGAGGAGCCGGGATGATGACGACACGAGGTGGCTCGCCGCGGCACGATGAGCCGTTCCGCCCTGGTGGGCAGGCCCGGACCGGTGGGCAGGCCCACACGGATGAACCGTTCCGGCCGGGTAAACCAGCCCGGCCGGGTGAGCCGGCTCGCCCCGGTCAGCCGGGCTGGCCGGTCCCGGGCCCGGCGCCCGCTGCCGCGCCCAGCCCGGCCATGCAGCCCACCCGGGTGTGGTTCGAGCAAGGCGAGTGGCCGGGCAGGCTGTACGAGCGGCTGCTGAATCAGCGGATCGTGATGGCTCACGGGTTCCTGGACAGCGAGTCCGCCACCCGGCTGTCCGCGCAGCTGCTCACGCTGGACGCGGAGGGGAACGGCCCGATCCGGCTGGAGCTGCAGAACCTGGACGCCGACCTGCCGGCGGCGCTGACCGTGATGGGTGTGCTGGACACCCTGCGGGTCGAGGTGACCGCCTATGCGGCCGGCCGCACCAATGGCCCGGCCCTGGGGGTGCTGGCAGCGGCCAGGCACCGGCGTGCCTACCCGAATGCCCTGTTCGCGATGGCTGAGCCGAAGATCAGCTTCGAGGGCCCGGTGGCTGCTGTCGCCGCGCACGAGGAACAGGTCCGGGCCATGCTCGCCGACCTGTATACGCGAATGGCCGAGGCTACTGGCCGGCCAGCCGATGACCTGCAGCAGGACGCCAGGCAGGGCCGCCTGCTCTCGGCCGGGCAGGCCGTCGACTACGGCCTGATCGAGGGCTTCGCGGAGGCCCGCGGCCCGGCTGGGCCGGGCATCACCGGCCTGGGCCGGTAGCAGGCCTGGTTTCACCTCGGCTGGCCGGGTACCTGCCGGGCCTGGCCGCCACCTGGCTGGCCGTCGCGGCTGGTCCGGCCGGGGACGTGCACGGGCCGGCCGTCGCGGCTGGGCTGGCCAGTCCGGGTGCGGGCCGGCCGCCCGTTCCGCGGGGCACCCCGCGGGCGCTCTGCCGACACCACCAGGCTCACCCCGGCCACCACCACCGCGCCGCCGAGCAGGATCGGCCAGGTGACCTGCTCACCCAGGATGAGGGCACCCAGCACG
>Ga0306926_10005109_pt1 | contig 13914 bp, 15 predicted proteins | sample flu12Cox44000178_FD_203759 | JGI IMG/M metagenome (GOLD analysis project Ga0306926, IMG submission 203759) | Lab enrichment of tropical soil microbial communities from Luquillo Experimental Forest, Puerto Rico - flux8day.12C.oxic.44.000.178 (v2)... | ecosystem: Environmental > Terrestrial >...
GGCAATGCGCAGATCGATGGGCTGCCGTTCATGGACCTCGATCTGGCGATGGCGGCAAACCGGGTGATCCTGACGACCGAGCGCGTCGTATCGAACGACCAGATCCGCCGCGCGCCCGATCAGACCAAAATCCCGTTTCTCGCCGTCGATGCCGTCGTCGAGGTCCCCTTCGGTTCGGCGCCACACGAGTGCTACGGGCTATACGAGCCTTTGTTCAAACATCTCGACGGCTACGCTGCGCAGCTGAGGCAGGATCCCGAAGAGGGTATGCGGTCGTATCTCGAAAGCCATTTCTACGGGCCGAAATCGTGGACCGAGTATCTCGGGCTGCTCGGTCTCGACGAATTGCTCGATGCGAGCCGCCGCGGAAAGAGCATTTATGATGATTAAAAGCGCAACGCTGTACGTCCCGGTCGTCATGCCCGCGGAGGCGGGCATCCAGAAACTATCGGCACTGCTGGTCAGCGAAGATTGCTGGACTTCCGCTTGCGCGGGAGCGACGAGACGGGGGAAGCCCGCGCGTGGTTTGGGTCCTGGAGAAGGCTAGCGTGGCGCGCTCCTACACCTCGAGCCAGCTGCTGGCGGTAATGAGCGCGCGGCTGCTGCACGACGGCCAAGTGGTGTTCGCCGGGGTCGGTATTCCACTATTGGCGGCAACCTTGGCGCAGCGGCTGCACGGTCCGGGCCTCACCATTCTGTTCGAGGGCGGCACGATTGGCGCCTTCGTCGAGCCGGGGAAATTGCCGCCCTCGACCAACGAGCAGCGCTGCACCCGCCGCGCCAACATGGTGCTGGGCAGCACCGATGTGCTGCTGTTGCTACAGCGCGGCTATGTCGATATCGGCTTTATGGGCGGCGCGCAGATCGATCAGTACGGCAATCTTAACAGCTCGTTTATCGGCGAACCGCGGCATCCGACAAGCCGCCTGCCGGGAACCGGCGGCGGCAACGACATCGCCAGCCTGACGCAGATGATCGTGGCCATGAAGCACGAGAAGCGGCGGTTCGTGAAAGCGGTCGATTTTGTCACCAGCCCCGGCTTTCTCACCGGTGATGACAGCCGGCGGAACGCCGGGCTGATCGCCGGCGGCATGTACCGCGTCGTCACCGATCTCGGCATGCTCGGCTTTGACGAGGGCTCGAAACGGATGAAGCTGCTGGCGGTCCACCCCGGGGTTACGGCGGAGCAGGTGCAACAGAACACCGGCTTTGATCTGCTGATCGCGGCCGCTCTCCCGGTGACCGATCCGCCAACCGAAGACGAGCTGGCCGTGCTGCGCCATCTCGATCCCGACCGGCTTTACACCGCCTAACCCCTTCCTTACGCCGTCCCGTGCGAAGGGGAGGCTGGGGTGGGGCCCTGAGAGATAGACAAATGACCATCTTTTTGAACACCTTTGGCCTGGCGATGCGGAATTTTACGACCTATCCGGAAATACCGGATCCGCAGGCGCTGATCGCCTATGCCGCCAGGGCCGAAGAACTGGGGTTCGATTCGATCTGGGTCTGGGACCATATCTTCTTGGGGGTCGATCCACCCTTCCCGGTCATCGACTCGCTGACCTTGCTGTCTGCGGTGGCGGCGCGCACCTCGAACATCAAGCTCGGCACCGGAGTCCTGGTCCTGCCGTTGCGCAACCCGGTGGTGCTGGCCAAAGAGCTCTCGAGCCTCGATTTGATCGCCGGGGGCCGGCTGCTGCTGGGGATGGCTTCGGGCTGGTACAAACGCGAGTTCGACGCGGTCGGAGTGCCGTTCGATCAGCGCGGCCGGATCATGGACCGAAGCCTCGAGATCCTGCGGCGTCTGTGGACCGAGGACCAGGTCAACGGCGAATATCCGCCGCATCTTCTACGCGGTTCCAATATGTCCCCGAAGCCCGCCCGCCTGCCGGTAATCCTGATCGGCGGTTACGTCGACCGGGTGCTGAAGCGAGCCGCGCTCAACGGCGGATGGCTGACCTATTTCTACACCCCCGCCGGGTTTGCCAAATCCTGGGCCAAGGTATGCGGCTTTGCCAAAGCGGCGGGCAGGGACCCGGCGAGTTTGCTCAACGCCAACCAGCTACCGATCTATGTCGGACCGTCGCGCGAAGCGGTCGAGGCGCCGATGATGGAGTGGCTGGGCCAGGAATGGGATTACGCGGCGTGGAGCGACTCGACCAAGGAAGCGGCGGTCTTCGGCACGGTCGAGGAGTGCGTCGATCAGCTTCGGGCGCAGCTCGCCGTTGGCGTGCAAAAACTAATCTTCATCCCGTACAGATACCGAGCCGATCAGGTCGAAATCATCGCTCGCGAGATCGTCCCGCGGTTGCGAGGCAGGCAATGAAGCAAGCCGACCGAGAGGTCCTGTTGATCGTCGATGCGCAAAACGACTTCTGTCCCGGCGGAGCGCTCGCAGTTCCACAGGGCGATGAGATCGTTCCCGTGGTCAACCGGCTGGCGCGCGAGTTCGCCCATGTGATCCTGACCCAGGATTGGCACCCGCGCGGGCATGCCTCGTTTGCCAGCTCGCATCCGGGCAAGCAACCCTTTGACACGATCGAGGTATCCTATGGCCAGCAGATCCTATGGCCGGATCATTGCGTGCAGGGAACGCAAGGTGCCGCGTTTCATCCCCGTCTTGACGTCCCGCATGCCGAGCTGGTGATCAGAAAGGGCTTCAGAAGCGCGATCGACTCCTATTCGGCCTTTCGCGAAAACGACCATCGGACCCCGACCGGGCTCGCGAGCTATCTGAAGGAGCGCGGCTTCGAGCGCATCACCCTGTGCGGCCTCGCGACCGATTTCTGTGTCTTCTTTTCGGCGATCGATGCCCGTGAGGCGGGGTTCGAGGTCAGTGTCGTAACCAGCGCGTGTCGCGGGATCGATGTGGACGGCTCGCTCGCGCGGGCGATGCGCTCGATGAGCGAGGCCGGCGTGACGGTCCGCGCCGACGAATAAGCGGCCGCACCCGATCAGCCCCGGCGCGGCAGCGAACGGCGCTCGACCTGAAAAGCGGGCGGTTTTCTCGTCTGCAGGTATCGGGTGTAGCCATCGGCGTTTTCCCCGTCCTCGCTGGTCGCTCGTGCCACCAGCCGGATCGGGGGTCGCCGCATAGGGTTGGGGCGCGCCGGCTTTGCTGCCTTTGCCGGGCGTTCGCTGATCCGCACGTCAAGAGTGAAGCCATGAATCTGGGTGCCGCTCAGCGCTGCGACGGCGAGGTTGGCCGCGCGTTCGGTCGCGATATCGACAAATCCGTAGCGCAGGCGCTTTCCGGTCGCCGGATCGCGAGCGATTGAGGCGCTCAGCACAATCCCGAAGGAGTCGAAGGTCTCGGCCAATTCTTCATCAGTGAACTCCGGAGGCAGGTTCGCGACAAAGACATTGCCCCGGGAATGGTTCGCTCTCATCAGCCTCGTCCCTCACACTCGGTAGTTCGGCATGCAAATGTTATAGGCAGACAATGTCCGGCAGCGTTACCGCCAGAAAATGCTTACTTGTGCAATGCTGCAATGCAACATGTCTGCATTGCGTCCCGACGGCTCCGTGCGCCTCGCCAAAATGGAGGCCGGTCTTGCGTACCGGTAACGTTTGCCACGAAAAAGACCTTCGGTGTTGGCAAAGACGAGGGCTGTGATGATCCCGCGTGAACGTTGCGACTACTCGGCGATTGTCGACAGGCCGCCACTCAAGCTGCCAGACCGGGCTCGTCTCGTGGTCTGGACGATCGTCAATCTCGAGTTCTGGTCGATATCGCGGAGAATGGCACGTCAAGTGCTGCCGGCCCCAACCGGCGAGGTCCTTTTGCCGGACGTCCCGAACTGGTCCTGGCACGAATACGGTATGCGAGTCGGTGTCTGGCGCTTCTTCGACCTGTTCGCGCGCCTGGGAATTCGCCCGACTCTGTCGATCAATGCGCGCGTCTGCCGGGAATACCGCCGGGTCGCGCGGGCGGCGCGCGAGGCGGGCTGGGAATTCATGGGTCATGCCTGGGAGCAGATGCCGATCCACAAGGTCGACGATCAGGCGCAGATGATCGCCCGCTCGCTCGACACGCTCGAGCGTTTTGCCGGCACCCGGCCGGTCGGCTGGCTGGGTCCGGGACTGACCGAGACCTACGAGACGCCCGACCTGCTCACCGCCGCCGGCATCAAATACATCGGCGACTGGGTTTACGACGACGAGCCGACCGAGATTCGCACAACCCACGGCCCGCTGGTCACGCTGCCCTACTCGGTGGAGCTCAACGACATCCCGATGATGCTGGTCCAGCATCACGAATCGGCGTACTTCACACAGCGCTGCATCGACAGCTTCGAGCGGCTCTATCGCGAAGGAGCCGAGCGGGCGAAAATCATGGCGATCGCAATCCATCCCTACATCAGCGGCCAGCCGCACCGGATCAAATATCTCGAAGGGGTCTACGAGCACATCAACCGCTACGATGGCGTGCTGCACTGGAATGGGGTCGAGATCCTCGACTGGTATTTGTCGGTCAAAGGCGAAACGTAACTATCAGAGAATGCGTCATGCTGCCGTCCGAGCGTCTCGATTTTTCGCCGATCGGCCATCGGCCAAAGCTCGCATTGCCGGACGGAGCGCGGCTCGCGGTGTGGGTCATCGTCAATGTTGAGGAATGGGATCCGACGCAGCCGATGCCGCGTACCGTGCTGACACCGCCGGCCGGCGGTGCGCCGATGCCCGACATTCCGAACTGGGCGTGGCACGAATACGGCAACCGGGTCGGGTTCTGGCGCATGCTCGAGGTGCTCGACCATTTCCGCATCCGCGCTGTTCTCGCGATCAACGGCTCGGCGATCCAGCGATACGAGCCGATCGCCCGAGCGGCGCTCGAACGCCGGTGGGAGTTCATCGGTCACGGCTTTACCCAACGAAACATGCAGAAGGTCGGCGACGAGCGGGACGACATCCAAAAGACCGCGGCGGCGTTACGCGACTTCGCCGGCAGGCCTCCGCGCGGCTGGCTCGGTCCCGGTCTGACCGAAACCTGGGAGACGCCGGATCTCCTGGTCGAAGAGGGGTTCGACTACGTCTGCGACTGGGTGCTCGACGACCAGCCGGTGTGGCTAAAGACCCGCACCCGGCCGATCGTCAATCTCCCCTACACGCAGGAATGCAATGATGTGGCGATGATGCTGATCCAGCATCACAAAGCCACCGAATACTACGATCGCGCGATCGATCAGTTCGCGCAGCTGTATGCCGACGCGAGCCAAGCGGCGCGGATCATGGCGCTGGTCGTGCACCCCTACATCATGGGCGCGCCGCATCGGCTCAGATATTTTCGCGACACGCTCGCGCATATTCGGGACCATCGCGAGGTCCTGTTCTGGACCGGCGAAGAGATCCTCGATTGGTACATGGGGCAGCACGGCGGTGCGTGACTCTCTCTGGGGTCCAATCAAGGAAATCGCGTTTAGCACGGGCGGACCCCGAGCAAAGCTTTCGTAACGATGGCGCGACTCGGGAAGGTCCGTTGACATCGAACTCGCCCGTACTTCGCACGGCCGCAGGTGACAAATTTAGGGGGTCAACGGCCTCCGGTGTCGGGCGAAACAGTCGGCCTCGTAGGCACGGAGTAGAAGCTACGCGCTTGCGAAGACGATCGTGCACGGGCTGCTGGTCTTGATGAACTGATCAGTCGGCGTCAGCATCCCTTTCGCTTGGTCGATCGTGAACGGGACAATCGTGTCGGTGTTCTGCTGATCGCTAAAGCCCTCGTCGGCGTTGGCCGCGTAGAGCATGGCTTGAGACCCGCGCATCGCCGTGGAGATTGCTTGCCCCCGGGACGGCCCGTCAGGACGCACCAAGCGAGCAAATATAACGATCGCGCGATAGACGATTTGGCGCAGCTCTATGCGATGCGGGCCAAACCGCGCGGATCATGGCATTTTTCGCGCACCCCTGCATCAGGGGCGCGGCACCGCATCGGCTCCGGCATTTTCGCGCCACGCTCGCCGAAATGCATGGCCATTGCAAGATCCTGTTCTGCACCAGCGAAGAGATCCTTGGTTGGTCTTTTGACACAAGCCTAATCATCGTTCCTCCGGAGCAAACCAACGTCCAGATCGGAATAGCGCTACGTCCCTTCCGCATTAGGCGGCGTCGGCAATGTTGACCACGGCGCGACGGCCATCCGGCTCTATCCGCAGCCTGGCGGCCCTAAGGTGGGTATTTCAGTGTGAACTGGATCGCACTGGATCGCCTTTCGATCGTGGAGAACTGTCCTGTCAAAAGGTCGGAGCACAAACATGATCGATCTTTGTGTATCTGCGCTCGCTACCGCCTGGGTAATTACGTTTGTCGCTACGACTGGGCTCGTCGCCGCGCTTGCCGTCGAAGCGGTTTGGGACAGGACGGTCTATATGGATACGCTGCAGAATGTGGTAATCACAGATCCGCCATATTGATGCCGCCGCATCCTCCGGTCGGTCCCGAACGACGCCCGCGACTGCTTCGCAAGGATGCATCGCGCGCGCAATGACGTCGGGACCCAATTGCCACGCTCCGACGACTGGGAGACCAAGAAATCCTGAACTGTCAGTCACCGCTTGCTGTTCTGGTGAGAGGGGCGGTCGGCTATCCCTTCATCCGCGCTCGCCTGTCGGGACTCCCAGCGTTCCTCCGCCGGGTCGGTTTCTAAGGGGGACGCCGCTGCTCCCATCACGGTGCGAAGGATCGCGATAATGGCCGACCCCACGATAGAGTCGCGTCGCTACGAACCCTTGGAGCGGCTGCGAACAGCCATCGCCCGTCTCCGCTACGTCGTCATCGCCCTGCTGGTCGTAATGTTCGCCGGCTTCACATTTCTCGGGTTTCAGATCGAGCGGTTGGGTGCCCGCGTCGACCGGCTCGCCGCGAAGGTCGACGGCATAGACGCAACCCTTGGCGTGAAGTTTGACGAAACAAACGCGAAGCTCGATGCCACCTCCCAGCGGCTCGCGGTCGAGCTCAAGACCACGACGACCGAACTCACGGATATCGCCAAGAGGCTTACCGCAACTAGCGCCGTCGCACCAGCGCCGCCGCCGGCACCGGCGCAGCCGGCACCTGCGCCGGTCGAGCCTAAGCCCGCGCCGACACAGCCGCCGAGGGGCCGGCGATAGGTGCCGCCCGGCGGGACCGGCAATCAGCCAAGCGACCTCGATAGTAGTCTGCGCTTGAGCCGCCATTACTTCATACGCTCCACGAGGTCGGGATCGCGGAGAACGCTCTGCGGCTTGAGGAGATGCACCAACGGCTTGTGGACAGCGGTGTCTTCGGCAACCAGCCGAACCAATGCTTCAGAGACTCTGCTCCAGATCCCCCGGATGCTACCCCTTGGTCTTGGGAGCGGCCGGATCGCGGACCGCGGCCCCTTCCCACGGCGTCTCGATCAGAGCCTCAGCTTCGGCCAAAAAGGGGGGAGCGGGCACGCGGGCGGGTTTCCTCGGCTCGCCTGCAGAGCAGCTCGTGGAGCAGACACGCCCCCTGGGCCGTCAGGCCCAGGCCCTGGTCGTAGACGGGATCGAAACAGCACATTGCGTCGCCAAACGCAAGCAGCCCGAGCGGAAATTTTTCGAACCAGTCGAAATGAGGGCGCCCGCTCGCCGGAAAGCCGAAGCGAGCTATCTCACCCAGTCGCTTGGCGCCTTGAACGTATTGTAAATGGTTGGGGTACACAGCTGCCGCGGTTAGGCAAGAAAACCGTTCCAATCCCCCGGCGGTTTGTGGCCGTGTTGTCCGACGAACGTCATGATCCAACGGTTTCCCTCAATTGGCAGCATTATGCCGGCGACGCCGCCCTCGGCTGGCGGGTGAAATGTCATTACAGCCGTCCAGTCAGCCGGCGTATCGTCCGAAATGGCGAACACTGTCGGGGAATATCCGATGTCCACCCCGATGATGCTTTCTTCGCGCAGTGGCTGGCCAGTGGGCTCAACAAGACCAAGGGTGAGGTTGCTGCGCCCCGAAGCTTCGACGATGAAATCCGCCGACAGAGTCTCGCTTTTTCCTTTGCCGTGCTCGAAACGGACTGCGGAACGGTGATGCCACCGGGACCGGCGACGACATTCTGAGCGCCGCTATTCTCGCGGGCGCTTATCGTGCATCCCTAAATGATGGGGGGCGCCCCATCGCCTCAAACATTTTTTGGCAATGCTCTCACTCGTATTGGAGGGTGCCGCGAAGTGCTGTGTTGGACCGGCGAGGAGATCTTCGACTGGTTCCTGGCTCAGGCCTGATCCCGTTCTTCGAGAGCGGAAACAAACGGTCAGGCCGGAACCGCCGCTATAACGCTCATCAGGCCTTCGGGCGGGTGATATGTACCGGTGTAGCGCTAGCCGGCGGCTGAAAGCAGCCCCGCGTATTTGTTTGTAGTGCGCTCCCGGCCGGATTGCATGCACATCATGTGGACATCAAGCAGCTTGGCGAAGTGCGGCTCGCTCGGACCGGGGATGACAACCCCGGCGATGAACAGGTTTACGGATGCCGAACTCGCACGACGAATAGTCGACAAAATCCGAATGCAATCGTCATCGCTCCAGTCGTGCAGGATCATTTTTAACGTGTAAAGATCCGCTGGCGGGACTTCACGGAACATATCGCCGCCTAGGTAGCGGCAGCGGTCGGCCAAACCGAGCTTAGGTCCCCAGAGGAGATCTGTTTCCGCGACTACCTGAGGTTGGTCGAAAACGATGCCGGCGAGATGCGGGTAGGCTTGTAGCAGACCGCAAACGAGATGCCCGTGGCCTCCGCCGACATCGCAGATCGTGCTGATCGCTGAAAAGTCGAAGCTGCGTAACGCAGCGGTGACCAACTGGGTCTGAACCGTCGAATGGCTCGTCATCGCCTGGTTGAACAAGGCGCGATAAGCAGGATTGGCCTTGGCGTAATCCCAGATGGTGACGCCGAACTCGCGCCGGAAGCCGTCAGGTCGGCCGTCGCGGATGATGGGAACGAGGTGCTTCCAGGCAGCGTACGCTTCCGGGCCCTGCGTCACCAGAGCCATCGCACGTAAGGATCGGGGATGATCGCTACGAAGCAAGGCACCGGCCGCGGTGAGGCGAAAAGCCTTGTTTTCGTTCTCGGAGAGGAGTCCGATCGTCGCCAGTGCGCGCAATAGCCGGTAGAGGAGGCTGGAATCGGCGTTGATCATGCTGGCGAGTTCCGCAGCTTCGACGTCTCGGTCGTTGCTCAGATGGTCGAACACGCCGAGCACTGTGCTGGCATAAAGAACCTGGCCGCGAAAACGACCAAAAACGAGATCGACGACCTCGTTAGCGGGATCAGGCAAGGCACTCCTCCTTCGTGGTTGATAGCACGAGAGCTGATCCGGCTTATGATCGGCCGCTTGTAAAGAAGCTCTACGCTTGAGCTGGCAATGCCGTCACTCGTTCCATGAGATTGGGGTCGCGAAGAACGCTGTGCGGCTTGAGGAGGTGCAGCACCTCAAACAACAGTTTGTGAACGGTGGCGTCATTGGCGGCGAGGCGGTTCAACCCCTCACCGAACTCGAGCCGCTGCTGCAAATCGTCCGGGCGTTGCCCCAGTGTCCTTGGGTGAGCGAGATCGGGGACGGCGGCTAATGCCCACGGCGTCTCGATTAGGGTCGCAGCCTCGGCGAAAAAGGCTGGAGCGAGCCCGGTAAGCGGGTCGGTTTCCTCGACCCGCCTGCGGAGCAGCGCGTGAAGCAGGCACGCTTCCTGAGTAGCGACGCTCATGCCCTGCCCGTATACCGGATTGAAGCGGCATATCGCATCACCGAACGGAAGCAACCCGCGCGGGAATTTCAGGAGACGCTCGAAGTGGCGGTACACACTCGCCGGGAAGCCGAAACGGGCCACTTCGCCGAGGGGCTCGGCGCGCCTGATCGCATTGTAAATCGTCGGGGTGCGCAACTGCTGCGCATCGCCGAGAAAACCTTCCCGATCGCCCGGCGGCTTGTCGCCGTGGTGCCCGACGAGGGTCACGATCCAGCGGTCCCGCTCCAGTGGCAGCATAATGCCGGCGAGCCCTCCCCGGGCCGGCGAATCGAATGTCATGACGCCTGTCCAGTCGGTCGGCGCATCATCCGGGATTGCGAAGACGGCCGAGGCGTAAGCAATATCGACCCCGATGACGTTCTGCTCGGGCAGCGGCTGCCCGATCGATTCAAGAAACTCCAAGGTGAGGCTGCCACGCCCCGAGGCTTCAACGACCAGGTCGGCCATAAGGGTCTCACTCCGCCCGTCACCGTTCTCGAAACGGATTGCCGACACCGCGTTGCCGTCGGGCGAGGGCATGAGCTCCCGAGCGCGGCAATGAGTACGGATCGCGATGTTTGGGTATCGCTCCACGCGCTGCCGAGCCGTGAGCTCGATCAATGGTCTGGACATCGCGTAACCGATCCAACCCAGATCGCGCTGCGGAAAAGGGTCAAAGCCAGGTCGCTCGAGACGGACGTCGAGACCGACCCTCGCCGGCACCGCTCCAGCTCCGGCGAGATCCTGCTCAAAGTCGGGAAAGAGGTCGCCGAGCGCGCGCTGGCCACCGCCGAGGAGAGCATGCGTGTGCCTCGACTGAGGTGTTCCGATTCGGGGGGATGCATCCGACGGAAGAGCGTCGCGCTCGAGCACGACGACATGCTCGAAGTAGTCGGCAAGGGTGCGCGCCGCTGATAAGCCGCCCATTCCGGCGCCGACTACAAGCGCCTGCCGACCAATTAATCTGGAAACCATGGAGGCCTCTCATCGCTTTGTCGCGGTGGAAGACAGAGACATACCTCGCTCAGCCAGGCCCAAGTGTGAAGTACCTCACACCTGGAGCGGACCGGCGAAGCAGCGGTTGTTAGTGTAGGGGTGGTCGCCGGCCGGATTGGGTGAACTGATATCGCCGATTGAGCGGCTGACCACCGAGGCCACTGGTTAATTGGAGCTGACCGAATGTCCGACGATAACAAACCGGAACCAAGTGAGCGCTATTGGCGCTATCAATCCGTGCGCGTTCATTATCGCGAATATCCTGATGATCCCGAACTCGTGATCATCGAGGTCTACATCGATCGCGCCGACGGCTCGCTCTGCGCGTGGAGTGCAGAGCCTGTCGGCAAACGGCCGAGCGGCGAAACCATCGAGGAGCTGATCGAAGACCTGACCAGAATGTTGCAGGACGCGCGCGAGTGGAAACCTGTCGACTTCGATGACCTGCGCGTCGGGATGCGGTTCGAAAGGGCCGGGACAGAGGATACCGCAGGGCGTGGCTTCGGGCAAATGACCCGAGAACCTCGCGATTGAGCGAGGGCGTCGCTGTCAAAGCCCCGGCCGAGGAACCACGAATCTGCGTTTGCTGGTTATCACCTCCGCCCTCCGCTGGTCGCCTGCCCTGGCATCACAAATGCTGGTCCGCGAGCCAAGCGGCCACCGCGTCGATCAGCGCCTGCGTATTGTCGGTGAACTGATGGCCTTCCCTGCTCGGCGCACGATGATTGGGGAGTGGCACATACTCGATGCTCGGGACGAGCGATCCCTCTGCATGCGCGGCGCTGAGCAGCATATACGGCTCGAACGGCAGGACGAGGCCATCGGCCTCGTCGCGCACTATGAGGATCGGATGGGGAATGCGGGAAATCCAGTAGGTCCCGTCGGCCGCGCTCGTCTGCTCGTCACGATACGTAAGGAAATGCTGGGCCGTCACTGGCGTTTCGAGACCGCCAAGCCAGCGCATCTTGATTGGCAGGATTTGGTCGGGCTTGCCGGCTTCCAGCGCGCTGAGCGAGGCATCCACCAGCGCTTTGTAGTTCTCCTCGTTCTGAATCAGGATGTGCCTCGCCTTCCACGGCAGTTTCCCGAACGCGCCGGTCAGAATGACAGCCTTGATCGTCGGGTCCCAGTCGGTGGCGGCATAGAACTCGACCTGTACCGTCCCGAGACTGTGGCCCTGAAGCACAATGGATTTGTACCCGAGCGCCTTTGCGGTTGTGATCGCAGCCTCGATGTCACGGCGCAGGTCGAAAAAGTTGTCGGTGTTCACGTGCTCGTCGTGCTGTCGCGTGCTGATGCTGAGCGCCGCGTATTCTTTGGCCGACATGGCTCGTGCGGTTGCCCGCAGCGGGAGCGAGGCGAGATTGCCACCGCTGCCGTGCACCTGCACGATCATCGTTGTATCAGCCGGCGGCTTGTTCTCCGGCTCCCACAGCGCGGCCTGAACCTTGAAGCCGTCGATCGCCTTGATCGATAGAAATTGCAATTTGGCACCCGGCAGCGCCCGCATGTCGCCTGGAAGACCAGCCGGGCGCGGGATAATCTCGTATTCGATGCTAGCTGCGACCTGTACTGCCCCGATGGGATGCGAAACTGAAGTCACAGCACCTCCGATCAGCAGGGGCGGGACTGCCATGTGCCAGAGGGCTATCCCGAAGCTCCGTAAATGTCGGCGTCGCGGCGGCGAGGTCCATCTTTGCGGCCGGTCGCTCTCGACCGCTGCAGGATCGGGCTCGGCAGGCAGCCCATAGGCGCCAGCACCCGGAGTAGTGATTTCGACCGTCTCACCAGCGCGCAATCTGTCGACTCCGTTGACGAAGGGCCACGCCCTGGCCCAAGGGAAAGCCACGGCACCCGCCGGGGCGGCGGCCCTTGGAGCCGCCAGGGCGGCGTCAGCAAGCGCGAGCCGTCGAGCCGCAAATGGCATTCCGCTTCGGCGCAGTAAACCTACCATAGCCCCATGCCACCGCGCGACGGCCGGCGCCGCCCGGGCCGTCCACCAGCTCGTAGCCCAGCACCGTCAAAGGATATTCGACCTCGAGCGCTTCGACCGGAAGGTTCGAGGTGTGGGCATGTGCACGTGGACACCGTCGAGCCCGTCCTTCTGGGCGAGCGCGCCGGAGCCACCGCCGATGATTTCGAGATTGACCCAGAGATGCCCATCCTCTGGGTCGGCGTCGGCGAAGCTCGCTGTCGCACAGGAGCCGTTGGCAACGGCGATGCGCCCCGGTGCAGCCTGCACCAATGCGCCTAATCACGAGATCGGCGGCGCAAGCAGAATCAGCTCCTGCACGCCCTGCTGCAATTCGCCGGCCCGATAAAGCCGGATCGGCCGGATGCGCATCTCCTCTTCGTAAATGAGGGCATCGCTGGTCGATGTCGACTCAGACCGGACTTGGGAGCTAAGAGCACACAGCAATGTGCCACACAGAAGCTTCGCTTCCGATAACCTGTGATAGCCAAATGAATACTCGGCTACGCGTCGAGCGACTCGAGCAGCGCTTTGGCCTCTTTCAGATCGGCGGTGTCGAAGCCTTCGGTGAACCAGCCGTAAACGGGCGCGAGAAGCTCGTGCGCCTCGGCGCGCCGGCCTTGCTCGCCCCACAGCCGGGCGAGGCTTGTCGCGGCGCGCAACTCCCAGGACTTTGCCTGCTGCTTACCGGCGAGTTCTAACGCCTGGCGGATCGAGGCTTCGCCCTCGGCCAGGTGGTTCTGCGCGAGCAGCACCAGGCCACGGCTGCGGTGGAGTTCCGGGATCCACTGGCCCTCACCAGTGCTTGTGACACTCTGCAGGGCTTCGTCGATCTTTGCGAGGGCTTCCGCGTATTCTCCTCCCTGCGCCAGCGCTTGCGTCAGTAGAGAGAACCCGAGCGATCGCACTCCGCCGGTCCTTCCCGGTGGCAGTCCTGCGCGTAATGAGGCGATAGCCTCCTTTACTTGGCCGAGCGGAAGAAAAGCTGCGCCGCGCAGGATGTGCGGACTCACGAAAACCGAAAGCCGTTGCTCGGCTGCCACCGCTTCGGCCGCGGCGAGCCGGTCCAGAATCAGTTCGGGTTCACAACGGTAGATGTGCAGCCACGCGGCATAGCTGAGGACCATTATCAGGCTGGGCGGGTGGGAAATGCGCTCTGCCAAAGTCGCCGCCTGCGTTATGCTGCCCAATGCCGTGTCGGGATGGCCGAGCTGCCACTCGGCG
>Ga0306926_10005111_pt1 | contig 13912 bp, 14 predicted proteins | sample flu12Cox44000178_FD_203759 | JGI IMG/M metagenome (GOLD analysis project Ga0306926, IMG submission 203759) | Lab enrichment of tropical soil microbial communities from Luquillo Experimental Forest, Puerto Rico - flux8day.12C.oxic.44.000.178 (v2)... | ecosystem: Environmental > Terrestrial >...
TAAGCGATCCCGGCGATTCCAAATAAACAAGGCGCGTCTCGGGCTGGATCAATCCCGTAATCGATGCCCCAATGAGCGGATCGTAATAAGTGACGGCAACGCCGAGCCGGCTGAGAATTTGGTCGCAAAACATGCGGGTCGGCCCGTAAGCGCTGTCCGTCACGAGAACGTGGTCGCCGGCATGCACGACCGCCAAGAAAGCGGATGAAATCGCCGCCAGTCCCGAAGGCAGTAGCGCTACGCCGGCGCATTGCGGCCCTTCGAGCTCCTGCAGCGCAAGCTCGAGCGATTCCGTTGTCGGCGTACCACGCCGCCCGTATTGATAGCGCGCGCGATGGGCGAGAAAATCCTCGGCGCTTGGGTAAAGCACCGTCGAAGCATGGTAAACGGGCGGATTAACGAAGCCGTGATAGGACATGGGATCGCGGCCTGCGGTGACGACTTTGGTGTCCGATCGCCGGGTCCGTGAGCTCTCGCCTTTACCTTTGTCGTTCATTCCAAGCTCTTGCGTGGTTTTGGCGCGCGAAGCGGCGTCCGCTTCGCCAGCCCGCCATATTCGGTTTGGCTAACCCGTTTGCCTGGCCCATTTCCCGGGCAATATCAACGCTAGTCAACCCCTTGACCTCATAGTGTGATCGTTCTCAGATGCCTGCGGTTTGGGTAACGAGCTGCGCGCCTTCGCTTGCTCGGCGCGACTCCTCTTGAAAGGGGCTGATCATGAAGCGTTTAGCTACTGCATTTGCCATTGCGACGATCCTCGCACTCGGCTCGCAAGCGGCATTTTCGCAGACACTGAAGACGGTACAAGATCGCGGTCAGCTCGTCTGCGGCGCCAACGGCACGCTTGCCGGCTTCGGCATGCCCGATCCGAATGGCAATTGGGTCGGATTTGACGTCGATTTTTGCCGCGCCATCGCCGCGGCGATTTTCAACGACCCCGCAAAGGTCAAATTCGTACCCTTAACCCCGGGTAACCGATTTACCGCCTTGCAATCGGGGGAAATCGACGTATTGGCGCGCAATACAACCTGGACGATGTCGCGCGACACGACGCTTGGCATTGATTTTGCGGCGGTCACCTTCTACGACGGGCAGGGGTTCATGGTGCACAAGTCGTTGAAAGTCAATTCAGCGCTCGAACTCAACGATGCGTCCGTCTGCGTGCAGCAGGGAACGACCACCGAACTCAACCTTGCGGACTACTTTCGCTCGAACAACATGTCCCTGAAAACGGTGACCTTCGCGACAGCGGATGAAGCGGTGAAGGCCTATGACAGCGGCCGCTGCGACTCCTACACCACGGACTCATCGGGCCTTTACGGCGAGCGCTTGCGGCTGAGCGATCCGGACGGCAATCTCGTCCTGCCGGAAATCATTTCCAAGGAGCCCCTTTCGCCGGCGGTCCGCCAGGGCGACGACACCTGGGAAGACATCGTGCGCTGGACTCACGAAGCGATGGTCGATGCCGAAGAACTCGGGGTCAACAAAAACAACGTCGACGATATGCTGAAATCCAGTGCGCCGGACATTCGGCGCTTGCTCGGCGCCGAAGATCAATTCGGTCAATCGCTCGGGCTGACCAACGATTGGGCCTATCGCATCATCAAGATGGTCGGCAATTACGGCGAGACCTTCGAGCGCAATGTCGGCCAAGGCTCGCCGTTGAAGATCGCGCGCGGCCTCAATGCCCTGTGGACCAAGGGCGGCTTGCAATACGGGCTCCCGATCCGCTAAGCCGCCTGCAATCGGCGGTTCGTGGTCGCGATGCTCGATATAGTCCAGCCCGCACCACTTAGCAGGCGACAGTGGGGAAACCTCGCGCTTCAGGCGGCGCTTGTCGTCGTCGTCGTGGGTCTTGCCTACGCCGCCTACGTCAACGCCGCCGAAAACCTCGCAAAAGCGCATATCGCGTCGGGCTTCCGCTTCTGGAACAACACGGCCGGTTTCGATATCAGCCAGACGCTGATCAACTATTCGCCGAGTACTTCGACGTTCGGCCAGGCGTTCTGGGTCGGTCTTCTCAACACCCTGCTTGTTGCATCGCTCGGCATCGTGCTGGCGACCGTGCTCGGCTTTGCCATCGGCATCGCCCGATTGTCGCGCAATTGGCTGGTGGCGCATCTCGCCGGGGGCTATGTCGAATTGATCCGCAATATTCCGCTCTTGCTGCAAATTCTGTTCTGGTACAACGCCGTCTTGAAGGCGCTGCCGGACCTGCGCAGCAGCCTTTCGCTTCCGGGCGGTACGCTTCTTAACAATCGCGGACTTTTCCTGCCGCGCCCCCAATTCGGCGAACGGTTCGGCTTTGTACTCGCAGCCTTCGTGGCCGGGGTGATTGCCACGATCGTATTATACATCTGGGCGCACCGCCGTCAGGATCTCACGGGCGAACCGCCGCGCACGCTGTCCTACGCGCTCGCACTGATCGTGGCGTTGCCGCTCGTGGTGTTTTTTCTAGCCGGCGCGCCGCTGAGATTCAGCTTCCCGGAAATGGGCCGTTTCAACGTCTTGGGCGGCATCGAAATCCTGCCGGAATTCGCCGCACTTTTGCTTGCCCTTGCTATTTACACCGCGGCCTTCATCGCCGAGGTTGTGCGCGCCGGCGTGCTCGCCGTGCCCCACGGCCAGACCGAAGCTGCGCAGGCGCTTGGATTGCGGTCAGGCAGCACGCTTCGCCTCGTTGTAATTCCACAGGCAATGCGCGTGATCGTGCCGCCGCTAACCAGCCAATATCTGAACCTGATCAAAAACTCTTCGCTGGCGGTCGCCATCGGCTATCCCGACCTTGTGCAAGTGTTCGCCGGCAGCGTGCTCAATATCACCGGGCAGGCGGTGGAGGTGATCGCCATGACCATGGCGGTCTATCTCTTCATTAGTCTGGTCACGTCGCTGCTCATGAATCTTTATGGGCGTGCGGTCCGCGTCGTGGAGCGGTGAAGGCGATGACCGCAACCGACAGAATTTATCTGCGGCAGACGCCGGCCGAGGCGCTCCCGGCGCCGGCGATGCGGGCTGGTGTGCTGGGGTGGCTGCGAGCCAATTTATTTTCTTCGCCGGCGAACATTGCGCTGACGGTGATTTGCGCCGTTTTGATCGTATGGCTTGTGCCCCCTTTACTGCGCTTTTTCGTCTTCGACGCCGTGTGGTCGGGGGATGATCGTCAAGCGTGTCTGGCGTTGCCGCAGCATCCGGATGTAGGCGCCTGTTGGGCCTTCATTCTATCCGGCGGCGGAGCGCTGGCGCGTGGATCTGTTTTTCCTCGCGCTGGCATTCGGCATCGGCTGGGTGGCGTGGCTTGGAGCGCCGCGCCGCGACCTCGGCGCGATTTATTTGTTCGTCGTGCTCCCGGTCGTATCTTATTTCCTGCTCGGCGGCTTACCCCTGGTCGGCCTTGTCAGCGTTCCGACGACACAATGGGGTGGAATTTTGGTGACTATCGTCGTGGCCACAGTGGGAATTGCCGCGTCATTGCCGCTCGGCATCTTACTGGCGCTCGGGCGGCGGTCGGCGATGCCGGCGGTGAAATTTTTCTCTGTAATCTTCATCGAATTTGTCCGTGGCGTACCCCTGATCACCGTTCTGTTCATGGCAAGCGTCATGTTGCCATTATTCGTTCCGGATCGCTTCGCGCCGGACAAGCTGGTGCGCGCGCTCATCGGCGTGGCGTTGTTCGCGTCGGCCTATATGGCGGAAGTTGCGCGCGGCGGGCTCGTGTCGATCCCGCGGGGGCAATATGAGGCCGCACAAGCGCTGGGCTTGCCGTATTGGCGCATGATGGGGCTCGTCATTCTGCCGCAGGCGTTACAGGTGACGCTGCCCAACATCGTGAATACCTTTATCGGGCTGTTCAAGGATACGACGCTGGTTTTCATCGTCGGCATTTTCGATTTCTTGCGCACGATCGAAGCCGCACGAGGGGATCCGCATTGGATCACGCCGGTGACCAGCGTCACCGGCTATGCCTTCGCAGCCTTGTTCTATTTTGTCTGTTGCTGTGGCATGTCGCGCTATACACGAAATGTCGAAGCGCGGCTTGCGCGCGCGCACCGGCGGTGAAAGACGTGGCCACGACCGTTGCAACGGAAAGATCGGATGGCGAACCGGCGAAGTGGGCGATCGAAATCATCGCTTTGAACAAATGGTACGGCGAATTTCACGTGCTGCGTGACATCAACGTCTCCGTCGCCTGCGGCGAGCGCATCGTTATCTGCGGTCCGTCGGGTGGAGGCAAATCCACCATGCTTCGCTGCATCAATCGTCTGGAGGACTGGCAGCGCGGCCGCGTGATCGTCGACGGCAAGGAGTTGACCGACGACCACAGGCAAATCCTTGCCGTGCGGCGCGAGGTCGGAATGGTCTTTCAGCAATTCAATCTCTTTCCGCATCTGACGGTTCTCGAGAACTGCACCTTGGCGCCGATCTGGGTGCGGCACATGCCCAAGAAAGAAGCCGAAGAACTGGCGATGCGTTACCTCACACGCGTCAAAATCCCCGATCAGGCGCTGAAATATCCAGCGCGGCTGTCCGGCGGGCAGCAGCAACGCGTCGCCATCGCGCGGGCGCTGTGCATGAGCCCGAACATTATGCTGTTCGACGAGCCGACCTCAGCGCTCGATCCCGAAATGGTGAAGGAGGTTCTCGACACCATGCTGGAACTCGCCGGCGACGGAATCACGATGCTCGTGGTCACCCACGAAATGGGCTTCGCGCGGCAGGTCGCTGACCGGATGATTTTCATGGCTGACGGACAGATTGTCGAAATCAACGGAACGAAAGCCTTCTTCGATCATCCACAGCACGAGCGCACGCGACTCTTCCTGAAGCAAGTCCTGCATTGATCGAAAAAGATGCGGCGGCGGAATAGGCAGGGACCGGCTAAAGCGGTCCGGCGTGTGAGTTCATTTCAAAGATTACACGGCTGTAATCTTCAAACACACATTTCAAAACTTTAACTTGCACGCCTTCGTGCCGCGCCATTTATTTTGCATACGGTCAAAATCGATCGGAATCAAAAGTCCAAGGAGAGGCCCATGATAAAGCCAGTGATCGCCGCGACAGCGTTGGTTGCGCTTGCCGGCTCTTCGTTCGCCTATGCGCAATATGGTTTTGGTGGAGACCGCGCGCCCGGCGACAACGGCCCGCGGGCCGTGCAGCGGCACCGCTTGAGTGCAGCGGATGTCTCCGCTTTCGCTGATGCGCGCATTGCCGCGCTTAAGGCCGGTCTCGAATTGAATGCCGATCAATCGAAAAATTGGCCGCCGTTCGAGGAGGCGGTTCGCGATCTCGTTCAGTTGCGTATCCAGCGCATTCAGGCGTGGCAGGCGGCGGGCGATCAGCAGCAGCAGCCCATGACGCCGTTCGATCGTCTGTCCCGGCGGGCGGACAATATGGCGAAGACGAGCGCTGCGCTGAAAAAGATCGCGGACGCCGGCGCGCCCCTTTATCAAAGCCTCAAAGATGACCAGAAAATCCGGTTCGTCGTTCTCGCGCGCGTGCTGCGCCCGCATCATCACATGCAAAGATTCGGCCAGGGCTATGGCCGAGGCTTCCAGGGCTGGCGCGACCGCCCCATGCAGGACGACGACGGCAACGACTCGAAGCTCTAAGCGGGTATGGGGAGCGGCCGGCCGCTCTTTGATATTGGCGCTTGCTGATTGTCCCTCCCTGCAGCGGGCGCAAACGAAAGCCGCAGGACGTTCTGCGGCTTTCAAATCATGTGCGGTTCCGTTGTCGGCTTAAGATGGGCGCGAACGGCGTCCAGCGTTCCTCACAGCGCGAGCGGTCCATTTGCCTTCTTCCAGGCATCGATGCCGCCCGCGATGTGGCATGCGGATTTGATCCCGGCGTCTTGCGCCGCCTGGACCGCCATGGCCGAGCGTTCGCCGAACGCGCAATAAAACACGATACGTCTGTTGGATGCGGCCGCGAGCTCATGCAGAACGCCGGCGGCGCCGATTTCCGCCGGAAGGTCGCGATAGGGCATATGGAGCGAACCGGGTATGACACCGTGCTTTTCGCGTTCGCTTCTCTCGCGCAGATCAATGAGAGCGATGTCGGGTCGGCCGCCTAGCGCGATCGCATCGGCGGCGGACAAAGCCCAGCCTTTGCGCGCTACTTCTTCCTGATGCAGCCCGACGCGCATATTCGCCGGAACCGCCACGTCCATCATTTTCGGGTTGGGTAATTTGAGATTGTTCATCAGCTCGACATATTCATCTATCGACTTCACTCTAAGCCGCGGATTGAACAGTTTTTCCTCACCGATGGTGGAGACCGTATCTCCCTTATAGTCATGCGCGGGAAATACGAACGTGCTTTCGGGCAGTTTCAATAGTTTGTTGAAGATCGAGTCGTATTGCGCGCGCGGATCCCCGTTCTGGAAATCGGTGCGGCCGGTGCCGCGGATCAGGAGCGTGTCGCCGGTGAAAACACGATCCGGCAGCAGGAAGGAATAGGAGTCGTCGGTGTGACCGGGCGTATAAAGGACATCGAGCCACACGCCTTCGATCTCGATGCGATCGCCCTCCGCGACGCGCATCGAGACGACGTCGGCATGTGTCTGCTCGCCCATTACCGTGATGCAATGAATGCGGTCACGCAGCGCGCCGAGCCCGGTAATGTGGTCGGCGTGCAAATGAGTATCGACGGCCTTGACCAGCTTCAGATCGAGCTCGTTCACGAGCTGCAAATAGCGGTCAACTTTCTCCAGAACAGGATCGATGATCAGAGCCTCGCCGCCGAGCCGGCTGGCAAGGAGATAAGTGTAGGTTCCCGACGTGCTGTCGAAGAGCTGGCGAAAGATCATGGTCGATTCCTCGCCTCTGATATCTGCACAATATATGTAAATACCTGCTGGATATGTAAATACCTGCTGGAGCGAAACGGCCGAGCGATCAAGGCCTGTTACGCGTTCTCGACTGCAAGCGCTTCGTCTTTGCTGAGCCGCTTGGCTGCGGATCTCGGCCCGGTTCGTCTTCATAGCAGATAGGCCCGTGCCAGTGCCTGCTTGTTGCCGTCGCGGACGCCGTGGCAGGCGCGTTACTCCCTCGACCGACCACGGCGGCTGAAAGCGGTGCGTATTCATTTGTTTTCAACGGATCTCGCGCGCCTGCGACGGCGTGGCCCCGAACATATGTGTGATTTGGAGGTGTCCGGCGCCACTTGATGACTGGCTTCTTGGGGACACAATGGCTCACTATCCCGTCACCCCAAGAGGCGAAACTTATGTGACCGGCATCACGCTTGGGTCGATATAGCCTTCCAAAATATGCCCGTCTGTTTCTGCGACCGGCTGTGGCGGCGGAAAGCGGCGATTGACTGGCATGGCCAGGGTTATCAGCGAGCGGAAGCATGCTGCCAATTGCAGCGAACTTTGCGAACGAGCTGTTAACCACCAGGTTGGAACTTCGGGCCGACGCGTGTTGCCGATCACAGTCGGTTTGTCTGACCGCCCCTAGATTAGCGGTGAAAGCATGCCTTTCAAACATAATGGCTCACGAGAAAAAAAGTTCCGCTCATCCCTCGGCGGATTGGGTCTGTTAATCGGTTTGGGCATCTCGGCATTCCAAATAATGACTTGGTTCTTGCTTGGCGTGTGGAATCCGATTTCTATCGCGACTGTCCTTGATATGCTTATTGTGGGCATTGAAAATCTTCGTCCGATGGAGAGCTTGATCGGCTTATCGATGGAACGTCCTTCTTTGGACTACCTGCGAGCGCAGCTTTTGCGGTGATTGGTTTCGTGCTCGCGGCGCACATTCGGGCCACGGATTCAGCGGGAAATGAGCGACGCCGCCTGAAGGCTCGTCTGCTCTCTTAGTTGGGCACAAATGCTAATGGCCTGGCTCCTTCGCCTGCGGCACAACCAAGCGCACGGCCGTTCCTTCAACGGACCAAGGCAGCGGAATCGGCAAGCAGTCACCCACGCGATCTGCGGCCACGCACATGTAACATCGGCTAATCAGCGCAAATGCACATAAATTGCCGACAGCAGACGACTTCACAACCGACAATTTGTTGGTCTTTTCGATTATGCCTGACTTTGTAGTCAACCTTATTGGTTGGTTTACGGCCCTCGAGCATGGGGCTGCCGACAGTCTTTGGAAAACCACGGAAATAAACGAGGACAACGCGCAACACGCGCGACATGTTCTGCCCGGCAGCAATTAACTAATCTAAGTGGCTGATCTTATTTGGCGACGAATGGCAGATCCGCGCCGCATACATGTGCGCAATAGCGCGGCCGATGCCTTTTGCGCCGCCGGTGATCAGGGCCACGCGTTTTGCCGCGGGCATTGGATATTCCGACGGTCAGCCGCGTTCGACCGGCAAGTCGGGGCGGGCACCCCATTCCGCCCACGAGCCGTCATAGAGGCCCTTTGGCTCCTTGCCGAGCGAATCGAGCGCGAACGTCAAAATGGCGGCGGTGACGCCGGAACCACAGCTTGTGATGACCGGTTTGTCGAGATCGACGCCGGCTGAGGTAAATGCCGCTGCGATGCGATCACGCGAGACGAGGCGGCCGTTTTCGATCAGCCGGTCGTAGGGAACATTGAACGCGCGCGGCATGTGGCCCAAGCGCAATCCAGGCCGAGGCTCGGGCGCCCTTCCGGCGAAGCGCTCGGCCGAGCGCGCGTCCACGATCTGCGAGCTTTCGTCGGCGATCGCCATGCGTAGATCGTCGAGCAGTGCGACGGCGGCGACATTCATGTCGGCATTGAATTTCTTTGGCGCACGTTTTGTCTCGCCCGATTCAAGCGGGCGGCCTTCGGATTTCCACTTCGGCAGGCCACCGTCCAGGATGTAGACCGATTTGGCGCCGAACAAGCGGAACGTCCACCACACGCGCGCTGCGGAGAATAATCCGAGGCTGTCGTAGACGACAAGCGTGTCGCCGCCGCCGATGCCGAGGGCGCCGACCGCCTCGCCGAATTGCGTCGGTCCCGGCAGCATGTGCGGCAGGTCGGTCGAATGGTCGCTGATCGCTTCGACGTCGAAGAGGACTGCGCCGGGTATATGACCGCTGCGATATTCGGCATGACCGTCGATCTTCTGCGCCGGCAGATAATATGAACTGTAGACGGCCACGACATTGGGATCGCGCAGATGTTGAGCCATCCATTCCGTTGAGACGAGCCAGCGGCTGGATAAGGGCGAAACGGAAATATTTTCGTTCTGGCTCGGCATGTCCTTCGTCTCACTGAGTCAACGCCGGTTCATTCATCAGGTTCATTCGTATGGAACCTTGATGTTGGGCTTGCGCTCCAGCCATTGCGGTACCGGCAGATTCTTCTCGCGCAAGAATTGGGGGTTGAACAGCTTCGATTGATAGCGCGTCCCGTAGTCCGCAAGGATCGTAACGATCGTGTGGCCGGGCCCGAGCTCCTTGGCGAGACGAACCGCGCCCGCAACATTGATCCCGGATGAGCCGCCCAGGCATAGGCCCTCATACTCGAGCAGATCGAAAATGAAGGGCACCGCTTCGGCATCTGAAATCTGATAGGCGACGTCGATCGGCGCGTCTTCGAGATTCTTGGTGATACGGCCCTGGCCGATCCCCTCAGTGATGGAAGAACCCTCCGATTTCAGCGTTCCGGTCGTGTAGTAGCTGTAAAGCGCCGCGCCCATCGGGTCGGCGAGTCCGATGCGAACGTTCTTGTTTCGCGATTTCAAGGCCATTCCGACACCGGCAAGCGTGCCGCCAGTGCCGACCGCGCAGACGAAGCCATCGACCTTGCCGTCGGTCTGCTGCCAGATTTCCGATCCCGTCGTTTCAATATGCGCCTCGCGGTTGGCGGTATTGTCGAACTGGTTCGCCCAGATCGCGCCGCTCTTCTCCGTTTTGGCGAGTTGCTCGGCGAGCCTGCCCGAGACTTTGACGTAGTTGTTGGGATTGGAATAAGGCACCGCAGGAACCTCGATCAGTTCGGCGCCGCACAGCCGCAAGGTTTCTTTCTTTTCCAGGCTTTGGGTTTCAGGAACCACGATCACGCTGCGGAAGCCCATGGCGTTGCCGACCAAGGCAAGGCCGATGCCGGTATTTCCGGCGGTGCCTTCGACAACAACGCCGCCGCGCCGCAACTGACCTTTTTTCACCGCATCTTCGATTATGAACAGGGCCGCGCGGTCCTTAACCGATTGGCCGGGATTCATGAACTCGGCCTTGCCGAGAATGGCGCAGCCCGTCGCCTCGGAAAGACGTTGAAGCTTAATCAACGGGGTGTTGCCGATCGCTTCAATGACGCCGTTACGGACTTGCATCGCCTTGGTTTCCCGGGCCCGGGCCTTAAGGGCCAATCCTTCATAACAAGGAGGGCCGAAATCGCCAATTCGTCAAATGGGATGACGCCCCAACCGGCTCTAACCGGCCCACGCATTGCGAAACTCGCTCGGCGACGGGGAAAGTGATGAAACGCAGCAGTGAGCGCATTTTGACAACGCATGTCGGGAGCCTGACCGACCCGCGCCGCTGCAAGAATTCTTGCGCGCAAAGCAGCCGGGCGAGCCGTTTGACCAGGCTGCTTACGAGACATGCGTAGCGACCTGCGTCGCCGACATCGCACGCAAGCAAGCCGAGGCCGGAGTCGACGTCGTGAGCGACGGTGAGTTCGGCAAATCGATCAGCCGGTCCCAATATGTCCTCCAACGCTTGAGCGGATTCGAGCGGCGGCCGATCAGAACGGGCGGCAACCCGTTCACCCGCGGCGTCGATGGCGGACGTTTCGCCGAATTTTATGCCGAGCTGGACGAGCGCGAGGGCATGGCGACCACCGCCGAAGCGGCCTGGATTGGGCCGATTGTCTATACCGGGCAAGCGGAACTCAAGCGCGACATCGCCAATTTCAAGGCGGCCCTTAAGGACGTCAATTTCACGGAAGCATTTCTTCCAGTTGCCTGCGAGCGTCATCCCGGACCGCAAGAACGAGTATTACAAAAGCGAAAGCGTCATCCCGGACCGCAAGAACGAGTATTACAAAAGCGAAGAGGAATTGATCCGGGCGATCGGGTCGGCGATGCGCACCGAGTATGGCATGATCATCGAGGCCGGTTTTGTGCTGCAACTCGACGATGCGCGCGCCGCGGTCAGCTTCGATCGCATGGTGCCGCCGGCGAATTTTGCCGACTACCGCAAGTGGCTCGCCTTGCAATTTGCCGGGCTGCCGCGCGACCGCATACGCTATCACGTCTGCTGGGGAAGCTGGCCGGCCCGCACACCAGCGACGTGCCGCTCGAGGATATTGTCGATCTGATCTTGAGCATGAAGGCCGGCGCCTTTGTCATCGAAGGCGTCAATCCGCGCCACGAGCACGAATGGCGCGTCTGGGAAACCGCCAAGCCGCCGTCGGGCAGCGTGCTGATCCCGGGCGTCATCGGTCGGTCGCGGAGGGCATCGTGCGTCTTGCACGGCTGGTGGGGCGCGAAAATCTGATAGCAGGGACCGATTGCGGCTTTGCCCAGGGGCCGTTCTATCGCCGGGTCCATCCCAGCATCATGTGGGCCAAGCTCGAGGCACTCGCGCAAGGCGCACGGCTCGCCAGCGCCGAATTGTGGAAGTAGACGCAATGCAACGGAGCAGGGCAGCCCATGGCGCACATGGGTTCATTCCGCCAGGGCGGACCTGTTAGACTAGCCGGGTCAGAACCGTTTTCGTCTCCAGGAGATCGACCATGCTCGACGTCAGCAAACACCAACACGTAGCGCCGTTCGACACCGAACGGCTCGACCGCTTGATGGATGACGCGGGAATGGACGTGCTGCTGGTGACCTCCAAGCACAATGTGCAGTACCTGCTCGGCGGGCATCGCGCCTTCTTTTTCGAGTCGATGGACGCGATGGGGCTGTCGCGCTATCTGCCGGTCTTCGTCTACGTCAAAGGCGAGCCGCAGAAGGCCGGGTTCTTCGGGCACCGCATGGAGAGTTACCAGAACGAGGTGAAGCCGTTCTGGGTACCGGAGGTCAACGTCAAAAGCTCCGGCTCCGTCGACGTGATGGAAAAGGCCGTGGAATACATGCGCCGGGTCATCGCCAAGCCGAAGCGGATCGGCGCCGAGCTCGCGTTTCTTCCGGCGGACTCCGCCGCCGTCTTGCACAAGGCATTCCCGCCCAGCGAGATCGCGGACGCCTTGTTCGTTCTCGAGCGCTTGCGCGCGATCAAGTCGCCGGAGGAGCTGGACATGCTCCGCCTTGCCTCCGACGCAGTGATCGATTCAATGGCCGCCGTGTTTCACGATTACGGTGCGGGTGCAACCAAGGCCGAATTGGCCGAAGCATTGCGCCGCGAGCAAACGTCTCGCGGCCTGACCTTCGACTATTGCCTGATCGCTACGGGTTCGAGCCTGAACCGTGCGCCGTCCGGCCAGCGCAGGGGGGAAGGGGACGTTCTGTCACTCGATTCCGGCGGCAACTATCACGGCTATATCGGCGACGTTGCACGCATGGGGATCGTCGGCGAGCCGGATAAAGAGCTTGTGGAGCTTCTCGCCGAGGTCGAAGCCATTGAACAGGCGTCGATGAAACCGATCCGGCCGGGTGCGCTCGGCAAGGAAATTTATGCGGCGGCCAATGCTGTGCTGCATAAATCCAAGATTCATAAATACACGCATTTCCTCGCCCACGGCATGGGGCTGGTCAGCCACGAGGCGCCGCGGCTGACCAATGCGGGTCCGGTTCCCTATGACGCCTACGATGCGGATCGGCCGCTCGAAACCGGCATGGTCGTTTCGGTCGAGACCACGCTGCAGCATCCGCAGCGCGGCTTCATCAAGCTTGAGGATACGGTGGTGGTCACGCCGACCGGCTTTGAAGTCTATGGCGATCGCATTCGTGGCTGGAATCGTGCCGGCGGCTGATCGTCATTCGATAGCGGCCTCGCGAATTCGGGCTCGCTTTAGCTGTTCGAAGGTAATCCGCCTTCGAGATGCAGGCGGCGGGCCTCCGGAGCGCTTTTACTCCAGTGTATTTAGCGGTGGATAAGCGGGCCGCTTTGGTCTCGGCGATCGACATGAGCGACCCCCAACGGCGCGTGACCCAACCAAGACCTGAACAAGCCCCGGCCAAATCCTGACCTGACAGCCGTGAATCGTAACACCAAGTAAACTGGGTTGGTTTCGTTCGCGAGGCGCCTGACGTCTTCAGACATTGTTCGGTAGATTCCCAGCCTACCAAATTCTGATTTTCACCGCTGGGATGGCCCCGCCGGCCAGTTGGGAAGCAGCTGGGAAACAGGGGGCCATGAAGCTGACAGATGGGGTGGTCCGCACGACGCGGCGAGTGGGGCAGGGCGGAGCAAAATCCCGTAGTCAACATCCGCGGCATAAGGAAACGTCGCGCAGCCGCGTGTTCACACCGGCCGAGTTGCGCTTGATCTGGAATAACCTCGGCGATGATGCCTATGGCGCCATTCTCAAATTGTTGGCGCTGACGGGATAACGGCCCGGAGAGATCGCCGGCCTGCGCTGGTCGCAGATCCATGGCGATGTGATCATTCTGGAAGGCGGCGACGTCACTCGAGGCACCAAGAACTACCGCGATCATGTGATCCCACTATCGGAGCCGGCCAAGGCAAGCGCCGGCAAGATCGTGAGTTTGTTTTCGGTGGCGTCAGCGACAACGCCTTCGCCCTATGGTCGTATTTCAAGGCCCAGCTTAACGCCCGCATCCTCAGGGCGACCGGCAAGACCCTTGACGATTGGCGGCCGCATGATTTCAGGAGAACATTCTCAACGCTCGCCGGTGGCGGGCTAGACGAACATCAACTGGCAAAGCTCTCCGGTCCCGACAAGGAGCTGGCCAGCGGTCTTTGCATTGCACCGCATGTCGTCGAAGCGGTTGCCAATCGCATCGGCGCCTTCAAGGGCGACGTCGCCGGCATCTACAATCGCTCGACGTACGCTTGCGAGAAGAAAGCGGCGCT
>Ga0306926_10005126_pt1 | contig 13902 bp, 11 predicted proteins | sample flu12Cox44000178_FD_203759 | JGI IMG/M metagenome (GOLD analysis project Ga0306926, IMG submission 203759) | Lab enrichment of tropical soil microbial communities from Luquillo Experimental Forest, Puerto Rico - flux8day.12C.oxic.44.000.178 (v2)... | ecosystem: Environmental > Terrestrial >...
ATGGCGCGGTCCTTGATGGGAGTGGCCTCGGTGAGGATTGCGATCACCTCGTCCGCCGTCGGGCCGTCAAGCCTGCCATTGGCGAGGGCGTCATTGTAGAAGCGTACCGCCCGCAGATACGCACGCATGAAGCCTTTGGCCGCATCGCCGCGGTGTTGTGCAAACTCCTCGGAATAAAGCAGCACCGCGATCTGATGATCGGGAAGGATCTCATCGTCCGACCTGATCAGCACCGCATCGCCGTTGCGCATCGCGAGCGCCGGCGCCGGCTCGACCGACGCCGACCCGTCAACCGACTTGTTCCTGAGCGCGGCCACGTGATCGGGAAGCGGCAGATCAACGGTCTCAACGTCGGAATATTTCAATCCGGCCGACATCAACAGCGTGTTCAAGGTGGACGTGTTGCTCACGCCGGGGGCATTCATGGCGAGATTCATGCCTTTGAGATCCTTGAGCTCCCGGTAGCGTCCGCTTTCGACATGGTCCCTGCGCACGAGGATCTTGGTCGCACCGTAACCGGGCGGAGAGGAGGCCTTGTCGGCGACGATCCTGATCCTGATGCCGCGGGCGACCGCATTATAGAGCCCGGCAGAGGCCGAGCCCGCACCCGCCTCGAGCTGGCCGGCGCCGAGCGGCGCAACCATGTCGGCGGCCGAGCGAAAATTGCTCACCTTCACGTCGAGCCCTTCGGCGCGGAAGTAGCCCTTGCGATCCGCGATATAGATCGGCGCGTCGCTCGTGCTGCTGGTTGCTCCAACCGTAATGACCTGCCCGGCCGCCCACTGCGGCGCGGCCAGCAGGAAGCCGATGACGAAGGGAAGCGTCCTGTTGTTCATGAACAGCCGTAGGTCGGGGCGAGCGCTGGCGAGACCCGACATATGTCGCTTGGATCGAGGTTGGGTCTCGTAAGAACTCGACCCAACCTACAACTGCCTCCGCTCACGCGGCCGTGTCCACTTCGCGTTTGACCCGCGCACCGACCTCGCGCGTAGCAACCGCAAGCTCATACTGCGCCTGCAAGTTGATCCAGAACTGCGCATCATTGCCGAAGTAGCGACCGAGGCGCAGGGCGGTCTCAGCGCTGATCGAGCGCTTTCCGTTGAGAATATCGACGATACGGCCGGACGGTACGCGTAACGCACGTGCCAGTGCATTGGCGGAAAGCTCGCGTGCATGAAGCTCGCGCCGCAGGATACGGCCGGGATGAATCGGAACCATTGCGGGCCTCCTCAGTGGTAATCGATGATCTCGACATCATAAGCGTGGCCATCCTTGAAGCGGAAGCAAATCCGCCACGGCCCATTGACCGTGATCGCCCACTGTCCTTGCCGTTTGCCCTTTAACGGATGCAGCCCGACGCTTTTCAGCGGGCTGATGTCGCTCAACCGCTCGGCTGCCTGCAGGTGGCCAACAATTCAAGTGCTGTCTCCACGTCAAGACCGCGGAAGCGGGACTTGCCGGTTTCGAACAGTCTCCGCGTCGCCGAATTGCCCCACGACAGGATCACATTACACGGTACTACGCTCTGCGTAGCACGTCAAACGTCAAACCTGAGCAATCCATGTAGAAAGTATATTGCGGAGCAAGGATGAGGCGCGAGCTAAAAGGAGGGCTGGAGCGGACGAACAGGACGCCGGGTGGGCGCAGGCAAAATCTGCCATCCGGCGCAACAAAGCGGGGCATGCCCTGGGGAGGCATGCCCCGGTTGTTGGCAGCTTTTGGCTACCTGCCGAACACGCGCGGCGGCAGCGGTTGCGGGTTGAGCATGACCCATCCGCCCGGCCGCGAGACAAAGGAGCTACGCGCGACGTTGCCGCCTGGGGGCAGCGGCTGCGGATTGAGCGTGACCCAGTCACCGGGATGTGATCGGCCGATGACCGCAAAACGCGAGCCGTCAACGTAGCTCGTGAGCGCGTTCCTCCGCTGAAATCCGGCGAACGCCGGAGCCGATGCGGTCGCTACGATGGCAACAGCCGCGCTGGCAAGCACGAGTTTGTGGAACATGAGAACCTCCTTCAGGCTTTGGATGTGACCATTCACATCGCAACAACCTGTTGTCGTGCAATTGCCCGGCAAGGTTTGTTACAGTTTTGGAAGCTTCGTTCTCCGGACCAGTCATCCTTACACCACGATGAACTTCGTCCCAGCGACACTGAATGTTTTTTCAGATTGTTGATGGCAACCAACCCGGTCCAAGCGGCGACAACGGCGCTTCCTCGCCTTAGCCATGCCCGGCGGTGGCCCACGGCATCAGCAGGCGCTGCGCCAGCGCGACCGCCGCAAACAGGAGAATGCCGACCACGCTGAGCCACACCAGCGCCGCCCAGGCGAGTGCGCTCTCGAGCTGAGAGTTGGCGGTGAGCAGGAGATTGCCGAGCCCGCTCACCGAGCCCACGAACTCGCCGATCACCGCCCCGATGACGGCGAGCGTCACCGCCACCTTGGCGCCCGAAAAGATGAAGGGCAGCGCCGCCGGGAACCGCACCTTGGCGAACACCTGAAGCCGGGAGGCGCGCAGCGCGCGCGCAAGCTCGATGAGACCCGCGGGCGTGGCCTGCAGCCCGGTCGCGGTATCGACCACGATCGGGAAAAACGCCACCAGGAATGCAAGTGCAAGCTTGGATTCGATGCCGAGCCCGAACCAGACCAGGATAATGGGGGCAATCGCGACCTTGGGCACCGATTGCGTCGCCACCAGGACGGGGTAGAGCATCAGGCTGAGCGCGCGCGAGCTGGCAACAACCACCGCAAGCGGAATTCCAATCGCAACCGCAAGCGCGAACCCGGCGACGCTTTCGAGAACGGTCGGCCAGGTCTCGCGCAGCAAGAGGTCGTAACGCTCGATCGACGCCATGAGGATGTCGGAGGGGCTCGGCAGCACGATGCGGCTCACGCCCAGCAATCGCGTGTAGCCCTGCCAGACGAGGAGAATGACCGCGATGCCGAGGAGCGGATAAAGCGCCCGTCGCACTGCGTCGGCGCTCATTGCGCAATCCCGAGTGCGCGGCCGGCGCGATGCTCGAGGGCCGTGAACTCGCCCGAGTAGCGCATCTCGGGCCTGCGCGGATAGGGCAACCCGACCTCGATATGGTCGGCGACCACGGCGGGACGCTTCGAGAACACCACGACGGCATCGGAGAGGTAGACCGCCTCGCTGATGCTGTGGGTGACGAACAGTACGGTCGCTCCAGTCCTCCCGCGGATGTCGAGCAGGAGGTCCTGCATCTCCATGCGCGTGAGCTCGTCAAGCGCGCCGAATGGCTCGTCCATCAGCAGGAGCCGCGGGCGGTGGATCAGCGCCCGGCAGAGCGCGACCCGCTGCTGCATCCCGCCGGAGAGCTCGCCGGGATAGGCCCGCTCGAAGCCGGTGAGCCCGACGAGAGCAAGCAGCTCCATCGCCCGCGCATGCGCAGCGCGGCCGGCCTCGCGGCGGATTTCCATGGGAAACAGCACGTTGCGGATGACAGAGCGCCACGGCATCAGGTTGCTCTGCTGAAAGGCAATGCCGAAATCCGGCTGCGGCTCGATCACCTCGACGCCGTTGATGCACACGGTGCCGCGCGTGGCGCGCAGGAGCCCGGCTGCGATCTTGAGGAAGGTCGTCTTTCCGCACCCGCTCGGCCCCAACAGCGTGACGAGCGCGCCCTTCGGCAGGTCGAAGGAGATGGTGTCGATTGCGAGGAGCGCCCCGCCATCCGAACGCACAAATTCCTGATGCACGTCCTTGAAGTGGCCAAACGCACTCACGTTTATACCTCCCCACCCGAACTCGGGCTTGCCCGAGTTCGGCAATTTAAGGTGGCGCAAGTCGGATATATCCGACTTGCGCTGGGGGAGGTCGGCGACCCCGGCCTTCGATCTGGTGCATCCTCAACCCCACCCGACCGCTCGCTTTGCTCGCGGTCGACCTCCCCTTGCAGGGGAGGTATTACGTCGCCTGCCTCACCGATTGTTTATACGAAAATTCAGTGTGCTTGCTGCAAGCGCTCAAGGTGTGATCGCGGGCGCGGGCAGAAAGTCGGGGGCATAGAGGTCGGCCGCGGCCGGCGCTGTGCCCGTCATTCCGACATATTTGACGACGAAATCGAGTGCCGATTTCATTCCATTGGGATCAAACCAGCCGAGACCGTTCTGCTTCACATCGGGAGTGACGGCAAGATTGCCCACGATTGCCAGCTCGGCGACGATGAGATCCGGCTTGAGGCTGGGCACATATTTGAGCTCGTCCTGCGCGGCGCGCTGCGGGTCAGCGAGCGCAAGCTTCCAGCCCTTCAGCGCCGCGCGCACGAACGCTCTGACCACCTCGCCGTTGCGCGCGAGATAGTCCTCGCTGACAGCGAGACCATTGGAATAAAGCTCGAGGCCGTGATCGCTGAGCAAAAACGTGCGCAGCTCGGCGTGGGCATCGCGGGCGCCGCTTTCAAGGCCGGGCTTCGCCATCACGAAGAATTCGATGGCCGGCACCTGTCCGGCAAGCAGCGCGCTCGCGCGCGCCGGCGGCGCGATATTGGTGATTTTGAGCTTTGCGGGATCGAGCCCCTGCTGCGCCATGAAGCCTTCGATCACCTTGGGGGTGAAGCTGCCGGCTCCGCTGCCGAGGTTGAGGCCTTCGAGCTGCCTGGCCTGCGTGACGTTCGCACCATTGCCCAGGCTGAAGATGGCATAGGGCGCCTTCTGATAGTTGACGGCAACCATCCGCAGCCGCGAGCCGTTCGCACGCGCAAGGATCACGCTCGGAACGTCGACAACGGCGATGTTTGCCGTTCCCGATTCCACCGCCTGGATGGTCTGCGCGGTGCCCTGGCTCGGAATGATGGAGACGTCGAGCCCCTCGTCCCTGAAGTACCCTTCGGCCAGCGCCGCGTACCAGGGCGCATGCCGGCCGAGCGGGATAAAATCGAGCGAAAGGACGACCTTCGCGGCCGGCTTGTCCTGCGCCATGGACGTGGAGGCGAGGGCCTGTGCCAGCAGCAACAGAGCAGCGAGGGGGGCTGTGCACGTGTTCGAGCCAAACATGTTCGCAGCCTAGAGCATTTTGATCGCATCGATCCAGTGGCATGATCTGCACTTGCTCCACCAGACATGCCGACCGTAGACCGTAGCCCGTGTTGAGCCACCAGCGCGTTCACGCGCGTCTGCGACGCGTGATGCGAAACACGGGAACCTTCTGGCGTTTTGCTCCCGGATTTCGCTGTCGCTCAATCCGGGCTACGATCTCCGAACGCTCAGGGAGGACCCGCATGCCCAAACGCGAGGTTTCATCGGATGCAATCAGGAAGCCGGTCGGGGTGTTCTCGCAGGCGACCGTGGTCGAGGCCAAGGGCAGGCTCGTTTTCATCTCGGGCATGACCGCGCGACGCCCGGACGGCTCGATCGCCGGCATCGGCGACATCGCCGCGCAGACCCGCCAGGTGTGCGAGAACATCAAGGCGGCGGTCGAGGCGGCCGGCGGCACGCTGGACGACGTGTGCCGCGTCGATGTCTATGTGCGCAACATGGAGCATTTCGACGCCATCCACAAAGTGCGCCGCGAGTATTTCAAGCCGCCGCTGCCGGCCTCCACCATGGTCGAGGTCACGAAGATGGTGTCGCCCGACTACCTGATCGAGATCAACGCCATTGCGGTGGTCGGGGGTTGAGGGACGTGACAATCATTCCCCAAGGCGCGCCCGGGCTCGAGGAAATCCTGATTCAGTCGGAAGCGATGCCCTGGCGCGAGAAGTCGCTCAAGGGCGTGCACGAGAAGATGCTGTGGCGCAACGAGGACACCGGGGCTTCCATCGCTCTCATCAAGTTCGACAAGGGCGCCGGCATCCCGCAGCCGCACTACCACGCCTCCAACCAGTTCATGTTCTGCCTGAAAGGACGCTACGAGTACACCGGCACGAGCGTCGTGCTCACGCCGGGATGCTTCTACTGCAACCCGAAGGGCCACGTGCACGGCCCCGCCGTCGCGCACGAGGAGACGGTGGTAGTCGAAATCTATGACGGCCCGCACTACCCGCAGAAGCCGTCCTGGTACGCCGACGAGGAGGACGCACGCTAAGGGAGGTGAGGACGTAGGGTGGGTTAGGCGCGCGCTCGCGCGCCGTAACCCACCGCCAAGCGGCGGATTACGCTGACGCTAATCCGCCCTACCGACGTCGTCACCATCCGTCGTTTGGTTGCTGCCGGTTTGCAGGGCACCGGAGCGTTTTTTCGACTCGGACCCGCCCTATTCGAGTCCCGCGACGCCCGCCTTGTGCACCAGCTGCCCCCAGGCCTCGACTTCCTTGGCGACGAAGCGCGCGAGGTCGGAAGGCGATGTTGCATCGCCCGGCACGAGGCCCATATCCATCAGCTTCTTCTGCCCCTCCGGGCTCGCCACGTAGGCGCTCATCTCCCGGTGCAACAGGTCGATGACCGAGGCCGGGGTGCCGATCGGCGCAGACAGCATCTGCCAGGGAGCGGAATCAAAGCCCGGGACCGTGTCGGCAATGGCCGGGATCTCGGGAGCGGCGGGAATGCGCCTTGCCGTCGTGACCCCCAGCGCCCGCACCTTGCCGCCGTTGATTTGCGGCAGCGCCGGCGCCGCATCGGCGAACAGCACCTGGATGTGGCCTGCGATCAGGTCATTCAACGCCGGCATCGTGCCCTTGTACGGCACGTGCGTCATCTCAATGCCGGTCGCGGTCTTGAACAGCTCTCCATAGAGATGATGCGAGGCGCCGACGCCGCCGGAACCGAAGCTCAGCTTTCCCGGATTTTCCTTCGCATATCTGATGAGCTCGGCAACACTCTTCACCCGGAGATCATTGTTGACCACGAGGATGAAAGGCAGGTGCGCGAGCATCGCGATCGGCTGGAAATCCTTCACCGGGTCGTAGCTGATCTTGCGATAGAGGGTGGGATTGATTGCCATCGCCGAGCTGGTCGCGATCAACAGTGTGTAGCCATCCGGCGCAGCCCTGGCGACAGCATTGACTCCGATCTGCTGGCCGGCACCCGGCCGATTCTCGACGACGAAGGGCTTGCCGAGCCGTGCCTCGAGCGCGGCCGCCGCCATGCGGCCGAGAATGTCGGTTGCCCCCGCCGGCGTAAACGGCACGATGATGGTGACGGTGCGTGCAGGGTAATCCTGTGCGGCCGCCTGCGATATGACGCCCGCCACAAGCATCATTGCGAAAAACGGGACGATAAACCTGTGAGAGGACATTTCTCGCCTGTGCAGTGGAGGTCGTACATTGTATGGGCGAGGCATAGCGCGTCGAAGACGCGCGTGAACGCGCTGATGCCTCGCCCCTACAACGTAGTGTGCGTCCTCGAGGCAGGAACGCAAGCTTTTCGTGGTGGCTCCCGTTGCCGGAAAAAGGCAGAATTTGCGCATGGCTGGGCCGTGTACCCGGGTGCCATCAACGCCGAGGGGCGCACGCACAGTGCGGGCACGCCGCGAGTGTCTTGCGCGACACTCCTGAAGCCTGGCAGACGAAGGAGAGACGAAGGATGATCAAGGTCCGAACCGTTGTTATTGCTGTCCTGCTTGCAGTGGGAGTGAGCCCCGCTGCATGGGCGCAGAAGCCACTTGAGCTCCGGGTCAGCCGGGTGGTCGATCTGACAATACCGATCGAGAGCAACATGCCGGGAATTCCCGGGATCAAGATCTATGCGGACAATCCGTCAAAGGTCGATGTCGTTGCCGCCATCAGCGAGGCGCAGAAAGCGCAGCTCGCGGCCGAGGGGATGACGCTCAACAGCAACATCGCCGTCACCGGCCGGTCGATGATCTCGGTGCTGTCCATCCTGGTGCACAACGGAACCCATATCGATGCCCCTCGTCACATGCTGGACAAGGGTGCTCCGATCGACGCGATGCCGATCGGGCAGCTCGTCAAGGAGGGGGCGATCATCAACCTGCCGGGCAAGGGACCGAATTCGGTCGTCACCGTCAGAGACATCGAGGAAAGCAGAGTCGCGCTCGGGCCCGATCGAATTCCCATCATCCACACCGGCTTTACTGAGAAAACATGGGGCAAGCCCGAGTTCTGGACGCAGATGCCCTACCTCGAGGCCGGTGTGGGGGCATTGCTGGCGAGCAAGGGCGTGCCGGCGGTGGCGCTCGACGTCTTTCCGGAAAAACCGCTGTGGCGGGGAGTGAAGCTCGATCCCGGCGAGGTGTGGGTCGCAAACCACCTTGCTCTGTTCGAAAAGGGCATTCCCTTGATTCAGTTTGTGACCAACGTCTCGCAGATCGGAGCCAACAAATTTGTGCTGGTCGCGCTGCCGTTGAAAATCAAGGGCGGCGATGCAAGCCCGGCGCGGGTGGTCGCGCTGGTGGAATGACGGCTGGCATTGCTGGCGATTATTCAGCTGCCATAGGCTCCGGCGTATTCGCGCGGGATGCGATTTTGCGCCGAACTATGTCGATATGACTGCGCAGATTGTAAAGTTGGTCCGTGAACGTTAAGGGAAACCGGATGTGACTGACGGCGTCTTCAATTCGTTCGATTTCGGCTTTCTTTTCCGGCACATATTTGTCATTTGAATCGTTATCGAAGGACGCTTCCAAAGCTTTGAGTTTGCCGTACCAATAGATCAAGCGCCGACGCATGATCCATTGGTAAACCACGGGCAGCAGGCGGAGCGCCGGGAGACCGATGGCTATTGCAGCCACCAGCACCGCGATCGCTCTTTGCGCATGCACAGAGAGCCATAGAGGCAAAAACCTCTGCATAAACGAAGGACCATTTCTGTAAAAATCCATAGCGGCAGGGGCAACGGGATATTCCGTGTCGGTGCTGTTGGGAAATTCACCACTACGCTGAAAAATTTCGCGGCCACGATGCGTCTCTACCATGGCCTGCAGCAGGAGTTGGACAATTTCCGGGTGGAGATCGCTGCGAACCAGCACCTTGGCGGTGGTCCCGATGAGTGTCACGTCTTCGGGCGGGATGTTCCGATCAACATCGATAACACCCTGCGGGAATATCAGCCGAACGAGGTGAGGAAATATGATGGTGAAAGCCTCTGCCGTCGGAAAGCCCATGAGGCGAACTTTGGGACTTTCCAGAAGGGAGCGGACGGCAGGCCCATCCGACGCGCCGCTGCTCCACACAACGTCGACCTTGCCATCATTCATTGCCTCAACTGCGGTTGATCCCGCAAAAGGCAATAGCGTCGCGGTTTCAGAATTCACTCCTGCCTTGCCAAGGATTTGCTCGGCTGAAGCTCGCGTTCCGCTGCCTATCGGCCCAACCGCGATGCGTTTTCCTTTCAGCTGCGAGAGCCGTTCAAACCGTTGATCCGATGAATTAAAAATCCAGAATGGGTTGTTGTACACGGTTCCTAACGACAATAATCCTGGCGCATGTTTCTCATCCGAAACCCCTCCAAGCACGAAGGCAATCTGCACGCCGGATTTTGGATCCTGCAGAAGCTCGACGTTTTCCACGGCCCCGGCAGTCTCGCGTAGCTCAAGCTCAATATGAAAACGAGAAAATATTTCCCGATACTGTCGACCATAATATTCGAAAGCAGAGCCCTTGAAGGCCGTCGCCATCATGACCTTCGACGGCGGCGAAGGAATGAAATATATCAACAAGAGCGAAACGACGCTCATTACAACAACAACCGCAGCCAATCCTTTGAGCAATTGCCAGCGGCTGAAGCCAAGCATGGATATCTCCCCAGCTTCATTGCGGCGTGGGAACGTGGTGGCAAGCAGCCCCTGCGGGCCTCACAGAAAGAACATTAAGTTTGCAACCACAATGGCCGATGATTTGCGGGGGGTCTTTTTAGACGCGAAATCTCGGTGCACCCGGCTTGCCGATCCAGACTATAATGGTTCCCTTGCCGCGGAAAGAGGATGGTCCGAGCAACAAGTCCGGCCATGACGGAGCGGATCACAGCGTCACCGGCCTGCCCATGAAGTCGCGCTTGCCGGCCTCGATCGGCGGGTTACGGCGCAAAGATGCGCCTAACCCGCCCTACGAATCCAGGGCCCCAAGCAGCAGCGCGGCATAGAAGCGATCCTTGAGCGTTTTGCGTCGATCGAGCCCCATGCGCCCGAGGCACTCACGCAGCTGCGGCGACGGGCCGTGTGAAAGAAGGCCGCGCGCGGCGAGCCCGGCAAGCTTCAGCGGCGAGGAGGCGCGCAGGCGCGCCAATGCCGGCAGCAGGCGCTGCTCGGCCTCCGTGAAATCGGTTCCGAACGGAAAGGCCGGCAACAGCCCCGCCTCTCGTGCGGGAAGAAGCGCGTGCGCGATGTGCTCGGGCGTATTGTCGCGGCACTCGGGCGGCAGCGCAAAGCTCTTCTCGATCTTGCCGGCCTTTTTCGCGCGCGCCAGCAGGCCGGCCTGGAAACGGGAGTCGGTGACCGCGAGCATGGCGGCGATCACGTCGCGATCCGTCTTGCCGCGCAGATCGGCGATTCCGTATTCGGTGACCACCACGTCGCGCAGATGGCGCGGGATGGTGGCGTGCCCGTAGCTCCAGCGGATATTGGAGGTGAGCTTGCCCGCCACCGAGCGCGTTGCCGGCAGCACGATGATGGAGCGGGCGCCTTCGAGCGCAAAGCCCTGGGCGATGAAATTGTATTGCCCGCCAACCCCGCTCACGATCCGGCCGTCCTCCAGGCCGTCCGAGATCACCGCGCCCAAGACCGTCGCCATCATGCCGTTGTTGATGAAACGCGCCTTGACGCGCCCGGCGCGCTTTGCCGGCTCGTCGTCGCCGTAGAGCTCGTTGACCCAGGCGACCGACGTCATGCGCAGCCTGGCAAGATCCACCGGCGGCATCTCGCGCAGCGTGCGATAGAAGGCGCGCGAGCCGAGGAAGAAAGCAGCCTCCAGAATCGTGCCATCGACCTCGCGCTTGAGGATGCCGGCGTTCCGCAGATCGAGAAAACCCTCGACAAACATCTCGCTCAGCCCGTGCAGGCCGACGGCAAATGGCCCGCGCTCGCGCAGGCCCGGCGGCGCGCGGTCAGCGGGGTCGAGCCGCGCCAGAAGACGGGCGAACTCGGCATTGCTGCGATGGCGCAGGATGAGCGCCTGCGCCATGGCGTCGCCGAGCGATCCAATGCCGAGCTGGAGCGTGCCGCCGTCGGCGACGATCCCTGCGGCATGCAATGCTGCGGCATAGGCCGGCAGCTCGATGGGCTCGCGCGGCACCCCAAACAGGGGAAACTCGGTGCACGGACCCTCCAGCAGAAAGTCGAGCTCGCTCGCGGATATCTCCGCATCGCCTCCCATGAAAGGAAGCTCAGCGTTGACCTGCCCGACCATTATAAAGTCGGCCGCGCCGCGCCTGCGGGCTGCCAACACGTCGAGCGTGAGATCGGGGTTGCAGCTCAGACTGATCCTCAGCTCGCCGCCGCGCATCTCCTTTGCGACGAGCTGCGCCACCACGTTGACGCCGCGCTCGAGCAGGTAGCCGAGGGCGTGGGTGTAATTGGCGCTGATGTAATTGCGCTGCGAGGCGGCAACCGAGAGCCGCGTCCCGGCCTCGAAGAAGAACTCGTCGACGTCGATGTTGGGTGGAACGCTGTTGCGATGCAGCGCTACTGCATAGGCGAGGTCGGGATAGCCGCCGAACAGGCGCTGCGACAGCGGCTCGACAAACCGCCGCTCGAGCTCAGACCTGCCGTGCGGCTTCTCGAGCGTGAGCGCGGTGAAGATGCGAAGGCGGATGGAGGGATCAGCCGCCGCGCGCGCGTAAAGAGCGTTGGCGACGTGGTTGGCCTTGCCCAGCCCAAGCGGCAGCCCCAGCACGATGTTTTTTCCCACCCGCGCGATGATGGCGTCGGCGAGGAGGTTGGGGTCGGCGAACGGGATGGGCGCCAGTCCCGCGCGCGTCATGTCATGCCACCCACCGTTATCCCCGATCCGTGATGCGCGGGCTCCGACCCGCGCATCCATCGCTTTTGCAAAGAGAGTCTTCGTTAGGCGCATGGATTGCATTGGACCTCGGGCTTGCCCGAGGTCCGCACATTCAGATACCGCAAGTCCGGTAGACCGGACTTGCGGGTCAAGCCCGGCAATGACAGCGGTGAGTGAGCCTCACATCAGCCGCTCCCATCCCGGGTCGGGCTGGAAGCGCTCGCCGTAGCGGCCCGCGAGGCGCTCGAGCCCCTCGCGCACGTTCTGCGCGCCACGCGAGCGCGCGTAGTGCATGGGCCCGCCGCGGAACGGTGCAAACCCGGTGGCGAAGATCATGGCGGCATCGACCGTGTCCTCGTCCGCCACGATGCCTTCGCGCAGGCAGGCGACGCACACATCGAGCATGGGAAGGATGAGACGCTCGGTAAGCTCGTTGGTCGGCTCCGGCGCGCCGGCCTCCTTGACCGCCTCGCCGTTCTTCCAAACGTAGAAGCCCTTGCTGGTCTTCCTGCCGAGCTCGCCCTTTTCGACCTTCTCGCGCAACAGATGCGACACGTCCGGCGCGGGCCGCGCGAGACGCGCCCTGAGGCTTTCCGCTACGTGCAGGGCGATATCGAGACCGACCTGGTCGGCAAGCTCGATCGGTCCCATCGGCATGCCGAAGGACTTTGCGGCGGTGTCGATCGTCTCCTTCCTGATCCCCTGGCCGAGCATCACCAGCGCTTCCAGCATGTACCGGGTAAGCGCGCGGTTGACCAGGAAGCCGGGGGCGCTCTTCACCGGCGCCGGCAGCCGGTCGATGCGCCCGAGAAACGCGCGCGCCTTGGCGAGCACATCGGGCGACGCCTGGTCGTGGCTGACGACCTCGACCAGCTGCATGCGCGAGACCGGGTTGAAGAAATGCAGGCCGACGAGCCGGTCGGGACGGTGCAGTTGCGCCCGCAGATCCTCGAGCGGCAGGCTCGACGTGTTGGTGGCGAGGATGGCATCCGCCCGCAGCCGTGGCTCGGTTGCGGCATAGACCTTACGCTTGAGCTCGAGCGTCTCCGGCACCGCCTCGATGACGAGGTCGGCCGAGGGCACGCCTTCGCCGGCAAGATCGGGGATGAGCCGGTCGAGCGCGTCGCGAACCTCGGTCCGCTTGTGGCCAAGCTTGCCGAACAGATCAGCCGCGCGCGCCACCGCCTTCGCCAGCGGCTCGGGCTGCATGTCGGCGAGGGTCACCGTGAAGCCGTGCCAGGCGCACCAGGCGGCGATGTCGCCGCCCATGGCGCCCGCGCCGATGACATGCACGCGCCGCCCCGACCAGCCGCCGTCGGCGAGCGATTTGAGCTTCTCGCGCAGAAAGAACACCCGCACGAGATTGCGCGACGTATCGCTGGCAACGAGTCGCGCGAAGGACTGGATCTCCGCCTGCTGCATGGCAAAGGCGTCGCCGCCATGCGTCTCCCAAAGGTCGATCAGGGCATGCGGCGCCGGGTAGTGCGCAATCGGCGCCTTCTTCGCGGTCTCGCTGCGCATGCGCTTTGCCGCGAGCCTGCGGCCGGGGGTCGAGTTGATCAGATTGATGAGAACGCCGCCGCGCCGGGGGCTGAGCTTGCCGGTGAGCACGGCGGTGGCGACCGCCTCCACGTGGCGCTCCGGCACCACCGCATCCACCAGCCCGAGCGACTTTGCGCGCGAGGCGCGCACGTTGCGCCCGGTGAGCATCATGGTCATCGCCTCGATCGGGTTGATCAGACGCGGCAGCCGCGCCGTGCCGCCGAGCCCGGGATGCAGGCCAAGCATCACCTCGGGAAACCCGAGCCGCGCGTCCTCGACCGCGATGCGGTAGTCGCAGGCGAGCGCGAGCTCGAGGCCACCGCCGAGGCAGTAGCCGTGAATGACCGCGACGATCGGCACCGTGAGCTTGTCAACGCGATCGATCACGCCATGCGCGAGCTGCAGCTGCCGCTCGACCGCAGCCGGGTCGGTCATGCCGCGGAACTCGTTGATGTCGGCGCCGGCAACGAAGCCGCTCCGCTTGGCCGAGCGCAGCACCACGCCG
>Ga0306926_10005131_pt1 | contig 13897 bp, 17 predicted proteins | sample flu12Cox44000178_FD_203759 | JGI IMG/M metagenome (GOLD analysis project Ga0306926, IMG submission 203759) | Lab enrichment of tropical soil microbial communities from Luquillo Experimental Forest, Puerto Rico - flux8day.12C.oxic.44.000.178 (v2)... | ecosystem: Environmental > Terrestrial >...
CAAGCAGTGGGCGGCGACCACACAGAGCTTCACTCGACGGAGCACAAAGGCGATCGCCACGAATTCACGACGAATCGGCTGCCGAGGCACGAGCGCCGGATCGGGCCGGCCGGACTTAACGATTGGACTGCTCTGAAAGTGGAAGTTGAAGCGTTACGCGCTCCTCATTGCCTGTGACCTTCGTGATGTGGCCCTTGCCCGTCGTGTCTTCGACCAGGTCGATGTGCCCGGGACCGACGGTAATCTTTTTTCCTCCCGCGACCTCAATCTCGGCCTGGCCGCTGAGAGTAATCACGTATTGGCGGCGTGGAGCAGTATGCCAATCAATAACCGTGCCGGGCGCGGCGCGATGCAACTCCGCTCCCGTGATCGCCATCAGTTTGAAGACCTCGTTGGCGCTGCCTGCGGTGAACTTGGGCTGCATCTCCTCGGCGTGCGTCTGGCCGTCTGGTCCGGTATAAAGCCGGGTCATTGTGACGGGTTTACGTTTTTGAGAGTCAACTCCGTAGCGCCCGCTCTGCGCGCCCGATACGAGAACCAGCAGGCCCGTCAGACCAGCGGCGATTAGCAGCGTTCCGTTCGACTTCATTGATTACCTCCTGCGACACTGCGCCTCATAATTCTACTCGAGCAGAATGCCGACCGCTTCGCTGCGACCACCTCTCCCCGCCCTCTGCCCCGCTGTTGGCGACAATTGGCGGACTCACCGCCACGCGTCTACCCATTTCGATAAACGGACAGGCCAATCGAAGTTGTTCTTCCTGCCCTTCCGAACGTACGCGACTTTTGATCTGATACGGTCCCTGCCGTGCGCCGGCTGCTTTTTGGCGAAATGCGCGAACATCTGGATATCAAAGCCGCCATCCAGGTCGTTGCTGATCCTCTGCCGCCACGGACGCCGCACGATCTGGGTGCTAAGGCGCCGAATCGTGCGTGGCTGGGTCATGATGTGATCGGCAAGCTGCCAGGCCCGGTCGAGATCCACCCAAGGTTGGACCGGGCGACGTGGTTTTCATCCGGACGGGCCGTTGGGCACGCCGCGACGCCAAAGGACCCTGGAGTGCCCAGGAAGCCGGCTTGGCGGGATTGTACGCCTCCCGCGCGCGTTGGCTCAAGGCGACGCGATGTCGCGAGATTGGGCGGCGACGGAGCGCAGGACGTCATACCGTCCGGTGTCGATGGGGTTCCGCAGCGGATCCACAAATTAGTGATCGTTTCGATGGGCATGCCAATCTTCGATAATTGCGATCTGGAATCAATTGGCCGCGAGGCGAACCGGCGACAGCGCTGGGAGTTCCTGATGACGGCTGCTCCGGCCGCGGTTCCGAAGGCGACGGGATCGGTCTTGAGTCCGATTGCGACGTTTTAGGGACTGTTGTCGCCGAGGGGGGGCCGAGTGCGAGGCTCATAAATTGCGCTCGACCGACCATCGGGCGGCAGGGCGGTCATTCCGCGAGACTTGGTCTCGTAGTCACGCCGGCCCGGCAACGCTCGACCGCTTTGGGTCATCCCTCCAACATCCGCTCGATCTCTCCGTGCAGCCGTCGTGTCAATTCTTCCCGATCGGAGAGTTTCAGCCCCGCCGTCACGATCGGCGCGCCTACATGCAACACGGCCTTTCCCGCACGGATGTGCATGGAGCCCATCGGCAGGCATTCGCGAAGTCCTCGGATCGCGACCGGCACCACCGGCACCGCCGCCTTGATTGCAATGTACGCGGCGCCTTCCTTGAATTCCCTCAAACCGACTTTGGTGCGCCCCCCTTCGGGAAACAGCAGCATCGAGATCCCGTTTCCGGCTAGTGCGCGCGCTCCCTCGTTCATACTTTTGAGGCGGTTCCGGGCGTTGGAGCGGTCCACCCTCAGATGCCCGGCACGATGCAGATGCCATCCCAGGAAGGGAATCCGGTAGAGCCCGGTCTTGGCGAAAAAGCGGAACTGGTAATGTAGCCTCGACAACACCGCCGGGATGTCCATATAGCTCGCGTGATTCGCCACGAAAACGTAATTGGCGCGAGGATCGAGTTTTTCGAGACCTTCGGCGCGCACTCGGATGAAGCTCACCGCCAGCAGGATCCGAGCCCAGATCTGCGCGATTCGGTGCTGCCCACGGCCCGAACGGTCGAAGACGGAAGCGATCATAGAGCAAGTCCACATCACGATGGTGGCGAGGACCAACAGCGGCGTCGAGAACAGCATCGAGCGCAGCAGACTCATGAGCGGGTTCCGAGCAATGCGCGCGCTTCGCCCACCAGGTAGAGCGAACCGGTGATGAAGATCGCATCTTCGGGGCTGATATCCGACATCAGTTCGAGCGCTTCCCGCAATCCGGGCGCCGTGCGGAGGTCGGGGTGCCCGGTGATTTGCAAGACCGCCTCAGGGTATAGCGCCCGCGGCTGCTGGGGTGCCGTCACGATCACCTGCGCGGCTCGCGGGAACAGGATGCCGCAGACTTCTTCGACCGCTTTGTCGCGCATGGCGCCATAGATCATTCGCACGCGGCGGCGCGCATAGAATCGATCGAGGTACGAGGCCAGGGCCCGCGCACCGGCGGGATTGTGAGCGCCATCGATCACAATTTCCGGATCGCGGCAGATCCGTTCCAGACGCCCCGGCCAGCGCGCGCGCGCGATGCCGCTCTCGATCGCACGAACCGGCACATCCAGATTCGTCAAAGCTACGGCAGCCAAAGCCGCGTTTTCCACCTGGTGTTCACCGGCGAGTGGGCACTGGACATGCAGCGCCTGCGGCCCAGAGAGCGTAAAGCGGCTGCCGCAGGAATTGAGTTCGAGATCGGAGACCGCCCAGTCGCTGGTACGCGAGACCGGAACGGCAAGCTCGGCAGCACGCGACTCAAGCACCGGTCCGACTTCCGGCCGCTGGCGCGAAAAAACGGCCGGCACGCCGCGTTTCAGAATGCCGGCCTTCTCCCCAGCAATGGCCTCCAGACTGATCCCCAGGAAGGCTTCGTGATCGAAATCGATTTGCGTGATGACGCAAAGCTCCGGGCGCACCACGTTGGTTGCATCAAGGCGGCCTCCTAAGCCCACTTCGAGCACGACCGTATCGGTCGGCGATTCGGCGAAAATCAGGAACGCCATGGCGGTCACGGTCTCAAAATAAGTCGGGTGCAGGTCGATGGTACCGGCATTCAGCAGCTCTTCGGCGGTCGCGTGTACGCGGTTGAAGGCCTCGGTGAACCGATCGGTGGGCGTCGGTTCTCCATCCACGCAGATCCGTTCGGTCGGCTCGTTGAGATGCGGCGAAATAAACAGGCCGGTGCGGCGGCCGCTCGCCCGTAGGGCCGATTCGATCATGGCGCAGGTGGAACCCTTGCCGTTGGTGCCGGCCACGTGTACGAACCGGCAGCGGTCTTGCGGATCACCAAGCGCGGCCAGCACCGTGCGGATGCGTTCCAGCCCGAACTTAGCCGTCTTAATTTCATTGCCGAGCGCGTAGAGAAAATGTACCGAATCGGGATAGTTCACAGGGCTGTTCTGGACTAAGCAGCGAAAAACTTAAGAGCTTTGGAGATATACGACTTCAGTTCCAGCCTTGGCACCACGGCGTCGAGCATGCCATGCTTAAGCAGAAATTCGCTCCGCTGGAAACCCTCGGGCAGCTTCTGGCGAATGGTCTGCTCGATAACGCGCGGGCCAGCGAAGCCGATGAGCGCCCCGGGTTCGGCGATGTTGAGGTCGCCGAGCATAGCGTAGCTGGCGGTGACGCCTCCCGTGGTCGGGTCGGTGAGAACGCTGATATAGGGTAGGCGGGCTTCGTCCAGCCGCATCAATGCCGCTGAAATCTTCGCCATCTGCATCAGGCTGATGGCGCCTTCCTGCATACGCGCGCCTCCGGAGGCGGAGACGATGATCAGCGGTGTGCGCTTGTCGATGGCGCGCTCAATGGCGCGCGCGATCTTCTCTCCCACCACGCATCCCATGCTGCCGCCGATGAAACGCGGTTCCATGGCACAGATATGGACCGCCCGATCGTCCAGCTTTCCCGAAGCGGAAATGAGGGCATCCGAAAGACCGGTGGCCTCCTGAGTAGCTTGGAGCTTCTCGCGGTAGGGCTGGTTGTCGACGAAGCCCAGCGGATCGGAAGACGAGAGACCGGCATCGAATTCGAGATAGGCGCCATCATCGCACAGCAGCTTGAGGCGCGCGATGGCGTCGATGCGGGAGTGGTTTCCACACTTCGGGCAGACGCACCAGTTGGCTTCCAGGTCTTTCTTCCAGATGATCTGACGGCACCCCTCGCACTTCTGCCAGAGCCCTTCGGTGCGCACCCGGCGCTCGCCGTTTTCGAGCCTGGGCAGCGCTGCACCCGCCTGCTTGTCCCGCTTAAACCACGACATCTAAACAACAACGTTAACGCGGGTACGGATGGCCTCGCAAGGTTGCGAAGGCGCGGTAGATCTGCTCGGCCAGTACAGCCCGCGCCAATTCGTGTGGAAACGTCAGCGGGGAAAGCGAGAGCCGCAGGTCGGCGCGCGCTGCCCAGCCCTTCGGCAGACCATCATGGCCACCTAGCACAAAAACCAGGTCGCGCGCTTCGGTGACCGCCTTCGAGACCAACGCCGCGAACTCGACTGAGTCTACCATCTTGCCCGCCGGATCGAGCAGGATTTTGCGGCCGGACGGGTGCTTGCCCCAAAGATCGATGCGGTCGGGGCGGATTTCGCGCAGTTCGACGGCGTTAAAGCGCGCTGCTCGCCCCAGAAACTCCTTGGTGAGAGCATTGGCGTGGGGATCCTTCGCTCTGCCGATGTAATAAACGTAGATCTTCATGTCGGCTGGCGCCGGCAAGTCTTGAGCGTCGATGTCACGCAGCCGGAATTTCCAGCGTCTTCGCGCTGCGCCACAGCCGTTCCAAGCTGTAGTATTCCCGCGCCTTTGGGGAAAAGATGTGGATCAGCAGGTCGCCGTAATCGGCAAGCACCCACTCCGCCTGATTGTAGCCTTCTATGCTGATGGGCAACTCGCCGGCCTGATTCTTGAGCTCGAGTCCGACTTCGTCGGCGATGGCTTGAATCTGGCGCTGATTGGCGCCCGTACAGATTACAAAGAAGTCCGCGAAGGAGGTGATGCCGGTGAGATCCAGGACCTTAATGTCGGTGGCCTTTTTTGACTCCGCGGCGCGCACCGCAAAAAGCCAGGTGGGGGTTTCGGCTGATCGTTTCCTGGGTTCTTTGACGTCTCCTGTTTTCAGAAGGACTCCTGTCCGTATCGTACTATAAGCGGCACGTTCTGTCCGGTGGTGTCGCTCTAGGCATCGGCCCAACGACTCCTCTTTCGCCCCTTGAGATTTCCCGTCCCGTAGTCAAGCTCCTCGGTCTCCCGCATGGATGGTGGTTGGGTGTATACTCCTCTATTTCTGGAGGTGGGCCTTGCGTGAGTGGAAGCGTTTCCTGATCATCTTTGGCGCCGCTGGACTCTTGACGGCAGCCTACGAACGCACGCGTCCGGAGAGTGTAATGAGCACGGCGGCGAAGGCATATCTGAACGCGCTGACGCCTGAGCAGCGTGCGCGCACGGTGTTTCCGTTCGCCACCGACGAAAGGCTGAACTGGCACTTCATCCCGATCGAGCGCAAGGGTGTCGCCCTGCGCGAGATGACCCCGCCGCAAAAACATCTCGCCGAAGCGTTGATGTCCGCCGGCCTGTCGCAGCAGGGCGTGATCAAGGCGCACACCATCATGAGCCTCGAGCAAATCCTCAAGGATGCCGAGAAGGGATCGGGGCCGGAGCGGGATCCGGAAAATTACCACGTCTGGATTTTTGGCGAGCCCTCCGAACAGGGGACCTGGGGCTATCGCTTTGAAGGGCACCACATCAGCTTGAACTGGACCGTGGCGAATGGCCGCATCGCCTCAAGCCCGAGCTTTTTCGGCGCCAACCCCGCGGAGGTCAAGGAAGGTCCGCGGGCAGGCCTGCGGGCCTTGATGCGCGAGGAAGACCTGGCGTACGATTTCATGCAGTCGCTCACCGACACCGAGCGCGCGGCGGCCGTGGTAGACAAAACCGCCTACAAGGACATTCTCACTTCCGACGCCCGCAAGGCCGCGCTCAAAGGCCAGCCGAGCGGTCTGGCAGTCTCGAAGTTGACCCCCAAACAGAAGGAGATCCTGACCGATTTGGTGAACGAATACGCGACGAATTTTCCTCCGGCGATCGCGGAAGCCCGCATGCAGCAGTTTCGCAAGGGGGAGGCGAACTCGTACTTCGCTTGGTCGGGCGGTACTCACCGCCACGACCTGCATTACTATCGCATCCAAACGCCAGCCTTTCTCATCGAGTTCGACGAAACACAGGACAACGCCAATCACATTCACAGTGTGTGGCGCGACTTCGAGGGCGACTTCGGTCTCGACCTGCTGGCCGAGCACTACCAGACCAGCCATCGGTAAGCTGGCGGAGGCGAATCTTTGCGACACTGGGTCTTATGCCGGACCTGGAGCTTTGGCCCCCTCTGCCTCTAAGGGAATGGCAGGACACCTACCGCACGCTCCACATGTGGACGCAGATCGCCGGCAAGATCCGGATGGCACTGGCACCGCCGCTGAATCACTGGTGGCACGTCACGCTATACGTCAACTCGCACGGGTTGACGACCGGCCCGGTGCCGTACGCCGCCGGCCTCTTTGAAGTCCAATTCGACTTTCAGCAGCACCAGCTACGCATCTGGACCAGCTGGGGCGTCGGCGTCTCGCGTCCCTTGCAACCCGAGTCGGTGGCCGCATTCTACGCTGGTACCTTCGAGTGTCTGGCATCTCTCGGCATTGCGGTCACGATCAATCTCGCACCCCAGGAAGTCGGCGATCGTGTCCCTTTCGATCAGGACTCCGCACACTGTTTTTATGATGCACAATACGCGCAGCGTTTCTGGCGCATCCTGGTATCCAGCGCGATAGTGCTCGAGCGGTTCCGCGCGAAGTTCATCGGCAAATGCAGCCCGGTCCATTTCTTTTGGGGTGGCTTCGACCTGGCGTGCACCCGGTTTTCGGGGCGGGTCGCGCCGCGCCGTCCGGGTGTCATCAGCGGCCCGGCTTATTCGCACGAGGTCTCGAGCGCCGGCTTCTGGCCGGGTGGAGGAGCGGTCGAGGGCCCGGCCTATTATTCGTATACGGTTCCTCAGCCGCCCGGCATCGAGGCGGAGCCGATTCGCCCTGCCACCGCTCGATGGGATCCGCAGCTCTCGGAATTTATTTTGATGTACGACGACGTGCGCCGCGCGGATTCGCCCGAGGACGTGTTGTATCAATTTCTGGAGAGTACGTACGATGCCGGAGCACGGCTTGGCAAATGGAATCGCGCGGTTCTGGAGGCCTGATTATGGCGGAGCGCTGCACTCATCTCGATCAGATCAAGGTAAGGCACACCAGTCAGAAAGGTTGCCAGGAGTGCCTGAAAACGGGCGACACCTGGGTGCACCTTAGGCTATGCCTGACCTGCGGCCACGTGGGTTGCTGCGATTCCTCCAAGAACAAGCACGCCACCCGGCACTTTCACGCAACGAAGCATCCCTTGATCCGCTCCATCGAGCCCGGCGAGTCATGGCTGTGGTGCTATGTGGATGACTTGATGGCAGGAGAACTGGAGTCTTGATCGGCGACTTAACCGGCGTGACCTCGACGGCTCGGATCGGCTCTAACAAAAACGCGCCCAGATCCAGCCTACGCTTTGGCTCGCGATGCTCCGCCCCCGATTTAAGCGTGGCCGCATCCCCCACGCTGCTGAGGCGATCCGGATTCGCGGTCGGTTAGGTTACCGGCCGGACCTCAATTCACACCTTCTCAATCTTGTGCGGGCGCGCAGCGCCCAGGTGATCGGCGAGTCATGAGCCACGCCGTGCGCGGCACAAGGGTGGATCCTCCCGCCAGCGTTACGGCACGATTTTCGAGTCAACCTGGAACTTGCGGTAGTGGCTCCACGTGATTTCCTGATCTTCGGCCACCCGCTTCAGCAATCCGATACGGCCGCTGCCGCTCAGCCACTCGCGCTTGGGCAACCAGACTTCGTTGTTGACGCGGGTCTGTTCGAAGACCAGGCTCGCGCCGGGGTTGAGCCGGGCGAGGAATAGGCCAAACGAAATGGTGGCGGTGGTTTGCGCTTCCAGCCGGACCCATTGATATCCGGCCTTTTCAATCCACAGCTTGCCCCGGATCTTCAGCAAGGCCCGGCCGTCTCGGGTTTTGGCGTGATACTCCGGCTTTGGAACACCCGATATCATCCAGACATTCTGACCATCCACCGTCTCGTCGCCATCCAGCCGGAAATCAAAAGCATCGGGAACCTCAAGCAGGAACTCGCGCTCGCGCCGCCGCTGTTTGTCGTACTCGGCCAGACGGCGCTGCTTTTGCTCGGGTGTCTCCTTGTCCAGCCGCTCGACCGCTCGATCCAGCTTCGCTCGTTCCTTTCGCTCCTCTTCGGCCGGCAACGGTTGGTTATCTCGCTCTAGCGTGCGACGGTACGGCTCGCCGCCTAGGATGATGGTTTCCCAGCCTTCCTCATGCACCGAGGCAACTCGATTCCGCGAATCGAAATGACGCTCGCGAGAGTGGGCGAACCAAGTGTAGTCGGCCATGCGGAGCCAGTTGGCTTGATCGAGCTCCACAGATTTGCGGACGATCTCACGCGCCTCCTGAGAAAAGGCCGAGACCGCACCACAGGCGGCAAGGGCCAGAATCATCCGCACATTAATAAGGAACGGGGTGGGTGCTCGATCGGTTTCAGGCTTCACCTAAATGCTAGTGTCTGGAGGACTAGCCATAGGAACCAGAACTTGTTCTGAATCCATAGATGTCCGAGATGTTGTTGACGTCGACGGCCCGCGACGTCTCGGCGAACAGTTGCGTCAAGGTTTCGGGCACGAGCGCGAAGCGACGCAGGCAAAAAAAAGGAAGATTCGTGGCCGGCGGAGTCGGACCAGCGAATCGAAATTCTCGATTTTTCCGGCGCCATGCTCTTCGGGGCCATCTTCCTTAAGATCGGCGTTCGAAGGGACGCCGAACTCTTCTCCATCCGCAGATGTAGACCGATTTCGACGCTAGCGGGTTTACACACAGCGGTAATCACTTCGCGAGTAGCGCCGCATGTGGCACAGGTGTGATCTCTAGAAGCACCTCTCTGAACAAGCAGTTGATATAATCTCCGCGTGCGGCTCACGCGAAACGGTCATTGGTTGTGGTTGACGCTGGCGACTTTGCTGGCGCCGGCGCTTTCCGCGCAGTGGCTGAAGTATCCCACGACGCACGTTCCCCGCAGCGCGGGTGGACGCCCCGACTTGACTGCAGCGGCTCCCCGCACGGCCGCCGGCAAGCCCGACTTTTCTGGAATGTGGCAGCCTGCCGACCCGCTTCCGTGCAACGATGTCGATCGCCTCTGCACTGATCTGCCTATTACGCGGCAGTTCTCGAATCTGGCCTATGGGCTCAAGGACCCGTTGCCATACTCCGAGTGGGCCCTCGACTCAATGAAGCGAAGAGCGGGAACGGATCCATACACGCACTGCATCACCCCGGGCGGCCCGCGCATGCACCTGCTGCCGACCATGAAGAAGATCGTCGAGACGCCGCAATTGCTAGTGGTCCTCGACGAATACAATGCCAGCTACCGGCAGATCTTCACCGACGGCCGTCCGCTGCCCGAGGATCCGCAGCCCTCCTGGAACGGCTATTCCAGCGGGCATTGGGAGGGTGATCGTCTGGTTGTCGAGTCCCTTGGGTTTCGCGATGATCAGTGGCTCGATGCCCGTGGCGACCCGCTCACCAGTGCCGCCCGGGTCACCGAACGGTTCCGCAGGCCCGATTTCGGAAACCTAGAGATCGAGATTACGGTCAACGATGCCAAGGCGTACACAAGGCCGTGGACCGTCCTGGTGCGCCAGACGGCCGTGCTGGACACCGAACTGTTGGACGCGATCTGCCTGGAAAACGAGAAGGACGCTCCGCACCTGCCGAGGAAATAAGCTCGTCCGGCTTTCGTTCGCCGTCTTACCATGTGGACTTCATGAAAGACTCGAAGTTGCGGGTTTTGTTGCCGGCGGACAGGATCCAGGCGCGCATTCGCGAGATGGGCGAAGAGATTTCGCGCGATTATCCCGACGGCAATCTGCACTTCATCTGTATCTTGAAGGGCGCTTGTTTTTTCCTGACCGATCTGGCGCGCGCGATGAAGCGCGACGTGTTCGTGGATTTCATGGGCATCTCCACCTACGGCAAGGGCAAGAGCACGTCGGGCGAAGTGAAGGTCACCAAGGACCTCGACATATCCCTCGAAGGCGCCGACGTGTTGGTGGTCGAAGACATCGTCGATAGCGGCATCACTCTGAACTACCTGATGCATGTGCTCGAGCAGAGGAAACCGAAGTCGCTACGCATTGCAGCGCTACTTGACAAGCCCGAACGTCGTGTGAGGACGGTGCCGGTAACGTACGTCGGCTTTCAGATTCCCGATCAGTTCGTCGTCGGCTACGGCCTGGATTACGCTGAAAAATACCGGAACCTGGACGACATCTGCGTGCTTGAGGGCCCAGAGGAAGAAACGTAGACTCAGTCTTTGTCAGTGTTCGGGGCCTTCGTGTTTCGCTGAAAACGCCGCTTCACATCCGGCCAAAATTCCTTGAGCACGTTCGATAATGCGTCGGTTCCGCACGAGATGAAAAGCTTCTCCAGGTTTTCGGTGGCGCTGCGAGAATCCGGATAATAGGCGTTCGAAATGGCCGCGGTCACGGCATTGCCTCCCCATTCAGAGAAGTTAAAGGTGCGGCCCCCGGAATCGGTGTGCGTCACGAGAATTTGCAAGAGCGCTTTCGCGAGCCGGGATTTCTTGGAACCTTCGCTGACGCGAAAATAGCGGGGATCCTCATGGAACAGGCTTGGCATGAAGCCTTCGGTCATCATGTTGCCGATCACCTGGTCCCCGTAAGCCGTGCCCAAACGCCTGGCGTAGCCGGCCATGCCCTGGCCGAAGGACGGGTTCTGACCATCGAGTTGGTAAAGGCTGGCAAACAAGCCGGACGTGGGGTAGACGGGCCAGTCAAAGGAATCCTTGAAGGCGATGCTGATCTTGCGTTTTGTGGAGATCGGCTTATAGGGCAATGACCCTTCGGTGGTGCGATTATTCGGGATGACACCGAAAACACGTTTGTCCTGCGCGGGAGCGCTCTGCACCGTGCCGTCCTGCGCAAGCGCCACCGCTGCGATTGGAAACAAAAGGACTATAAAGGCTTGGCGCCGTGACATGCACATATAGATGACCGGAACGGGCTTCCGGTTACGAGTTTGGACCGCGCAAGGACCAACCGCAAGAAAATGGAACTCTTCATCGCGAGTCATCCGGGGCGTGCGGATGCGAAGTCTGCCATGCCGCGGCCACGGACATCAAGCAATACTTTCAGTTCACCGACGAGCGCCGCAGTCTACTCGATCCTGCCTTCTTCTAGAGCCGCACGATGCTGCCAATTCCTGCAGGGCTGGTCGTCGCCGACTTCGGCGTGACCGATCGCGCTGGACGGCGCGGCGACCTGCAGGGCGCGTGAGAGGGGCCACAAAAGTTGTGACCGCCTGTCCTCGCGAGTCTAGCGTTGCCCCGGGGGACCGCGTGCCGCGACGTTGGCCGCTCCCCGATCGCAGTTGTGTCCGGGGCGCCCAAGGCAGAGCTCCTGTCCGCTCCTTTATGCGGGCGCCGACCGCGATTTTCCTGTCCTCCGGGTTCTGGCCATCGCGGCTGGGGACCGGCAGCCTGTGCAGCCACCTCGATAGCGCCTGGCCGACGCTGCTTGAAGCGGCGCCGGCTTGATACGTGTCCGGCAAACGGCGTCTTGTTCGACACCATGCTCGAACGCCTCCGGCGCGGAGCCGGCGCCGCGCTGCGGATCTCCGTAACCAATGACCGTCTTGGTAATTCGATGGGGAACTTTTAGTTTGCTGAAACGCTTGGGCGGTCGAGGCTCTGGAACCTCCTGAACAGCCCTCGCTCCCGGACTTCTTCAACTTTTACTTGAGCCCGGGATGGTGTTTGGGGGCGATGCGAGTTGTCTAGGAGGGGACTCGGGGCCGCATGGTCGCCGGGTGGGGCGCCGGGGCGTGGCTAGTGCATTTGCTTCCCGTCTTGTGCGGCGTAGTCGTACTGGCGTAGATGTGGGTGACGCGGCGCCCGTCGTTGTGTCGTGATTTTGCTGGCGGTCCATGTGCTGGTTCTCTCCAGCTGTTCGGCTCCGCGCGTCTGGGACGGATCACGCTTGGATCTTGGGTGAGCAGTGCTCCCTGACGTTGGCCGGCCTGTTGTCTTATTGGATTGCCCTCTTCGTCCTGGCCTTTTCATCCTGGCGAGGGGTTTCGTCAGTAGGGTTTGTGGCGGCGTATGCGGCCGACGGGACGCTCCGATAGTGGGTGTCTCGATGTGCGCAATGCCGGCCAGCTCCGCTCTCTGCCTGCGCGCCGCCCTGGCTGCGGCAGCGCTGCCGTTGTTCGGGTTTCTCAACTGCGACTGGATCGCGCGCAAAGCCTCCGCGCAGGGCGAGACCGGGCGCCTGACTAGCCTGAAGGCGCTCCCCGAATATTCTGATCGGCTCATGAGCGCCTGGCGGCACGCGCGGAAGTTTGGGCGTTTCCGGGCCCAATCCGGCGCTTTCTTCTCCTTGACAGCTTAGGAGAGTGGAGCTATGCTTCTCCTAAATGACTAAGGAGAGCGCGGCAGAGCTGCTTCCCGGCACACTGGACCTGCTGATCCTCAAGGCCGTGTCTTTGGGACCGCAACATGGATACGGCGTGCTGCTGCGCATCCAGCACATCACCGGCGGCGCGCTGAAAATCGAGCAGGGCGCGCTCTATCCGGCTCTATTCCGGCTGGAAAGCCGGGGGCTGCTGGGCACCGATTGGGGAACGTCGGAGAACAACCGGCGCGCCAAGTATTACCGGCTCACGGCTGCGGGGCGCAAGCAGTTGAAAGTGGAAACCGAAAGCTGGCAGAGGTTCGCGGCGGCGATCGCGACCGCCCTGGTCGCACGTCCCGGCTAGATCGGAGACGTCTAAGGGTTCGGAACACGCGCGGGTTCAGTGTGGAAAACCCCTCGCTTTTCGCGAGCAATTCGCAGGGGTCTGAGCGTCGTGGTACGGTTGGTTCACGACGGGGACGCCGGGGCCCATCCATTTTGCACATCACTGTCAGGATAGGAATCGTTCTCCGATCACGGCCGTCAGATCGAACGCTCAGAGCGCGCTGGATCTTCCGCTCGCTGCCGGCGATGTCGCCGCCGATCGCTTTTGCCGTCGAACTCGTTTGGTGGTGACCTCCGGATCCGCCGGCAAAATGGATCGCCGCCGCCCGTGATCGAAGCGGGCCTGCTGCCCACACGGCGCCTCCGTGGTCGGGCGCAAGCTGCCGATCTCGGTATCGGTCTTGACGGACTCCAGGTGGAGTTGCTGGAATTTGCGGCGCCCTCGCGCTCGGCCTTGGGGACCGCGGCGGGCGTGGCCAACGGCTCGGAGGCCGTGCGGCCTCCGGTTTAACCAGAGGCGGAGAGTGTCGCCCTGGCCCGGCTGGCACGGCTGATAACCGGGGCAGGTTGGCTTACCGCATCGGGCGAGATGTTGGTGATGGAACCGGCACGAAGATCGTCGAGTGGAGTAATCGGCCTGGTGATCCGTCACGGGGTCGGATTTGGCGAGGCCATGAGCCCTATGGGTGGTCTCGACTACCCTAGCGCAACCGTCCGCAAGGAACCTCGCCTGCAGCCCTCCACGGTTGTGTTGGGCGCCGGGTCTGAGTGGGTCGGAGGCATGGAGTAGACACCGCTTCGGCCGGTTTGCTACACTCGTGACTGTCCCTTTGATCAGGCTCAGTGGGAGGTTCGTTTGCCTTTTCGCGACGAACCGCTTGGACCAATGAGGT
>Ga0306926_10005132_pt1 | contig 13896 bp, 14 predicted proteins | sample flu12Cox44000178_FD_203759 | JGI IMG/M metagenome (GOLD analysis project Ga0306926, IMG submission 203759) | Lab enrichment of tropical soil microbial communities from Luquillo Experimental Forest, Puerto Rico - flux8day.12C.oxic.44.000.178 (v2)... | ecosystem: Environmental > Terrestrial >...
TTATTTTCCACCCTTCGTTTCGCGTTCGTTGACCTAAGCAAGCCGATGTGTGGCTCGTCTGGTCCTCTGACACAATCGTGCAGGAGTTTCCAATATTGGTATCCAGCCTTGTTCGGATGCACCCGCGGTGACACCAACTTGGGCTCGCTAGCTCCTAGGCAATACACGAAGCGAGCGAAGCCCGTTTGCACCCCGTCGGGCTGCAACACAATACTTCGGGCTTCATGGGCCAAAGTCCAAACGTGCGATTCTGCCAGCAGGACGATTCTTGGCTGGCTCGGTCGCCACATCTGACGCAGATGCTCAACGACTGCGGCGGCTTCTACGCATTCCGCACGGTCGGTACCGAGAAGTGTGACGAGCTTCGCGTGGGTGCGCTTAAGCTCTGCGCTAGGTCGATAAAACTCCATGTGGTTTACAGCCGTTTCAGCACGCGGCTCACTTGCCCGGCTTGCCATTTCCGGTCGCGGCGCGCCCGGCGGAATGTCACCGGCATTGATCATCTTGATAGTCGACCATCTTATAGTTTGCGTTCGCTCCAGTTCGTCCTAAGAACGAGTCTGCCACGCCTATCGCGGACCTTACGGCCCAGTCGGCGCAGCCAGCACCAAGAAGGTGGTCGAAAATGTACGGATTGGCAGAATTGTGCATGAGCTTATTTGGCGGGAAGCGCGTTTGCCACGCGCCCGAAAGCCCTTGATCCTGACTGTCCCGCGTCTCCACGCGGGCGTGCACAAGTTGATTTCGCAGTTTCACGAGCGCGACGGCGTCTTGAAACGGTGCAGCACCCTTGTCGAATTGCGCGGCTCCCACAGCGACTAGCGCGATCTGAAATTTATCGAGGATTGACGCACGCTCGATACTCGGCAGCTTCCATAATACAGCTACTTTCTCGCGTTGCTCGTCAGTCAGATTTTTCAAGTAGACCAAATGGCCGTCCTCGGCATCATCAAAAAACTCGTTGATAAGCGCTTCCAAGAACGCCACAGACGACAAAATGCTGTTGGTCACATAGGCGCGATGGCGGACACTGAACCTCGGAGGCCCGTCGTGCGCATCTTCAATAGAGCGCGCCAAGGCAGCAAAGTGTTTTGCTCCCCAAAGGTAATCCGCAGAAAAGTATGCGCGCATAGAAACGGCAGCGACACCGAACGTCATCGACGTACTCCAGAGCGGAAACGCACTTCACAAGCGCTGGCGCCCCGTCACACCACGGTTAAGGTACTGCCGAAGGCCGCAAAAACGGAGCGGGCCGCGATTTTTACCGAACGGTCTTCCGGTCCGATTTCGATCCGATCAGTAGTCCACACGATGGTTACCCAGAACGTTACCCGGATATCAAAAGTCGGGACTTACAAGTGATTGGAGAGGCGCAAGCCATTGAAAACATTGCAGACATTTGCAGTGCAAGAGCATATGTCCGCTTTACCCCCTAGAGCGGACATCCGACGACAAGGACCGACAACGTGACAAGCAACGAAAGGTATTTTTTTAAAGGAGAATGCAAGATGAAAAAATTGATGTTCGCTGCTTTCGTCGTAGTTTTTGCGTTTTCATACGCAACCAGCCCTCAGGCTCAGACCAGTACTCAAACACAAACAACGAAAGCCACTACCAAGGCTGCGACGCAAAATTCCGGCCATATCAAGTGCGGTGGCGACAACTTGCAATGCGGCAGCTTGGCCAAGGTGTGCAATATGAGGAACGGTAAATGCTGCTGCATGGACGTACCGGAACCGCGGTGACATTAATCCCGAGCCAACTATGAAACATGGCTCGCCCTCGCGGACGAGGTGATCGAATAGTCGATGTCGCCTGATCACCTATTTCATCAATCTCATCTTCCCCATGAAATCCCTTTTTCCGATGGGTGCGCCCTTGTGACGGAGGATGTCGTAAGCCGTAGTCGCATGAAAAAAGAAATTCGGCAGCGAGAATGACATCAAGAAGCCTTCCGCAGTGAACGACAGCGTGCGGTCGCCTACCTTGAAAATGACATCGCGACCAATCAGCCCGTTGACAGCTTCTGACGTTAGGATTGAAAGCTCATTGCTGGCCTCCGTTACCAGAGTCTGCAGGGCAGCGTAATCGAGATCCGGCTTCATTGAGGGAGGCGTGAATATTCCGTTCTTCGCGGCCTCCATCGCAGCGCGTGCATGATGTGCGATCGAGACGATCTGGAAGCGGAACGGCAGCATGTCTGGTGCAAGGCGCGTCTCAACGATCTCGGCTGGATCAATGCCCTTTTCCCGGAAATAGATGAGACTTTTTTCAAGGAATCCGCTGACGGCTCCGAGAATTTGCAGGTAGTTTGCTACGGTTGCGTCGTAGAGCGAAAAAGACATGGCTTAGCTCCCTGATTATCCGCGTTTGTCGTGTGCGATACAGTTTCCGGAAACTGTTCAAATTGCAATCGAAAGGGAGATGGCCGCCTCGGCCTGCTTACGCAAGTTGGGACGGATCCTCGCGCTGGAGGAAAAAATGGATCCAACGGACATTTCTGACTTTCAGCCCAAAAAATATAGCTTTGCCAACAAGCAGAAGACTGTTTTGAGGATTGGCAACGGCGGACCAGCGATCATTGTTATTCACGAGATCTACGGATTCACTCACACCCTCGCACGCTTCTGCCGCTTGATTGCCGGGGCAGGTTTTCAAGTTTATGCGCCGATCCTCTTTGGCAGAGCTGACGCCACAAACCCGGAAGAACAAAGTTTGTCGCGACTTATTGGTCTTTGCGTTTCGAGAGAGATCCATCTATTTGCAAGGGGCCGCTCTAGCCCCATCGTCGAATGGCTTAAGCCTTTGTGTCGCAAGGCACATGAGGAATGCGGCGGCAGTGGCGTGGGTGTCATCGGCATGTGCCTAACGGGAGGATTTGCCCTCTCAATGGCGGTGGATCCAGAAGTCCTCGCACCGGTGCTGGCGCAGCCCGGACTTCCCGCGCTGGCTCATTCCTCAATCAATGTCAGCAAAGTTGATCTCGGGATCATTCGTCAGCGCATCGAAGCGGAAGGACTAGAGGTGCATGGATATCGATTTCAGGGAGACGCGATTTGCCGCGCCGAACGATTTGAAACCTTGCGAAAGGCGCTTGGTTCCGGTTTTAAATCACACGTCCTAGCCGATTCCAGCGCAAACCCAATCGGTCCCATGGCCAAAGCAAAGAAGCCTCCACACTCTGTGTTTACGGGGGACTTGATCGATGAGCCAATGCACCCGACGCGAGAGGCTGTGAATGAAGTGATCGCCTTTTTTCGTAGCCGTCTTTGTTAGCGACTAAGTCCGGGCGGTCGCGGCTGCGCGAGCGGGAGGTGAGGGATCGTCCTCCGCGAAAAATTGCAATACCGGAATAATCCGGCTCCAAATGCTCTGGCAGGAATCCCACCCCTATGTTCTGATAATGCCGCTTTGAGTCCAAATGGGGCCAAGCCTTGTGACCGGCGGGCGGGTAGAGCGGAGATTGGCGGCGGTACTGGCGGCTGATGTCGCCGGTTACTCGCGCCTCATGGGGGCCGATGAAGTCGGCACCGCCCGCACCCTCCGCGAACACCGCGTGGTCGCCGATGCTCTCGTGGCGAAACATGGCGGTCGCATCGTTAAGACCACCGGAGACGGTGTGCTGCTTGAGTTTCCCTCGGTGGTCGATGCGGTCGAATGCGCCGTGGCGGTGCAGGGGGTGATGGCCGAACGTAACGAAGGGGTGCCTGCTGACCGCCGAATGTTGTTCAGGATCGGGATCAACCTCGGAGATATCCTCATCGACGGCGATGACATTCTCGGTGATGGCGTCAACGTCGCGGCGCGTCTTGAGGGCATCGCAGAACCCGGCGGCATCTGCATCTCTTCTTCCGCCTACGATCAAGTTCGCGGCAAGGTCACGGTCGAGTTCACTGACCTTGGCGAGCAGCCCCTCAAGAACATCGACCGGCCGGTACGTGCCTATGCGGTCGGCCCGAACGCGAACACTAACCGAGCTGTCCCGCTGCCATCTTCAGCCCCGCGCTTGTCCCTTGTGGTGCTGCCTTTCGCCAACCTCGGCGGCGATCCCGAGCAAGACTACTTCGTCGATGGCGTGACCGAGAGCCTGACCACGGACTTGTCGCGCATCAGCGGCTCGTTCGTGATCGGTCGGCACACCGCATTTACCTTCAAAGGCAAAGCGGTTGATCTTAGACGGATCGGCCGTGAATTGAACGTTCGTTACGTGTTGGAAGGCTCGGTGCAGAGAGGCGGCAACCGCCTCCGGGTGAACGTGCAGTTGATTGACGCCGAAACCGGCAACCACCTCTGGGCCGAGCGTTTCGAGAAACCCATCGCAGACCTCTTCGATATGCAGGATGAAATTGTCTCCAGACTTGCCAACACGCTGAATGCCCAACTCATTGAAGCTGAGGCGCGGCGGGCGGAGCGTTCGCCGCATCCCGATGCGTTGGACTTGTATTTTCAGGGCATGGCTTGTTCGAATAAGGGAAGAACTTCCGAGCGTCTTGCGCAAGCTCGCAGCTTTTTTGAACGCGCCTTGGCGCTCGATCCCGAAAATGTCGAGGCGCTGGTCGGAATGGCGATGATCGACCAACTAGTTGGTGTTGTCCTCCGTCCCGACGACCGGCTCACGCGCCTCGCGGTGGCCGAAGCGACATTGACCAAGGTGCTCTCCTTGGCGCCCAGTCACGCAAGGGCGCATTGTTGGTTGGGCGCCATCCAAATCCATACCAACCGCGCGGCCCAAGGCATTGCCGAATGCGAGCGGGCGTTGGCGCTGGATCCAAATCTAGCTAACGCTCACGGGATTATCGGCTTCGCCAAAATTTTTCTGGGTCGCGGCGAGGAAACCGAGAGCCATGTCCAGGAGGCTCTCCGCCTCAGTCCTCGCGATGTGGAAGTCATGGCCTGGATGACTTTCGCGGGCTTCGCCAAGCTGCAGCTCGGCGCTGACGAGGAGGCGGTCGCGCGGTTCCGGCGCTCCGTCGAAATCAACCGAAATCATCCGCGCACACATTTCTGGCTCGCCGCCGCGCTAGCGCATCTCGGTCGGCTCGATGAGGCGCGGTCCGCGCTCAACGCGGGGCTCGCGCTCGACCCGACTTTCACCATCGCGCGGTTCAGCACCGGCGCGCCGAGCGACAATCCTCGCGTCCGAGCGACATGGAGGCGCATCCGTGACGGCCTGCGCAAGGCAGGGATGCCTGAAGGCTAAGGTTCGTCAGCGGCAAAGCTAGCCTCCAGGTTGACGGGACGGGCGACCCAGTCCCAGACTGCTCCCCATAGGTGCCATCGGGCCACGCATGTCAGACCCTTCGAAAGTCAGCCGACGCCTCGTCGCAGTCTTCGCAGCAGACGTCGAGGGCTACAGCCGCCTCATGGGTACTGACGAGGTCGGCACACTAAAGGGGCTGACCGAACGGCGCGCGATCCTCGACAGGTTCATTGGGGAACACGGTGGTCGCATAGCCAACACAGCAGGAGATAGCGTTCTTGCCGAGTTCGGAAGCGCCGTTGATGCCATAGAATGTGCGGTTGAGGCCCAGACAGCCTTTGCTGAGGCGAACTCAAGTGTCGCGCCTGACCGCCGCATCAACTTTCGTATTGGCGTGCACATCGGCGAAGTAATGGTCCGCGCCGGTGACCTCTTCGGAGATGGCGTGAACATTGCCGCACGGCTGCAGTCCATCGCGAAGCCAGGAAGCGTGTGCATCTCCGGTGCGACATACGATCAGGTACGCAAAGCCTTGCCGATGACCTTCGTGGACCTTGGCGTTCAACAGGTGAAGAACATCCAGGAACCAATCAGGGCCTATCAGGTGGGTGCGCCGAGTGAAGCGCGAGAGGCTGCTTCTGCGCGTTTTGCTGAGGCCGACAAGCCTCTCCCGCTCCCCGACAAGCCTTCCATCGCCGTGCTGCCGTTTGAGAACATGTCGGGCGATCCCGAGCAGGAGTATTTTGCCGATGGGATGGTTGAGGAAGTCATCACCGCGCTGTCGCGGTTCAAATGGTTGTTCGTGATCGCTCGTAATTCGAGCTTCACCTACAAGGGCAAGGCCGTCGATGTAAAGGAGGTCGGACGCAGGCTCGGCGTGCGCTATGTCCTGGAGGGGTCTGTGCGCAAGGCGTCAGGGAAAGTTCGGATCACAGGACAGTTGATTGATGCGGTGACAGGCACGCACCTTTGGGCGGACAGGTTCGAGCGTGACCTGACAGACGTTTTCGCTCTTCAGGATGAAGTAACGGTCGCCGTTGTCTCGGCCATTTATCCCAAGCTAATTGAGACAGAAATTGAAATGGCGACTCGTCGCCGACCGGAAAACCTAACGGCTTATGATTTGGTTTTAAGAGCACGAAAGCAATCGTATCTTTGGACCCGTGAAGGTATATCGGAAGCGCTCCAATTGGCTCATCGTGCGTTGGATCTTGACCCTCGGAGTATCTTGGCCGCTGCATGGGCGGCTACATGGCATCTAAATAATGTTTCTCTGGGCTATGCTACCGATCCTCAATTCGACCGGAACGAAGCAATTCGGCTGTCTCGTTTGGCATTGAGCCTCGATGAGAATAACGCAGGTGCACTGGGCGTCGCGGGGTGGATCACCGCTTTCTTTATCGGTGACTTCGAAACTGCCATCGATTTTGTTGATCGTGCGGTCGCGTACAATTTCAATGATGCTGGCGCATGGAAATTCAGAGGCTGGACCTACAGAAGTGCAGGCCAGTACGAAGAAGCGATGCGGAGCTGGGAACGCGGCATTCGCTTGGACCCGTTGGACCCCGCGCTTCACGTTACGCTGGCTGGCATCGGTTCTTGCTTGATTGAACTTCGCCGATTTGACGAGGCAGCTGCGGTTTCCAAGAAGGCACTTCGTCAGAGCGCATCCTTTTCGGCAACTTACCGCGTTTTGGCGTCCGCTTTGGCGCATCTTGGACGCGATGCCGAGGCGCGTGAGGCGGCGGCTCGTCTGCTTGAGGTCGATCCCGCCTTTACAATATCTGGGTGGATCGCTCGGGGCGGGCAAACAAACTCGAAGGTGATCATCGAGGGCCTTCGCAAAGCAGGCCTGCCAGAATGAGGCCCGCGCCGACGAGAACGCTTATGCGACGCCGGGAGTTCATAACGCTGGCTGGCGGCATGGCCGTATGGCCACTTGCGGCGCGCGCGTAGCAAAAGATGCACCGGATAGCGGCATCTCCGCCGACAAACTCACGGAGAGCGCGGGTCCATTCTGGGTTCGCCGGGTCTACCAGACCTTGCGCCAATTGGGCGATGTTGAGGGACAAAATCTCATTGTCGAACGTTTTTCGGCAGAAGGCCTGCAATACGGTAGGTTGATGCAAAACCCTTTCGGAGCCTTACAACCTAAGTCCTGATCTGCATGAGCTGGATAGCCGGGGGTATCCCAATTAGGATGCTGGGGCGCGTCAGAGTGACAGCTACATAGTAGGCATTCTGCACGAAATCAGTGGCAAAGGTCCCCTGGCTGATCTCATTGTGAAAGTTGTTTGAACGGGGAAATCCAACCCCGCTCTCCAAGCTTATAAGGGTCGTTTCCACACCTGTTTCAGCTGATACCTGTATCAGCTGAACCGTGACACTCCCGTTCCCATCGCGATAGCGGACGACTAGGAGCCTCGCCACATCGTCGCCAAGTTCTTCTTGCTGTACCGGGTAACGAATCGTCGCCGTCTCCTTCGGGATCGGGATGCCGATCCTTTCGTCGATAGGAGCACTTACCGATGTTTCGGCTACGGGTGGGAGAATGCCAACACCCAGTTGCGCGATTGAGCCTATGAAAACAATCTTGCCGACATCCGAACTATCCACAACACCTGCAGATCCTACGCTGCTCCACATGTTAAGCCTCCCTATGGTTGCCTAGGCCTTCTCGGCCTGCTTAAGCCTCGATTACCCGGACAGTGCAATACGCGTTTGTCATTTCCTCCTCCTTTATTCGTAGTTGGACCGGCATAACTTTCACCGAGAAAGGCGCGGGCGCTTGATGCGACGCTAGGCCATCTCGCGCCTTCTCGCCCACGGCGGCTGCGCGTGACCAAAGCACGCCGACGCGGTACATTTTACTGGTCCGTTGCGGGCGCGCCGCGACTGGTCATGTGGCCGTGGCTCCGCCGACTACCTTGATGAACTGCCGTTGCTTTCATGGGCTTCCGCTCCTAGCGGAGTGATCCCATTTACAGTCGCGGAATTATCGGCGCTGACGACAGTCGCGCGGCGCTGCGTCACACGCATTCAGACCGAAAGGTTGAGGTCTGCTAGGAGTTATGTGCCTGCCGACGGCACTAGCGCTGCCCCTTCACTCTTACAGGGACTTCGGCTCTCCCGTAATCGGCAGCTCGGCATGAGGTTACAAGAGCGCCGTGACAATTAAAAGTACGCAGTCTGAAAAAGCACAACGCGGCCCTTTTGTTTTGCGAAGCACTGATCAACACGCGGGTCGGAGCGAACCGCGCCGCTGTCGGTGAACTTCACGAATGTGGCGCTCTCGCAGCGCAGCAAAGGGACCTATTCGATCATTTCGTCGGCGCGACGGAGCAACGGCAGTGGCACATTGAGACCGCCATTGAGGGCGTCCCCGAGCGTCAGTGACGGCTGCGCTGGGCGGCGATAGCCGAGCATGCGCTTGTTCCACCCGGTCGGCTTCCTTTCGGGCAGCGGCGGCGCGTTCTGCCGAGACGCGGATCGAAGGGCCGAAAGTGATTTGCGTGATTTGGTTCCCATGACCCATGATTGCGCCGATCAGGACCGAGGTGAAGCCCCGCTAGGGGTTGGGCCTTCGCTCTGAGGTCACGCTATTGCAGCCGCCTGCGCGAAATCCACTTTTCCTTAAGGCCGTCCTTGCATAGCACCTGCATCGGACTGAATATCCGTATCAGAACCGGGGATGCTCCGATGGCCAACGACGATCACGTCGCTCAGCTTCTTAAGGGAGTGGCCGCCTGGAACGCGTGGCGAAAGAAGAACCCCGATACTCTTCCGGACCTTCGAAGCGCGAAACTCAGCCGGGCGGACCTGAGAGACGCGAACTTAAGCGATGCGAACCTCAGGGGGGCGGTCCTCAGAAACGCGAAATTCAGCGGGGCGGATCTTCGGGGGGCGGCTTTCATTGAGACGGACCTCAGCGGCAAGACCAACCTCAGCGGGCTGGACCTCCGCGGCGCGCACTTCAAAAGGGCGAACCTCCGCGGGGCGAACCTCCGCGGGGCGAACCTCGAGGCTGCTGCTCTAGTGGACACGGACCTTAGAGACGCTAACCTCACCGGCTGTCGCATCTATGGCGTATCCGCGTGGCGTTTAAAACTGAAGGGGACCAAGCAACAGAACTTGGTGATCACGCGTGCGGACGAGTCCGAGATCACGGTTGATAACATTGAGGTCGCGCAGTTTGTCTTTCTCCTCCTACATAACCAGAAGATCCGCGACGTCATCGACACCATTACCTCCAAGGCAGTGCTGATCCTTGGTCGGTTCACAGATGAGCGAAAGGCCGTTCTCGACGCCCTTCGCAAGAAACTCCGCAAGCGTGATTACCTGCCGATCCTATTTGACTTTGAGAAGTCTAGAAGCCGCAATAGGGACGAGACGATCACCCTGCTCGCTCGGATGGCAAGGTTTGTCATTGCCGATATCTCTGATGCCAAATCCGTGCTGCAAGAGCTGCGTGCAATTGTGCCGGACCTTCCCTCGTTGCCTGTGCAACCAATTATCCTTGCGAAGCAGAAGGAGCCCGGCATGTTCGACTTTTACCGGAACTTTCGGTCGTTCCTGAAGGTCCACCGCTACGCCGATCAGAAGCAATTGCTTGCTGAGCTCAATGACAAGGTGATCCGTCCCGCAGAACGAAAGGTTCGGGAGCTTCAAGGCTGAACCGCATACGAGTGGTACTGTCGTTTGGAATGTCTGCAACGGAAATGCTCTTGCGCAGCACCGATGTCGGCTTGCGAGCGAGAAGCGGACATTGCGTTGCCTGCGCACTAGCAAAAACTACCGCTTCGCCCTCAGCCCGATCTCGACCAGGCGGAGGATGAACACGCGATGGGAATTTCCGCGCCTCGTTGTCGCAGTGTGAGCCAGTTCATGTACTTTAGGTTGAAGGTCACAGGATATTCGCATCCCTCAATCCCACCAATCTTTCGCGGAGGTCACGATGGCTACGAATCAAACGCACTCAAGTGCTGACCCCCTAACGGCGCTTCTCGAAAAGTTCCGCGCAATGCCGGATGTGCCGGTCGAGGGGTTTTTTGCGTACAGCGTGAAGATTGTATGCGGTAAACAGACCGGGGAAAACTGTTGTTGTGTCGCAGGCACCCGGCCGGGCCTGTACGCGACTGAGGTCAGTCGTTCAACCGTTGATCCACATGGGTGCCGTCCTTGCGCGTGAGCCCGACGTTACCGATCCTACTAAGCTTCCTAAACGCCAGGTCGAGGAACTCATACTTCCCCCAATGGCAGCGACGATGGACGATTGTTGCCGCATTGCGGAGATACTGCCGGCCTCGAGCGGAGAGACCCCGCTTACCATTGCCATCCTGACGATATTGAGCGTGTTGGAGCTGTCCGTCTCCGCGGTCTACACCGCGAACCCTCTGAGTAGGGACGGCATCAGCAGCGACGTCGAGTACATTCCGTCGCGACGATTCGTAATTTAGTTTTCCTTCCCCCTGGGCAGTAGTCGGACATGGCGCGGCGCTTCGGTCCCGCTTTCTTTTGCGCGGTCGGACAAAAAAGGGCAACACCGTCCCACGCAGGCTATCGACGGCGTTGCCCAGAAGCAATCCGCGTAATGCTCTTTCCAAGACTACCAGTTCGACCCTAGAGCCTGGTTGCGCGGGAGGTCTGGTTCTGGCCTTCAACGCATCTTAATGCGCTCTGCCGATGTCCGCTTTCGGGGGAATAGCGGACATCGCACAAACCTCCAAGAATGCCCGCTTGTGACCCGGAGCGGACTTGTCCGGCGACTTTGTTCAGAGCGTCTAGGGGCAAGCCGAATTAGAGCCTCTGAGCGACCGTCATTCCCTCGCGGCTGGGAATTAGTATGGAATTATAACAGACCGGGTCACTCAAGCGCCAATTGAACTCGCTCATAGCCCGGACTTCTACATCAGGGATTTCGTACTCGGGCTGATTCCAAAGAGCGCCCCACAAGAATGTATTATCGCCGACAATCAAGCCGCCGCGCCTCACATTTTTCTCGCACCAATTGAGGTAGTCCGGGTACCCTGATTTATCCGCATCGACGAACGCAAGATCATAGGGTCCACGGCCTTCAATCTCAGCCATCAGATCATGTGCGTCGCCGCTCAAAGAAACGACCTTCCTGCCGTCCGGCGAAGCTTTGAATGTTTCCGCCGCCCAGGCGTGGTGCTTCGGGTCTTTCTCGATCGTAACGACGAGCCCGTCCGATGGTAAGGCCTTAGCCATCGCTAACGCCGAATAGCCCAGGAACGTGCCAAATTCGACAACCTTTCGGATACCAAATCCCCGAATTAGAAACTGCAAAATCCGAGCTTCGGCGCTAGAAATCGACATCGCCTCCAGGCCCGTCCCAAGCATGCGCGAGCGCACACGCGCAAGATCGGCATCAGGCAGACCGAACAGTTGATCGAGATATTTTTCTCTTGGTTCTTCGACTCTCATGGCATGACGTTACGTCCGACATCGAGCCTTGTCACGCCTGCCGGTTAGGCGTGGCCTTTGGCCGCCGCACAATGTCGAGGGCAACGGTCTGGTGCGTATCGCAACCAAGGCATCGAACTTCGAGATAGAGGTAACCCGCATTGAGGGCGTCGCCGTACATCGGCGACGGCTGCGCGGGACCGCGATAGCCGAGCATGCGCCTGTTCCTCGCTTCGCAGGCAAGGCGGTCGGCTTCCTTGCGGGCAGCGGCGGCCCGCTCAGCCGAGGCCCGGATGGAAGGGCCGAACATGCTCTCGCGTGATTTGGTGCCCATGGCACAAGGATGCGCCAGCCTTGCGGGCATCGGCAAGCCGCTACAGCCTGCGGCTGGCAGGGAAACGGACGCTACAGTACGCGGCTCACCGCCGGATGCTTCAGGGCCGGTCGCCGTGCTTTTACCGCTCATCGGCCTCACGAAAAAGTGCTAGTCTCGTCATCCCACAGGCGTGGTCCTTGGAGGGGGCACATGCGACGGCGGGACTTCGTTGCGGGGACGGCTGCCACGGCGGCGATGGGGGCATGACGCAAAAAAATAAATTGGCCGGCGTGAGGGCTTCCACGCGGGTACGTCGCGCGCGAGAAACGTGCCTCCGTTGAGTTCGGGCGCGCCTTATGAAAGTTGATTGTCGGCTAAAGAGGAGGGACTCATGACCCTGATTAGCGCGAAAATCGACGTGACTGCTCTCCACTGCACCCAGCTATTTGAGCCGCCGCTGTTCAAATTCCTTGAAGATTATTACTTGTGGTTTGCCTATTTCTTTGCCGATGTTACGACGGTAAGTACGTCACAACCCATCTCAGTTTCTGTTCCGCTTGTTTCGGATACTCGGGCGCTCTTCCCAAATTATATCGGGAAAGACGAAGATGTTCCGATACCACCGGAGGTGGGAACATTTCAGGTGAATCTTGATGACGGTGGCGGTGACACCCCTATTGCATTATTGGGGGTCTTAATCGTTCAGTTATCGCGGATCGATACTCCCGATGACGCGATCGCTGCTGGCTATGATGCTTATCGCGATGCCGTCCTACGTGAACTCAACAATTTTGTGATTGCCAATGGTCCTGTAGTCCCAACGGACGATCAGATTAGGCAAATTGCGGATGCGATCGGAAATTCCGTGCGCAGCGCCATTTCGTCAAAGCTCAGTATTTGGCAGAAGATATTCGACAATCAAGACGAATTGATAGGTCATTCTCACGCCCTATTTTTTGGACCGCAGCTGAGCGTCGCGGCAAACGTGATCGTGTCAGAGCCTTTAGGGCTACGGCCAATCGATGAGGGCCTTCTTGGAAGAGTCTTTCGGCACTTCGAGTTTGTTAATCCGTTGCTCACCCTGCAACAGGTTGTTCCGCCGGACCCCTGTGCCGATCAGCAGAAAGCGGTCACTGCCGGATTTGATAATTTAAAAGTATTGCGGGATGCGCTCAACGCCCTTCTCAAGAAGCTCCAGACTGCACCTCCCGGAGAGAGGGAGTTTATACAGGTAGAAATCCAGAAGGTTCGCAATGACATTGTGCTCGCACAAAAGGCTCTCGATCTCGCTCTAATTGCTTTGCGCTCCTGCCGCTCGCAAGTGTCGCGTGGCGGCGGCATCATCCAGGGTGCTGCTAATTCGCTGCCTGCGTCATCACCCTCTTGATTGGCATGCACCCTTCGAGAAAATTATTTGATCTTTAAAATTTTTGCCTCACACGAAATCTTTGTGTGAAGCAAATCACAGAACTTGGATTGTGAAGTGTGCCACCCTTGGCAGTGTGGAGGTGCGCAGATCAGGTGTTCCCACTGACGGGGGATATCGATGCTTGCAATGCTTCGTGTCATTGGTCTTGTCGTCGTTTCACTTTGCGCGTTTGTCCCCGCTTTCGCGATGCCCGTGCGCCTCGGCTCTCCGGACGGGGTCTACTCCAATGTGATCCGAACTCAAGAGCTCCGCCTACAGCCACCGCGGCGTATTGTTCAGCCACCGCGGCGCATTGTTCAGCCACCGCCCTCGCTGGATCTGCTTCACACATACGACGCGGAAACCGGGACCTACAACGACAAACCAAAACATCTTCCGAAGGAGACGGTGGACGCGCCACTTGCGGTCGAGACGAGCCGGACGTTCGAGGACCGGCCGATCGAAAAACGGCCGGGGTGCGACCCAAATCAAAATCCAGCTTACAGCCAAGATAAAACACTAACTCCGTGCGATCACTCTGACTTGAAG